>ERZ779889.2800-NODE-2800-length-13689-cov-3.301672_pt1 | contig 13689 bp, 11 predicted proteins | sample MGYA00511030_ERZ779889 | MGnify/ENA primary metagenome ERZ779889 (study PRJEB29588, sample SAMEA2160616) | human gut metagenome | biome: human gut; feature: human-associated habitat; material: faeces | place: Denmark | collected 2008/2010 ...
GATTTTCGATAAAACACTAATAGACAGATATGTTATAAAACATACTTTTTTGAGCGGTGTTGCACGGGGATGACAGGCACAAGCCCTGAAAAAAGGAATATACGCACAAAACGGGAAGGAACAGTAAGCCTTCAACACCGAAAAAAACAGCTTCCGCAAAAGGCATCAAGCGCCATAAAGACTAAGCAAGCACGGAAACTAAGGTTGGCAACAGCGGAAGAGAAGCCTTGATGGCATTAGCTCTAATGCTGTATTACTCGGCAATTAAATCATTATAAAAACCAAAAAGGTATAGAGACCCGAGCTTTCTGCCCAACTCTATACCTTTTTACATGTTCTATATAAGTTGTACTAAATACTTATTTAAAGCTTTCTAGTTTGTCATACTCTTCATCTGAAACAGGTTCCAACCATTCATTAGACGTATTTTCACCCGGTACTTCAAAAGCCAAATGTGCAAACCAACTGTCGGAAGCAGCTCCATGCCAGTGTTTCACATTAGCCGGAATATGAACCACATCACCCGGAAGCATCTGCACGGCAGGCTTACCTTCCTCTTGATACCAACCACGACCAGCCACACACACAAGCAACTGGCCTCCACCCTTCGTGGCATGATGAATATGCCAGTTATTGCGGCAACGAGGTTCAAACGTCACATTGGAAAAAGGAACTTGTTCTTTGGAAATAGGAGCCAGATAACTATTTCCTATGAAATATTTCGCATAAGCTGTGTTGGGCTCGCCAATGGGAAAAATCATCTCTTGCTGGAAAGCAGCCTTACCATTGTCAGCCACACTATCTTCTGCCCACACATCTTTTGCCAAACGGAAAGCACCCCAAGCATTAGGCCATCCGGCGTAAAACGCGATGTGAGTAAGCATCTCGGAAATCTCCGTGCGAGTGACGCCATTAGTTTTGGCAAATTGCAAATGATGAGTGAGCGAAGAGTCGATAATGCCCTTCCCCACTAACGTGGCAATGGTTATCATGCTACGATCGTGCGGGCTAAGCCCGGAACGATTCCACACCTCACCGAAAAGAACATCATCGTTCAACTCTGCAAATTTAGGAGCAAACTCACCCAGTTGCACACGACCGGCAGTCTGCGTAATCTTTTCTTGTGCCATAGTGTTTTGAATATTAAGTGTTGAAAAAAGCGTTCCTAAAAAGAATACCTTTGTTACAGTCATTATTCTCATAAATCTTAATTTTTTAATCTATAAATACTGTATGCAAAGGTAGTTCAACACAACTACGGGACAATAGACAGATTACAGATGGTTGTAACCATATTACTGTTTTTGAGACGACAACAACTGACTACGGAAATCATTCCAGAAACCACGGCCGAACAACAGCCAACCAAGCGTGCCGGCACAGGCCAGAAACGCAAATGCCAGCGCCACCACCTTGCGGCTCATCCCCGAAGGATGGAGCGGGACAGTGGCCGGCTCGACCACGGCAAACACAGGTTTGGCCTCCTGCACCTTGGCCCGCGCCACCTGCAACTGAGTAGCCACTTGGCTATAAACCTGATAAGCCAGTTGCATATCGTTTTGCAGACGTTCCTGGCGGGCACGCACACTTTGCAAAATGACGTTTTGATTGGCATCCACGTAAACCGCATATTTCTGCTGAGCGGTGTAATACTCCGACTGACGCTCTTTGTAGAGTTTCTCCAGATAGTCGCAATCGGCTTGCGCCTTACGGCTGCGGTAATCAATGATGTATTCCTGCAATTTTGAAGCCACACTGTCGGCCACGGTAGCTGCCACCACAGGGTCTTGCAAAGTGACGGAAAGCGTGGTTTTCCCCGTCTTCTTGTCCACATCGGCCAAAATGTTTTGGCGAAGTTCGTCAACCTTGGCCGCTTGTTCCTTCGTCAGGCGAAAAGGGTCGAGCGTGTCGCCCACAGCTTCATCGTCGGCAAACAAAGACGTCACAGCCCCAACGGCCTGGCCGGGCAAAGCAGCCAGGACACCCCACCAAGGACGACTCTGTTCGTCCAGATAGGCCACCAACGTCGTGTCTGTTTTTCCGTCTTCCGTCTTCACATCCACATTGAACATTTCCAACAAGAAAGGAGTAGAACCCACAATGTCGGCCGACAGAGCAGCCCCCAACGCATCCTCACTCTCCATGCCCATGTTTCCCAAACCGACCATTGAGGCCAGCCCGGAAAGATTTCCGCCAGTCTGTCCGGCCTCAGGCGAAAGCACCACGCTCACCGTGTATTGCCGGGGCATACTGAACGCCACGACACATCCTATCACCAGACCGACAACGGCAGCCTTTAACAACGTACGCCGGCAAGCCCATGTGCGACGAAGCAAATCCATCCAGTCGATTTCAATTACATCTTCATCTTTTTCCTGTATTGTCTTTTCTTCCTTCATCTTTTAATATTTAAACTAGGGTGTTGTAAATGAAGTCATATATCCGAGTCACTTGCCCGATATGAGATTGGCTATTGTGGCAATGGTCATGGCCACGGTGCTAAACGAGCTGATGGTGGCCAATGTCTGGGCAACATTTTGACGCTTCATCTTGGCCGGCACGATAATCTGGCATCCCGGCTCAATCTGTTTACGCCCCGATCCTTTCACCTTGGCCACCTGACCGTTCATATAGACAATGAAAGCACTGCGCTTACGGGCACTGTTGGCATACCCTCCGGCCTGGCTCAAATAGTCTTTGAAGCTGTTTCCTTCAGTGTAGGCCACCGTATTGGGCACCATCACCGCACCAGCAATCTTCACCGTATTATCATATTCCGGCACCTCTAAATGGTCACCTTCGCGAAGCACAACGTCGGCATCCGTTCCCGGCGCTGCCAAAGCCTCCTCCAGATTGATGCCCACTGTAAAGGTGTCTTCCACACGGATATTGAGCGAATCCAGGTTTTGTATGCCTGTCTCCCGCTGAATCATGCGGATGACCTCTGCCATGCGTGCTTTCTCTTCGTCATTAGCCTTGCGGACGAGTTTAGCTCCACGGACATAAGCAAACTTCGTCACGCCGCCGGCCTTTTGCACAAGGTCGCTCAACCGCTCGTTTTTAGTCGAAAGGGTATAAGTTCCACCATAATTGACCTCTCCACCCACCGTCACATTAAGTTGTTCACTATAAGCCGGACTGCGGCGCACGAACACTTGGTCGTAGGGTTGAAGCGTGAAACCGGGCTCACCGTCGATAACGAAACCATCTTTCAGCGCAAAAGTGTAAAGGTGGGCAATGTCGTCTGTCCGATTCTCACCTTTCGGGTCTTTGACGCGCCGCGACACATCGACGCGCACCACACTGGCGGCTTCTTTCAGACCTCCGGCCTGGATAACAAGGTCTTCCAACGTCATGTTGTCAGCATAGGGATAGTCGCCCGGGTGAGGCACTTCCCCGCTGATGGTTACAGGCCCCCATTCTTGCAGGTCATGTATGCTGGGGATATAAAGTATGTCGTTGCGACGGAGCGGCACGTCGGGACTGTTTCCCTCCATAATACCACGCACATCGAGCTGAAGCACTTCGTGTGTCAGATTGTCCCGTTCGCGATAGAGCACAGCACGATTCTGGAAAGCATCGCCCATCAGCCCCTCGGCTTTTTCAATGAGTTGCCGCACGGTCTGTACCTCTCCACCTAACTGGTAAATGCCCGGACGATAAACAGCTCCGCGCACTTCAAGCTTGTTTTCAAAACGGTCGAGTATGGCATCCACAGTCAGCACATCACCATCGCGAAGCTGGAAAGCCGAATAGTCACTCCGGTCGACCGTAGCCACCTGATATTCTTTCCCGTTCTGCCGCACCACACGCACAGCTTCCGTGTAGGCATCGGCCGTGAAGTTTCCCGCATAGCGAAGCAGCGTGGCCAACGACTCGTCGTCTTTCATCTCATAGCGCATGGGACGCTTCACCTTACCACTTACCTGCACCAAGGCTTCATAGGGAGGAACAAGAACCACGTCGCCTTCCTGCAAATGAATGTCGTCCTGCATCTTGCCTTTCATGATGAAGTCATACACATCCACCGTGGCCACTTTCTTACCACCGCGCACCAGTTGCACATTGCGCAAACTTCCCAAGTCGTTCACTCCGCCCGCACGATAAAGTGCATGAAACACTGTGGAAAACGATGAAAGGGCATACGTGCCGGGTTGAACCACCTCGCCCATGACATTGATTTGAATGGTGCGCGTATTGCCCAGCGTGAGTTTAATCTCCGAAGTCGGGTCCGTGCTGTCCACGCCCGAATAGATGCGATTCAGCTCTTTGCGAAGGAAATCATTGGCCTCCTCGACTGTCATGCCATTGAGATAGACCAATCCGATGTTTTGAATGTTGATATACCCGTCGGGCGAAATCGTGCTGCGGATGCTGTTCTGATTAGCCCCCCAAATGTCGATGATAACCTCATCGCCCGGGCCCAGCCGGTAGTTGGGCGGCGTGGCGAGGTTGACACTCGGTTCAAACGTCAGGTTGCGTGTATTGAAAATGTTGCGTCCGAACACTTGAGCAGAATCCGGCTTTTCAGATTTCCCCTCCAAAATCGTGGACTTATCGTCCTCTACTTGCTTACGTAGGCGATCTTCGGCCTTCACCGTACCCACGGTATTTTCCACCGTCGAATTCTGGCTTTCATAGAGCTTTTTCACCCGTTCGGCCTGTTCGCGGGTTACGCCGCGGCGAGCAAGTTCCGTGGCCATTTGCCGTTGGTCTTTGCCCTGCTGCATCCCGTCTTTGACGTATTGCAAAACTTGTTCGTCGCTCATAGACTGAGCCAGGGTCGCAGTTGTCCCCAGCAGCAGAAACAACGTCACGATAAAAAGTAATTTTTGCTTCAGCATATTTATTTGAGTTTTAATTTTATTCAGAGACTAAATCCATTATACATAAGGATAACACGATTATGTATAGTACAAAAAATCTTATATCCGCTTTCTTTTTCGAGTCAAAAGAGATTTATTAAAATGAATTTCATATTTTTGCTATATGAAACAAGATACAGAAAATATTCTAGGAAAAATAATCCCTCTAATAATCTTTCTTATTATAATGATACTCTCCCTCATATATGTATCAGCAAGAAAGATATTCTCATCTATCCGAAAAATCGTTCATAAATAAAACGTGCCGGAAACAACAAAGCTGCTTGTATATATCTCTTACGAGTATGTTTCTCTTTGTACATTCGATATAAGAAACGTAAATTTAACCTATCTATCCAATCTGGATAATATTGTATCTCACTATGCGCTGTTTGATGAATAAAACCACCACATGTGAAACCAATACAACCAACATTTGTTTCCTTTATCTTTAGCAAAAAGGTTTCTTGCATAATTATCCCCATTCCAACAATCAGAAAATCAGGTCTCAACTCTTGAATATGACAAATTTCCTTTTCTATCTCTTCATTTGAAGAAAAATAGCCATTTCTATATTCCACAATTTTCAGTAAAGGCCATTTCTCTCTAAATATCATGACAGCCTTATTTACTTCGTCTTCCCGTGAAGCAACAATATAAACGGTCTTTCCTCTTTCTGCTGCAAAGTTAAAGAGTAACGGAGCTAAAGACGTCATATCAAAACTTCTTCGCATAACAGTTTTACCATAAAGACATTGAATGGCTGAAACTAAAATAGAACCGTCTGTAAATATTCCATCAAAACCATCAAATAATTCTTGATGTTTTATTGCTTCAAGGTAAGATACTGGATTAAGGAATGTATATATTTTCCCCTTTGTCTCAAAAAGATCTTGAAGTGAGAATTGATTCGTAAATACTATCTTTCGAATAATAGAAGGATAATGAAGCATATTTAAATAAATTATATTTTAAGCCTCCGATCATAAAATCGTTCATATAAATACTGTCCATATATAAAGAAGGACATATTCAAGAAACTATTAGATAGAAACGTTTCACTTATACCATAAACAGCATACATTAACAACATCGAAACTGCTACTATCTTATTTTGCTCATACATATATTTAATAACAATCATATTGAATATTATCCATAATACTAAAAACAATAAACCTGAACATATTAACATATCAAGATAAGCGCAATCTAAAACCCAAAAATCATTAACATCTGTACTTTCATAAATATGTTGCCCAAATAATTTTATATCATATCTTTCTATATATGCACTATTTTGCTCTATTCTTCCTTGAAGCATCATATTTAATAGTTCCCAAATAGGATTATTACCATAGTTGATGCCAGAAAATAAACAAAATAAGAAACATATCAAAGGAAATAACACACATCCATATTTCATTATTTTAGATTTATTTAGTCGAGGAATATTTAGCAATACAATTGCACATACCATCAACATAATAGCTAAAAAGCCTGTTCTAGAACCTACATATAAATACATACAATAGCTTATAATTGTCACTATCAAAATATGCTTTACAACCAAATGTTTCTCTTCTATTAACAAATATAAGCACACTATTGCCGTATAACTTATATACAATATATTACTACGTTTTACCATGGTAATCCATTCACCATTCATAAAACGAGTTACCTCATTCCCCTCTCTAGCATTTATACAAGCTATTACTAAAAATACCAATCCAACAATAAAACACGCTTTATATATGCGCTTATTTTGTTTTACATCTTGCAAAACAAATAGCATAATCAATGAAAAAAGAAAGCCTTGCTTCCCGCTTGTGAAAAGAAGAATAACAGCATAACAAAACAATATACAGAATGAATAAAATAGCCGAGCTTGGCATTTAATTTGCGATACATTAAGAGCAAATAATAAGCAAGAAATAACACCTGTCAACTTTAATATAATACTATCAGATGTTATATCTAACAGTTTAACAGCAAATAACGGCAGAAAATACAAAAGAAAAATACTTTCACTCTTTATTAAAGTCATACGTCGCTCATTTATCTCAATATTTTCTTCAACCATGAAGTTTGAATCGGAAATTTCACAGTCAAAGGCACCCAAACACGAAGCAGCAATTTCTTCCATAAAGGTTGCCATGTTCCTGCAAAATGATGAATCGCATAGGTATTGTTTGTTATTCGTATTTTCTTCGTCACATAGTTCTTTGGACTAAAATAATCCATCGGCAATACACAAACAGAATCTGGAGAATAGTCGAACTCTAAAGGACAACTTATTTCTTGAAGATGAAAGTGTTCGTCTATACATTTTTTAAGTATTGATGGCAAAACCTGGGTTTGCTCTTTACCATCCGGAGAAACAAAAGTCTTACCTTCATAATATCTCAAGCATTCTATAATCCATGGTGTATTCACTTCCGCCCCTATTATTGCAGCCTCAATGCCTTGTGGACTGTTTTCTTTACAAATGAAATAAGGTAAATGTAAAAGGTTATCAAACGATTTCAAAACCTCAACATCACTATCTAAATAAATTCCCCCTTCCGTAGCCAATGCATATAAACGAATATAATCCGCAGCAAACGCATACCGTCTTCTTTCAAAAGCTTGTTTTACCCATATACTCTTTGTTAAAGGGAAACGATTTAAATCCCACTTTATAATAGAATAATCCGGAAGATATTTATGCCAACTCTCAATACAACGTTGGAGCTTCTCCGGCAACGGTTCATCACTCAACCAACAATAATGAATTCTTTTAGGTATCATATATCAATTTACATTCAAGCCCAAATAAGATCTAATAATTCGTTTTAAAGTCAATATCCGATTAAAATTCTTCTGAGATAGACGATTAAGCAATGAACTTCTTACCTTATAATACATTCGGATTAATCTTGATTTACGATAAACTTCCAATTCACGCAATAACAAAAACAATTCCTCTCCATACAATTTTCTTAAATAGCTTTCTTGTTCTTTTATGTACGAGACTGAATGATTCGTACTAGCTCCATCCATCTTAAATAAAGACACTGTAACATCTACATATTTAGATTGTACATGATGTAAAACGACACTATCAAAAAAGAACTTCCAGTCTGCGCATAGCTTATATTCAAGAGCATATAATCCAATCTTTTTAAATAAACCTACTTGAATCAAACATGCTTGATGATGAAAAGTATTATTAAACATGTCCATTAAACCCGGCTTATCAGTTGTCACTCCTACAGACTTAACTTTAGCATGAGAATAAACTCTAATAATATTACCATGCAAAATCTGAACATCATGAGTCAGGTATTCTGCCATACGACATAGTATATCATCGGCAACATATAAATCTCCAGAATTCATAAAGTTTATCCATTCCCCCGTAGCGTGAAGAATACCTTTATTCATCGCATCATAAATCCCCTTATCTGGCTCACTCACCCAATAAGCAATACTATCCGCATATTTCTTTATGATGTCTACCGTCCCATCTGTACTACCACCGTCTATAATAATGTATTCAATATTAGAATAAGTCTGATTAACAACGGATAATATTGTCTTTTCAATATGCTTTACATCGTTATAAACAACAGTTATGACAGTTATCAACGGCAATTTGTCTTGCTCCATACCCATAAATTATATTTAACCACTTTACAAGGATTACCTTTAGAAATTACTCTCAATTAGAATTACAAATCTTGGTATTAAAATTTTTAAACGACACATTTTTATAAACCTCATATGATGCTACATTCTCAACATAATCTCGTGCAGCTTTTTGCATAGCCAAATAAGATTCTTGAGAATTTTCACATATATAGCGTATTCCATCAGCTAAGGAATTTGCATTTTTGGCTTCTGCAAGATAACCGTTAACCTTATGTTGTATTTGCTCTGTCACACCTCCTATATTGAATCCCACACATGGCAATCCACATGCCATTGCCTCCATAATTACATTAGGATAATTATCGGCCAATGAAGCAGAAACAAAAACATCTGCAGCATTATAAGCTAATATCAATGAATATTCATCATGTAAATAGCCTGTAAATAAACAAGAGATCTTCAAATCTTTTTGCACTTGAATGTTTTCCTCTCCAAAAATCATAGCTTTGTACAATTGTGCATCAAGCTGGTTTAATGCACTACGCATATAATCCCAACCTTTATAAGCACTGTTTATACCTGCAGCTCCAAAAAGGACTAATTTGCAATGAGTATCTATCCCTAACAAATCACGGGCTATTTGCTTATTGGATTGATGAAACTTTTGAAGATCGAATACATTCGGGAATACCGTAATTTTATGCCCTTCCCATAAAGCACTGTTTTTTACACAATTTGCTAACCACATGGAAGGTGTATATGCTTCTAAATTCATGTATTTATGCCAACACTTCATTCGCTTCTTGAATTGTATACCTGCTAAATCAATTCCTAAAGGACGAGATTTTAGTAATGGACATTGCATGCATGCACTCTTATATTTTTCACAATCCATAGCATAATGACATCCACCTGTTATCGGGTTCATATCATGCATATACCAACGAACAGGTTTGCCCAGTTTCAAAATTCTTTCTATTTCACCTGTTGAAAGCATTGAAGCTGCAACCCAATGAATATAAATAATATCAGCCTCTTTTAATAATGGATTTTTCGATACATTGACACTCCAAAAAGGAAAACTAAATACCCCCCATGGACGAAATGGTTTTAATAAAAAAGCCATAAAATATCCTATTAGCCTAGTTAACAAAAAAGCAAACTTCCTTGAGGTTACTATAGAATGAATAAAAGACTGGCTTTTTTTATTTTTTTCCAAAACCAACATAGAAGCGTCAATTCCCGCTCTTCGCATGGCTTCACAATGCCTATAAGCAGCAATAGAAGCTCCACCACTACTGTCACTAATATTAATATGGACTACTTTCATAAAATTGACCGGATTAATCTTACATAATCTTCTCGATATTTTTCAATAAGATTATTGCCTATTTCTAATTTGGAATTTTTTTCATCTATCAATAATTCTTCTGAATGAGTTACCGAAGCATAACGTCCTTTTAATTGTTCTTCCATTTCCAATTGACGAATCATCCCTATTATTTTTCCTTTTTGTGGTTCTGTATAATCCAAAATATAATTATATCCATTAACCATAGTTTGAAGTACAATAGAATGAAAACGCATCCCAATACAAAATAATGCATCTCGGTAAATTGACATTGTTTCTTTCAAAGACAGAGGCTTATGCTGCACAAACAATCGCTCTGAACCAACTGCTCTATATATTTTCTCTAAAATAATTCGATCATCTCCTCCTACATAAAATGTATGCATTGGAATCAACTTAATTTGTTTTTCAGGAAATCGCTTCAACAAAAAATTAATAAATTCAACCAGTTTCTGTAATTCAAAAGAAGAGGAATCATACGATTCATCTACCTTCAAATCACGAAAATTCACAGCTATGTATGTTCTATCATCTATTTGAGGATATCGGTCAGCAAAATACTGAGCAGAAAAGAAAGCAGGGTCTATAAGAGAATAAACATCTTTTATTCCCTTATAATGATGTTTAAATTGCATCATAGAAGTAGAATCTCTAAATATGGCCAAATCTGCATATTGAACAATATGCACAGCAGATTGAACATATTTATGTTGCTTCAAGGGTCCCCAACCACACCCTAGCATAAGAGTTCTAACTTTTCTTTTTTTTGCATATTTCAATGCATATTCTAGCATATACATACATTGTATATCCATCAATGGACCACCACCAATAGCCAATATATCACTCTCACTAATATTCGTTTTTAAAGATTTAGCACTCAAAGAATCAAATATTTCGATTCTTTTCAATTTTTCATCTGAAATTTCCTTATAAAAGCCATTATCTTCCAATAAAGTCCTTTCAGTCAAATGAGGTATTAAACTTCCCCATTTTATTACATATCTATCAAAACATTCAGAGAATATGCGCAATAAGCCTGCAAAAATAGCCCGATCGCCGATGGTTTCTGTCCCATACCAACCAATAATTGTAATTGTCACCATTTCACTAAATATTCGAATTTCTTATTCCACCTAAATCTATTTCGAAGCATATACCCACAAAAAATCAAAAACCCTTTAAAAGTTGGATTATCATAAATATAATGTACGCATTGGTCACAATGCTTCCCTATATTATACGCTTCTTGTGAAAATGATCTCCTAGCTTTTATCGTAGATACCCCCTCTATATTTAAATCCCCAATTTTATCACTAGCCGTAGCACATAAATACAAAAATAAATTTTCATCAATCGTGACATCTTTATAATGATAAGCACACTGAGCTAAACGGCCTTTTCCCTTATTAAGCAAAAAATAATATTGAGCAAACCATCGAAATTTTCTAAAACTTTTAGCCCGACACATCCTATCATAAAAAAATTCTATTGCCAACAAACGGGCCTTCTCATCGTTCAACAAATAATAATTATCCGAATCATTGTATGTATGAATTCTCTTATTCGGTACTGCAATATGCCATTCTACTGTTAAAGGATAATCCTCGAAAAAAACGTCCATTTCTCTCACATAAGAAATATTATAGCGTGAAAGAGTACATCCAATAACACCATATGAAAAATAGCGCTGAGGGTCTTGCTTAAACTTATCCAGAATACAACGTGTACGTTCAAAACATTTCGGCACACCACGTACATGTTCATGAACTGAACCTACTCCATCTACAGATAATGTAAAACCTAATTTCACATTCTTTGCATCACATATTTTTTTAGCCTTTTCCAGCAAATCTAACAATCTTTCTGGAAGCAAGCCATTAGATATTAAATGGATATTTTTAATTTTAGGAAGAGATAATACACTATCAAGTATTTCAAAAAAATTAGGAATTAAAGTTAACTCACCTCCATTTAATCCTACGAACTTTACTTCTGAAAAATAAGGAGAAGATAGTACTTCTCTCAACTTTTGAGGATTCATATCAACTTTACTATGTTCTTTCCAAACATTACAAGTAACACATCTTGAATTACATCTAGAAGTTATAGGCATTTGTAATGTATGTGGCTTTCTTCTTATTTTTAATGTGTCAAAAAACTCTTCTTTTACTAAAGAAAACAATGTTCTTAATTTCATATCTTTGACTTAAATGTGTTTACAGATTCTAATACAAACTTCTTAATATTGGGCATTTGGTTTATACTAAATAGAATAAAAATATAAACGAATGATGTCACCATAATCAAACAGGCATCTATCCATATACTATTAGAAAGCAATGTAACTCCATATAAAAGGACAAACAGCAATACAGAATAAAACATATGTGGAACCATTATCCTCAATATATCATATATACTTTCTTTAAAGATATTAGATAAACTTATTTGATATATAATGAAACCTATGATAAAAACGATATCAACCATATAGGGTATCATATTAAAGTTGACAAAAATAATTGCTATGATCAATCCCAAAACCATAAATAAAAATATCCATATACTGCATTTAAGCAATGTCTTAACAGAATTAGCAGCCTGCAAAATAGCTCCAATAGGAGACTGCAACAATTGGAAACAAACGCTTAACGACAAAACTTTAAAAATTGGAATAGCATCAAACCATTTATCTCCATATAATCCAATGATAATCAAATCAGCTAAATAATATAAAATAACAGAAACTAAAAAGCTAAACTCACTTAGAAAAGAAATCATTTTTTTATACACACTCCATAAATATTGAAAATCTTTCTGGTAATCACTCAACATTGGATGCAAAACTGGAGATATAACAGTAGAAACATTTTCTAAAGGTAACATCATTAATCTATATGACTTTTCATAATAGCCTAAATTAGATGTCCCCATATACTTTCCTATCAATATTTTATCAATATTTCGATATCCCAAATAAACAAGGTTATAAAGCATTTGGAAAAAAGAAAACGAGAATATTTTAGACAAACTAGTACTATTTATAGCACCCATTCGTACACGATAAACATGATTGCTTATAATATATAGAAGAACACTATTTCCTATTGGATTTATAATCAATGAATAAATTCCCATCCCCACATAAGCAGCGATAACAGATATACATCCCAAAATAATTTGAATCACAAGACTTCTTACTGCTATAAATTTAAAACGTTTATTTTTCAAAAACAACGCATTGGGAACTATCGCCAAAACAGAAAAAAAAATATTAATAGACAACCAATATAATACTGTTTCTAAAACTTGACTGCCATAATAATGAGATATAACAGGTACAACTAAGATATATAAACCTGTGAGAATAACAGCAACAATAAGAATAAAAGTATTGATACTCTCCAAATCCGATTCATTGATCTCTTTGTTTTGAACAATCGCTGGAGAAACACCAACTGTTGTTAAAGTCGAAAAGAAGTTTATAAAGACTGTGGCTATTGCCACTATCCCAAAATCATGAGGAGTCAATATACGAGCTAATATTGCAGTTATACCCAAACTAACAAATATCCCAATATATCTAGATAGTCCTGTATAAAAAATTCCCGACAAAAACTTATCTTTAAAATTCTCCATATAAAAATTTATATAGAATAAAAAACGAGGCTTATGATTATCAATACTTCAAAACTCTACTCTATATAATGTCTAATACTCAAACCACTTTTCTCACTCCACCCCCTCGCACCAAGTCCAGCTCACTTTCAGCAGGGCGGCACTGCCGTTCACGCGCACGGCGATGTAGTGGCGGCCGCCGAAGCGGATGAAGTC
>ERZ779889.2804-NODE-2804-length-13669-cov-2.428897_pt1 | contig 13669 bp, 12 predicted proteins | sample MGYA00511030_ERZ779889 | MGnify/ENA primary metagenome ERZ779889 (study PRJEB29588, sample SAMEA2160616) | human gut metagenome | biome: human gut; feature: human-associated habitat; material: faeces | place: Denmark | collected 2008/2010 ...
AGAAGGCCATTTTTCAGATAGTTGAAATGGCAGCATGAGCAATTCCAAGCTCACAAATTCGAGAATATAGATTACTATCTGTACTCCATAAAGCTGTTTTTCATCAAGGGAAGCAAGTAACATTTTTTCTGTTTCTTTTTTGCAGTATCCCCGACGTACAGATTTTTATACCAGTTTACCATATTTTCCCTGAGCCTGTGGCTGAACCTTCCATAAATTTGCTCTCTTCAGTTCCAGATACTCCTGATAGGCCTTTTCCAGAATCTGCCGTTCATTGGAAAACTTCAGCAGATGATATGCTTCGTGATACTTGTAATAGCCCGAATCCACAAAGTATTCTTCTCTCTGTGGACGGCTGTAGTAGCCGGATGAGGCCATCAGATACCAGTGCACCTCTTTTTCCACGGTGTCCTCCGGAATGCTGAAACTGTACTGGCTTTTTCCCACGTACTTGATGATGGTTCCGTGCACGCCGGATTCCTCATACACCTCGCGGACAGCAGTCTGTTCATGGGTTTCTCCCGGCTCAACGGTTCCTTTCGGCAGAACCCAGCCTTCATATTTGTTGCGGTAGCTTTTGTAAAGCGTCAATATTTTTCCACGGTAGATTACGATACCTCCGCAGCTAACTGCTTCGATCATACGTTTTAAGCTCCTTCTGGCTTTTTTCCATTCTCTGACAGCTCTTTTCTTCCCGCTTGCCGCCAGATCTTCTGTTAAAAAGTATACCTCTTTTCCCGCCCCCGCGCAACCTTAAAACCGCATCCTTTTTCTAACATTTTTCTAAAAATTCAGAAAACGCGCCCGAACCCATCCTTTCCGGTTCGAACGCGTTTTTTCATCGTTTACTGCTGTGCATAATATGCTTCAATTACCTGTCTTGCAATCGGTACAGCGACTTCACTCGAATATCCGCCGTTTTCTGCCACAACAGCAATGACAATATCAGGATCATCCGCATTGGAGAATCCGACAACCCGTTTGAATACTTTTTCGCGCAGATCGCGGCCGATTCCGGCGCCGACACGGGAGGCAAACAGTCCGACGAGAACAGTTACCACACCCATCAGGAGTGCCATGCCGACCATCTTGAGGCCTGCGGTCAGAAGGTACGTTTTCTGAATCTGGTCTACATCGAGGCCCGCCGCTTTGTCTGCGGAAACTGCATACGCAATGCCCATCGATTTTACCAGGGAGCTTCCCATCGTATCAAGCGTTTTTTCCATGCTGTCGCGCATCGAGAGCACGGTGTCTTTATCCATCTGTCCGCTCTCGAGCATCGCTGCAAAGATTGGACGGACATCCACACAGGTGACTTCGACTTTGTTTCCATCGCCATCCTCTTTTTCCTGCTGGAAGCTCTTCAGCTTCACATGCATCATCTCGCCGATCTGCTCAATCGTCATGTTTTCAAACACCGACGCATCCTGACCGGTCTGCTGTGCCATGAATTGTTTAAAGGTATCCTCCTCCATCGCACCCATCTGGTAATTCATCAGCAGTGCAACGGTCAGTGTATCGTCTGCTTCATCAAGTTCTTTTTCAGAAGCTTTGTTCCGTTCATAATAGCCGTCCTTTTTCGTATAGAGGCTTTCCCATAAATCCACCTCATCATCCGTCATGATAAACTCGGCCGTCTGAAATTCTTCCTCGGTGATCCGTTTCGGTGTAACGTGCTCAACACCGCTGTTCTGAATGCCCACATCGATGATGTCGGATGTATACGACGGGAGCGACAGGTCGCACCACGCCTGGACAAACAGAAGCACAAGAATCACGAGAATCGATTTCCAGTACGGGAGCATGTTTTTGAAAATCTTACTCATTTTTTCCCCTTTCTGTCTTTTTTTGTGTACCAGCTTGCCGGCACACTAATTCTGTCGTTTTCGGGTGTCAATTTCTTTTTCTGCGATCTCATAGATACGATCCAGATAAGCAACCAGCTGATCTATATCCTCTTCCTTTAACTGTGACATCACAGAGCAGCCAAAGTCCTGCATTCTGTCCCGTACCTCTTCCCCCTTTTTCCAGCCCTTCTCTGTCAGACTGATATATGTATTCCTGCGGTCTTTTTTGTCAACGCTCCGCTCTACATATCCTTTTTCCTCCAGCCCGCGCAGTGTCCGCGACACAGCCGGCGGAAGCGTTTTGGTCTTTGCTGCCAGCTCTGAGCTTGTAATTTTTCCGTTTTCTCCCATTTGCAAAATCGCACCCATAACGGAAAATTCGGAACTGCTGAGTCCCGGAATCAGGTCTGATACGTTCAGTTTTTTAAACTGGTGCACCGCACGAAACAGTTTTTCAAATGCATCTTTCATGTTTTCCCCCTCCTTTTGCCGCAAATGTTTAACAGTGTTATTTATTTACGCGTGTTAAATAATAACACCGGCAAATTTCCATGTCAAGAAATCTGCCGGTGTTTATGTTTTTTTTAGAATTTACCTACTCAAATAGAATTTGACAAACGCTGCCATTTTGTTTAGATTAGAAGCAAATACGAAAGGACACCTTCATTCCCATGCCAGGTTTTATTTTACATCTCACCGCAGCCCAAATGCTGTTAAAGCACCTCCCGTCCCACCCGGATTTTCCATATCCGATTTCATCGGTAAATGATTTTCTAATCGGAAATCTTCTGCCGGATGCGACGCAGCAGAAAGAATCCTCCCATTTCCGCGATCCGCTTTACCGCGAAAAAATGATGGTATTCCCGGATCTTACACGGTTTACAGCGAAATACCGTTCACTTCTGCCAGATTCGAGCGCACTGGGATATTATTTTCATCTTTATATTGACCGGAAATTCTTTAAGGATTTCATTCCGCAGATTGTGGAATTTTATAATGCGGATGGGGAAATTACAGATATGAGAGATGAGATTGCAACGGTTTATATCAAAAAATCGCGGACATCCATTCCTTTTTCCAGATATCTCACGGAGGAGTATTATTACGGGGACTATACACGAATGAATACATATCTTGTCAACCGCTATTGCATCCCGCTCGATCTCAATCCTAACGTCACGAACCCTGGAATCGCAGAAATTCAGTATGAGAACGTCCAACAGGTACTTGACCTCCTCCATCACTTCCTCTCCGTCCCGCCGGAAGCCGCGCAGGATCTGAAGGTCTTTCCGCTTGAAGAGCTGCTTGCGGCACTGGAGCAATATGTAGAAGAGTTTTTGGCTGTGCCGAATAAGTATATTCCATAATTTTCCATTTAAAAAGGAGCAGAACCCACACCGGATTCCGCTCCTTTTTCAGAATGTAATTTTTCCGTTTTCTCTTACACTACATCTTGAACGATCCCTTCTCTGTCATCCGTATCCATTTGTTTTTTTCTTCGATATTCCGTCGGTGTCCTCCCATAATATTTCTTAAATGTTTTGCAAAAATAATCCATATTTTCAAATCCCGTCTCGCCGGAAATTACAGTTATCTTTTTCTCCGTCGTGGCCAGAAGCTTTGCAGCCTCCTGCAGACGATACTTCACCAGATAATGCACCGGCGTATCGTGAAGATATCTTCGGAACAGATTCAATGCCGTACTTTTGCTCACCATAGCCTGCCCGGCGATATCCTCCAATGTAAGATCTTGTCGGAAATTTTGATGAATATATTGCATCATCAGCTGTGTTCTTCCCTGTGAGGATGCCGTATTTTCTCTTTTTTTCTGCAGCACTTCCGAATCCATGTGCAAATAAAGCAAGTGCCACAATTCCTGCGTCAGAAATAAAGTAACCAGTTCCCGGTCTTTGTCTGATTCCTGCGCTTTGAGAATTTTCTGCATGAGCTCCAGTGCTTCTGCCTGCCATTTTATTTCCCTGCAAAAGACAATGCAGTCCACCTTACACGCCTGTATCGGTGCAATGTATTTTTTGTAAATCAGGCTGTCTGCCGGAGCGAGAAATGTCGGTTTCAGAACGAAATTTGGCACAATCGCATGGCCTTCAGAAAAATAGCGATGCAAAATCTTTGAGTTAATAAAAATGCCCGTTCCCTGTCCCAGTGAAAACTGCTTTTCGCCAACCCAGAAGGTTGCTGTTCCCTCCTGTACAAAAACAAACTCAAACTCCACATGCCAGTGCCATTCTACACAATGAAAATCAAACAACGCAAGATCGTCGTAATACAATTGAAACGGATACTCACTGTTTCCATGCTGTATCGTTTCCATCATGGTTTCATCCGTTTGGATCTTGTTATAAAATGTATTAAATTCCATCTTTCCCCGCCTCCGTTTTTCAGGCACGCCCCTCTCTATTTTACGATATTATACAATAAACAGACGATATATTCCAGTGAAAGCGACACTATTTTACGTTATTATACAAAAAGAATCGTTGTCGCTCCATGGAACACGGTGAACGGCAACGAAACGAACACTACGGCCGCAGCAGTTCTGCCATTTTAAAAAACGGAGTATATCATCATGAAAAAGAACTACCACAAAACCTTAATTGCCTGTTATCTTGGATTTATCACGCAGGCAATTTCTGCAAATTTTGCACCTTTACTATTTCTTACCTTTCACAGAACTTACCATATTTCTCTTGGAAAAATTGCGTTTATCTCGACAGTATTCTTTTTCACACAACTTCTTGTCGATTTGTTCTGTGCCAGATATGTCGATAAAATCGGTTATCGCAGGTGTGTCGTTGCTTCTGAGATTCTTTCCGCCTGCGGCCTGATTGGACTTGCCTTTCTGCCCAATATTCTGCCAAATGCCTATGCAGGAATTTTGCTCAGTGCCATGATCTATGCCGCCGGAAGCGGACTGATTGAGGTTCTTGTCAGCCCAATCGTAGAAGCTTGTCCGTTTGACAATAAGGACAGCGTTATGAGTCTGCTTCATTCCTTTTACTGCTGGGGGTCTGTAGGCGTCATCTTACTCTCCACTGCTTTTCTGGCAGTTTTTGGTATGGAACGCTGGCCGATCCTCGCATGTATCTGGGCTGTACTTCCACTGTACAATACGTTTAATTTCCTTTCCTGCCCGATTGAATCACTCACCGGAAGCGAAGAAGGACTTACCATTCGTCAGCTGTGCCGTCTTCCCATTTTCTGGATTTCCCTTGTTCTTATGGTCTGCGCCGGAGCAAGCGAGATTTCGATGGCGCAATGGGCTTCCGCTTATGCCGAGTCTGCATTAGGTCTCTCAAAAAGCATTGGAGACATTGCAGGACCGTGCCTGTTTGCTGTGATGATGGGCATCAGCAGAACCTTCTATGGTAAATACGGGGAAAAAATTGACTTAACAAAATTTATGATCGCATCCGGTACACTTTGCCTGATCTGTTATCTGGCTGCAGCTCTCGCACCATATCCTCTTTTAAATCTTACAGGCTGCGTTGTGTGTGGTTTCTCCGTAGGAATTATGTGGCCGGGAACCATCAGTATTTCATCCTCTAAAATTCCACTCGGCGGAACTGCACTGTTCGCACTTCTCGCCATGGCCGGAGATATGGGTGGTTCCATTGGCCCATTTGTTATTGGATTTGTCACACAAAACACCGGCGACGATCTGAAGGCAGGTATGCTGGCCGGCTGCATTTTCCCTGCTGTACTGATTTTGTCTGTTTTTCTGCTCCGACAAAGGAACGCAGAGCAAAAATAAGCACCGAAGAGATACTGTAACGTGTCTCAGACACAGGAGCCGGACAGTCCGACTCCTTTTTTTCATGTCTCTGCAATATTTCTCACAACTCCCGAAAACAGAATCGATCCGTCCTGCCCCGTGACAAGAAACAGGAATGGACGATCCAGTACAAAGTCGATTTCGTCGTCCGGTATTTCTGCTGCGGCTTCTGAAACGCCAAGTTCTGTATACGCTGCTCCGGTTACTCCGTTTTCGTCGATTTCAAGCGTGGCGGCATGATCTGCTTTGCTCAGGTATAAATTCTCTTTGTCCCCTGTTAATGGGCTGAAATCTGCCAGATCTGCATCCAGCGCATCCGTTACACCTAGTGCGCGCACCGTTTCGATCAGGTCTGTTTTTTCCGATACTTTAAATTTAGGAACAGACAGGTTCACCATAGGGGAATACCAGTTATCACTGCTTTCATCCCGCCGTATAACCTTCATCAGATCCGGATCCGATACCAGTTCATTGACATCGGTATTTTCATCCGGAAGCAGGAAATACATGGAGCCGCTGTCCTGAAGGCTAAGGCTGACTGCACGGAAATGTTCGCCCTGGTAGACATCCATCCATTCCGTTTTCTTCATCATGTCCACAGTGGTATCTCCCGCAGCTCCGTGGAAGGTTTCCTTCTCTGTATTCACTTCCCAGAAATTTTCCCTCCACATCGCCTTATAATAGATGGTTGATACCAGTTCAAATACCGTTTCCGGGGCAATCGCCATATTTTCGGTGTATTCTTTTAAAAGCCCTCCGGTATTATCATCCGTCCAGGTCCGCAGGGCCTGATTCATCTCTTCCGATCCAGGAGTCCCACGGAAGGTCGATGCATAATACTGTTCCGCCAGCCGCTGCAGCGTTGTGTCATTGTATGTTTCCTCACCATCCAGCCACAGCGAATTTGCCAGCACACTTTTCAGCGCGGGCGTGTCTGCATAATTGCTTTTCCAGAGCGAAGAAATATTTTTCCGTAAGGTGTCCATATCCTGCGCACCAAGCATATCCAGAATCTGCTGCCGCGTATTTCCATCCGAAGTTTCCGCCAGCATCGCAAACGCGATATACAGATTGATCGGCGAGCAGACGGTATTTTCATTATCGGAAACCAGCATCTGTTCCATCAGTTTCTGATAATACGCATCCATTCCCGACTGCAGTTCCGCTGATTTTGTCGTCAGTTCCCTGTAGGAATTCCACCATTCCCAGTGCGCATCACTTTCCATAAATTCCTGTGCATCCATCGTCTGCGCCACAGATGCCGGATAAGCTGCCATAACCGTCTTTAGCCCCGACGGGTAACGGACTGCCGAACTCTCCTGTCCATTTCTCCATGTCGTAACCCCCAGCACAGCTCCGCCGATGATCACCGCGCAGGCTGCCGCGGCCGTCCATTTTTTCCATGCAGCCCCTTGGGAACGCTGATAGTCCCGCGCCTTTTTCACCATAGCAGGATCCAGGTCACTCAGTGTTTCAAACAGTTCTTCTTTCTTCATACTTCGAACCCCCTTTCCGTCAAGTGTGTGTGCAGTTTCCCACGGATCCGGTTCAGCGTAACTGAAACATAGTTTTCGCTTCTGCCCAGACGCCCCGCGATTTCGCCGATACTGTCCACATACCAGTACCGCAGGACAAACATGCATCGTTTCTCCTCCGGCAGCTTCTGCAGAAACTGATTGATTTCCGCTACCAGTTCTTTCATCTCCCACTGCCGCTCAATATTATCTTTCCCCGAAACGCATTCTTCCAACTCGTCCAACACCGCATCAACCTGACTTCCTCCGCGTTTTCCGCGATGCATTTTTCTATACAGATCAAAAGAAAGATTTCTTGTTATCTTTCCAAGAAATGTCGATAACAGAGACGGCCGGTGCGGCGGCATGGCATTCCACGCATGAAGCCAGGTGTCATTGACGCATTCTTCTGCATCCGCCGGATTCTTCAGAATATTCTGTGCAATAGATGTACAGTATGCACCATATTTCATCGAGGATTCGCTGATCGCAGCTTCATCTCTGTCCCAATACAGCAGGACAATTCTTTCATCTTCCATATGGAACTTCCCCCTTTCATCTATCATCACGCTGTTCTGCAGAAAATCTTACACTTTTCGAAAAAAAATTCAGGTTCGAAAAAGGGCGCAGCCGAAGCCACGCCCTTCTATTCTTTTTTGTTTTCTTTATGCCAGAATCGGTTTTAAAGCCTCTGCGAGTTTTTCTTTCTCAGCTTCTGCCTCTGCCAGATCCTTGCCAAGTGTTGTGTAGTATACTTTGATCTTCGGCTCTGTTCCGGACGGGCGGACGATGACGGTTTCACCGTTTGCCAGTTTGTAGATCAGAACGTTTGCGGATGGGAGTCCGGTCTCTTCTGGTTTCTCGTAATCGGTTACTTTGACAACAGCGGAACCTGCGATCTCGGTCAGCGGCTGTTTTCTGAGGCCATCCATGATGCCGGCCATCTTGTCCATTCCGCTCAGACCCGGGAATTCGAAGCTGTCTACTTTGTTCAGGTAACGGCCGTACTCAGCATAGATCTCTTCCAGTCTCTGTTTCAGAGAGCTTCCGATGCTTCTGTAGTAAGCTGCCATCTCGCAGATCAGCATGGAGCCGATGACTGCGTCTTTATCTCTTACATACGGGCCAGCCAGGTATCCGTAACTCTCCTCGAATCCGAAGATGAAGCGGTCTACTTCGCCGTCTGCCTCAAGGTTTGCAATCTGATCGCCGATCCATTTGAATCCGGTCAGAACGCTGCGGAGTTCCACGCCGTAGTGCTCTGCAACAGCATCTGCCAGCGGTGTGGATACGATGGATTTTACAGCAACTGGTTTCTCCGGCATGGTGCCTTTCTCGATGCGGCCTGCGCAGATGTAGTCGAGAAGCAGAACGCCGACTTCGTTTCCGGTTACCAGCTCATAGCTTCCATCCGGGCATTTCATGGCGATACCAACGCGGTCTGCATCCGGGTCGGTTGCCAGCATCAGGTCTGCACCGGTCTCTTTTGCAAGATCCAGGCCTTTTTCCAGTGCAGCAAAGATTTCCGGGTTCGGATAGCTGCAGGTGGTGAAGTATCCGTTCGGATACTCCTGCTCCGGAACGATGGTGATATCAGTGATGCCGATGTCTTTTAATACACGGGTAACCGGTACAAGACCAGATCCGTTCAGCGGGCTGTAAACGAGTTTCAGTCCAGCGGTCTTGCAGAGGCCTGGACGAACCTGACGGGATTCGATGGCTTCGTACAGTGCATTCTTGCAGTCATCGCCGACGAAACGGATCAGTCCCTCTTCTACTCCCTGTGCAAACGGCATATATTTTACGCCGGTCAGGATATCGGTTTTCTGAATCTCTGCGTATACGATTGCTGCAGCATCATCGGTCATCTGGCATCCGTCCGGGCCGTAGGCTTTGTAGCCGTTGTATTTTGCCGGGTTGTGGGATGCAGTTACCATGATACCTGCATTGCAGTTATAGTAACGGGTTGCAAAGGAAAGTGCCGGTACCGGCATCAGAGCATCGTAAATTCTAACTTTGATTCCGTTTGCAGCCAGAACGCCTGCTGCTGTTTTTGCGAAAACATCGCTCTTGATACGGCTGTCATAGCTGATGGCTACGGTCTGGTTTCCGCCCTGTGTTTTTACCCAGTTTGCAAGGCCCTGTGTTGCCTGACGCACTACATAGATATTCATACGGTTTGTTCCTGCGCCAAGTACACCACGAAGTCCTGCGGTTCCGAATTTCAGAGATACAGCAAAACGGTCCTTGATCTCCTCATCGTTTCCTTCAATCCGCGCCAGCTCCGGGTTCAGGTCTGCGTCTTCCAGGTCAGCTTCCAGCCATCTCTTATACTCTTCCAGATACATATCTTTTTTCTCCTGTTCTATTCTTTATTTGTAACTATTCAGCGCCATGCGAAAGAGAAGAAAATCGTGAATCATGCTTGCATGAATGCGCGGTTTTCTTGAATTTCATATGGCGAGAAGCAACATCGAGATGCAGCGCAAGCGGAATCGAGATGGGGTTCTGAATAGTTACCTTTCTTTTATGTCTCACTCTTATGTCCCCATGTAGCGCCACATAAATGTATGTATAGTCACAATATACCATAACCGCCCCAAAACAGCAATTATTTTTGGTAATTTAAGCAAAATTTTACCGATTCTTTTTCTCTTTTTTCGACTCTGTCCGCTGTTTTCAGACAGAATTAGCTAAAACTCTTTTCGTCCAGCCATATCTTTTTGTCATTCGAATATAAAATTCCCGCTGCAAGTTATCCTTGCATTTTTCCATAATGATAATATTATTGTTCCAACTAATTTCTCGCACCAGTGGTGCGAGTTTCTATCCTTCCGGCAACTTTCCATTCCGACAAGCTCTGATAATTATGATATCGCTTAGTGGGTTACAAAAGCAGAAATCTGCACTTCTCGCGAAAACGCAAATTTCTGCTTTTGTTATGGTATTTATATTAGTTTTTATTCTTCTCCCGGTCTGTGATTGTAGTCAAATCCGCATTTTTCTAGGAACGCCCGCGCGATCACCGTTGCCCCGATCTGATTCGGATGGATTCTGTCCCAGGCGATGTAAGAAGAATGACGGTATTGGAAGTAATCATTAAAAACAGCCTGCAGATCGATAAAACAGCAGCCATATTTTTCGGCCAGCTCGCGGCAGATTGCCCCATACGTATCCATACGTTTTCTCATCCAGTCCTCTGCATTTGGCTCCATATAATATGGGGTTATGAGAAAAACACCTTTTACGTTATCTTTTACGGAGAGAATCATCTGTTCGACGTTAGAACGGTACTCCTCCGGAGATACCTGGACATCCGGCATAGCCGGGCTGTCGAACTGTCTCCAGACATCGTTGATACCGATGCAAATAGAAACCCAGTCCGGGTTCAGGGAAACAACGTCGCGGTCAAACCGCTGCAGCAGATCGCGGCTTGTGTTTCCACTGATACCAGAGGTTGTTACACGAATGTATACCTCCGGGTAAAATGCAGACAACATGTTCTCAACAATTCTGACGTAGCTCTTTCCGACATTTTCAAATAAACCTTCCCCCACCGGCTGTGCACTCTCCATATCCGTTACGGAATCTCCTGCAAATACAATCCGGTCCATGTGTTTAAAAATCATTTTTTTGCCTCCCATAAATTTAGAAAAACCCTCTGAACCCCATTATAGTCTTACAGTTTCGACCGTGCAAGGCAAATTTTGTGTAAAAAAATCCGGCCGCGAAACACTGTTTTTCAGTGCCCCGCAGCCGGGAATTTCATTTTCTTTTCTTACTCAATCCCATTCATATAAGCATTGTAAATCGCCGGGTCAATGTTCTCTTTGATCGACTCATACACGCTCTGGGATGCCTCGCGGATGTCAGCTCTTGTCTGGTCATCGAGGGTCAGGATCTTCGTTCCGCTCTCCTCGATCGTCGCGATCTTGTCGGCGATACGGGCATCGGACTGCTCTCTTGCGTACTCGGTCGCAATCTTTGCGGCCTCTGTCATGATCTCCTGCTCGTCTGCAGGCAGATCCTGGAAGAAATCATCGTTGACGATCAGGGAAATCAGATGCGGCAGATGGTTCGTCTCCACTACGTAATCCTGCTGCTCATACAGGTTATTCGAAACGATGACCTCATACGGGTTCTCCTGCGCATCAATCGTGTGCTGCTGCAGGCCGATGTAAACCTCACTGAAGCTCATCGGCGTCGGGTTGGCACCGATGGCTTTCCAGAATGCCAGATGGTAGCTGTTCTCCATGGTACGGATCTTCTGGCCCTTGAAATCCGAAAAGCTGTAAACCGGCTTATTCGTACTCATGACACGAAATCCCTGATCTGCCATCCCGAGCAGGTGATAGCCTCCCTCCGTATAAACGTTGCTGATCAGCTCGTAAAACTCCGGATTATCGATCTTCTCACGGCATTCATCGAGAGAATCAAACACACACGGCAGATCAAACACGGCAAGATCACCCATAAAGGAAACCTGCGGTGCCGTATTCTGTACGACAAACGGAATATCGCCGTCGGCACACGTTTCCAGCAGATCGCGGTCGCCGCCGAGCGTTGAGTTTGCGTAAACCTGAATTTTCATCCTTCCATCGCTCAGCTCTGAAATCTCTTCCGCAAACTTTTCAGCGAAGATCTGCGTTACCGTGTCCTCCGGGCTCGCCGTTGCCAGCGGCCAGGAATAGCGCTGTGTCGTCTCTTCTCCGGAAGAGCCGCAGCCGGCAAGCGATGCGCCAAGCGCAATGACAGCGGCAAGTGCCGTCACTTTTCGGAAAAGCTTTTTCTTTTTTGTCATCTTTTTCATTGTCCTTCGCTCCTCCCTATAAAATTCCAATCGAAATCGCCGGAATAAACGTAATCAGCAGCAGTGCCGCAAGGAAGAAACCGATCATCGGCATAGCCTTCTTTGCGATCTGCATGACCGGAACCTCGGTCAGGGAGCTTGCCACGAACAGGTTGACGCCGATCGGCGGTGTTACAAAACCGATCGCAAGGTTGACAACCATGATCACACCAAACTGAATCGGATCTATACCGATTGCCTGTACGATCGGCAGAAGGATCGGGGTCAGAATCAGGATTGCCGGTGTGGTATCCATGACCATTCCGACAATCAGCAGGAATACGTTGATGATCAGAAGGATCGCAACCGGGCTGTGGAAGTTGTTCAGGATAAACTCACTGACCGTCTGCGGCACCTGCATCAGCGTCAGAACACGGGAAAATGCTGTCGATGCCGCCAGGATGAACAGGATCGGAGTGAAGGTACGAATCGCCTCAACCAGAATGGACCAGATGTCGCGGATGCGGATACTCCTGTACACAAAAAGGCTGACAAGCAATGCATAGAATACGGAGATAACAGCCGCCTCGGTCGGGGAAGCAACGCCGCTGTAGATACAGCCGAGGATGATCACCGGGCTGAGCAGTGCAAAAAAACTCTCTTTTAAAACGCGAAGCAGGCCTTTGTCATGCAGCACTTTGACTTCTGCATAGATCTTCTCCCTATCCTCCCCGTACCGTTTGCAGTGATAGATGGCATAAAGCATCAGCAGCAGACCGATCATCAGACCCGGTACAATTCCGGCAAGGAACAGGTCGCTGACGGAAGCACCGGATGCCATACCGTACATGATGAACGGGATACTCGGAGGGATGATAACCCCCAGGCCTCCGGCAACGGCAACGATTGCAGTGGAAAATGTCAGGTCATATCCCAGATTGGTAAGGATCGGGATGGTCATACTTCCTACGGCTGCAACAGTAGCCGGAGCAGATCCGGAAATCGCACCGTAGAAAAGGCAGGTTACGATAACGGCACACGGCATTCCTGCTGTGAATTTACCAAGAAAGTAAGCGAAAACATCGAATAATTTCTTGGAGATGCCGCCTTTTGCCATGATGATACCGGACAATACGAACATTGGGACGGCGAGCAGTGGGAAAGAATCCAGACCGCCGAACATCGCACGGATCAGATATTTGGCACCTACCGTAAAGGAAGGATCACAGATGGAAGGAAGAACAGATGTAATTCCCAGTGTGATCGATACTGGAACAGCGATGACCAGTAATAAAACAAAAATGATAAATAAAACAACGACTGGCATTAGTGTTCCTCCTCATTTGAATTCTTGATGGTGTTGATACGGTTGTCAATTCCTGCACCGATGGCCTGTTCAGCAGGAGATTCTGCATTTGCCTGGATGAAGGACTCTGGTGTGTTGCGCTCCGGGTGAGCCGGGTCAAAGACATTTTCACCTCTTGCTACGCGGAACTCGATGATCCAGCGCTGCAGGACACGAAATGCCACCAAAATAAAAGAAAACAGTGGGGCGGCCTGTACATAGTACATCGGAATCCGGCAGGCCGGGGAGAGCTGACCGCTTTGTATGGCGGACATCAGATAGGACCAGGCAAACGGAATCATGTACAGGAAAAAGATCAGCTCAAAGGTGTGGTTGACAAGCTTGAAAATCGCTTTTCCCTTGCGCGGGAAGATCGCGACA
>ERZ779889.2808-NODE-2808-length-13662-cov-2.358271_pt1 | contig 13662 bp, 11 predicted proteins | sample MGYA00511030_ERZ779889 | MGnify/ENA primary metagenome ERZ779889 (study PRJEB29588, sample SAMEA2160616) | human gut metagenome | biome: human gut; feature: human-associated habitat; material: faeces | place: Denmark | collected 2008/2010 ...
AAGGATTATATATCTCAATTAAATTTAGCCATTAAAACCTTTAGGGAAAATGGGATCGTTGTGTTTGTTTGCACATCAAAAAATAAAAAATTCAACATTTTTAAATTTTTACTAACTGCAAAAAATGGATGCGTTAAAAAAATTAATGATTGGGGGGCGGTCAAGTTTGCCATTACTGATATTTCTGCAATGGAAATGCAATTTATACGAAAAAAAATACCATGTCTAACGTTAATTGATAGTAAATATGCCAATGAATTATACATTCCTAAAAGACTTGACACGTATGTGTCAAAAACTTTTTTTGATATTAATGATTGTTTATCATATGATTCAGATTTAGAAAAAATCCGAGATGAGTTGTTTGATTATTTTATAACCTATCCTTCGGAGGACATTGCTCGCATGTCATATTCTAATCGTATTCAATGGCTTTGCCAGCATACAACGAGGCTCATGCATAAAAGAAATAAATTCCTTAAAGAAAACTATTGAGTATTAAATGAATGATTTATCAATCTTATGTCAACTTATTTTTATTAGTTGCTGTAATGCAACACTTCATAACTGAATATTCTCTCATTATTTAAACAACCAGCCTTCGGGTTCAGACAAGAAGAGTTCTGCTTCTCATTTATATCTATATCCTATTGATTCATATTATATAGATAAAATTGTAATTATGGTTACTCGATATTTGAAGCAGTTGATGTATCAACACGGTGTTATAGCGCTTGAAACTTCTTCTTGACGGTCAGCAACGATGAACCTACTTCTGTGGTGTTCACAACTACTCTTTCAGTCTGAAGTAAAATCATTGGCCATCAGTATGTAAGTATCCCGCATAATCGTGCTATTCATATTTAGAGATCATCCGGCATAATCAATCTGCCAACGAAGGAGATCGCTATGCGTAAAGCCCGTTTTACTGAGCATCAGATCATCGCTGTGATTAAGTCAGTTGAAGCCGGACGAACCGTTAAAGATGTCTGCCGGGAGGCCGGTATCTCTGAAGCCACCTACTACATCTATGGACTACCTCCGTTTTGCAAGTACTGAATCAGGTTTTAGGTTGTTGCTTACATCTATCCGGCATCAGAAATAGCTGTGCCCAAATGGGGAATCCGCACACAATCGCCTCAACAACTGGACGGCCACGAAGGCCAATATAATAGTCAGGTTCCGATCGTGCAGGTTCAACCTGTGGCCATTTTTCAATACTTTGCAACTTTTAAAGGTATGCTATTACACTGCCGGTCTGTACTCTGTTTCATTGTGAAGAATTGACCAAATAATTCGGGCATTTTTATTGGCGACTGCAACGGTTGTTTTGTTAAATCCTCGTCGTTCTTTTAGCTGATTAACCCATTGATTTAAGTAACCTTCATTATTATTTGCAGCCACTCTAACGACTGCCCGGGCTCCATGAATAAATAAGGTTCGCAGGTGCTTATCGCCTTTTTTGGTCATGTTCATTAGCACCTGTCTGTCACCACTGGAGTGCTGCCTTGGTACAAGTCCCAACCAGGCTGAGAAATGACGGCCATTTTTGAATTCAGTTCCTTTGCCGATCGCAGCAACAACTGCAGTAGCTGTTTTAGGGCTAATACCTTTAACTTTGGCAATCCGCTGACAAGCTTCAGATTGTCAGAAAACAGTATCAATTTCTTTATCAAAAAAGTTGATACGACGACCAAGATCGTTAAAAAGATCATAGAGTTCTGCGATCGTTCTACGTATTCTGGCACTAAGACCATTTTCTGCGTCTTCCAGAATCAGCGGAACAGCGTGACGAACTCTGGAGACAGCCGCACCGATTGTTATTCCACGGTCAAGCAGCAGTCCTCTGATTTGACAGACTGTCGCAATTCGGTGATTAACAATACGCTTTCTTGCCCGGTGCAGAGCCTGAATATCCTGCTGTTCCGGACTTTTGGGTGGTACGAATTGCATTGTTGGTTGCATCAGAGCAATTGCGATAGCCTGTGCATCATTACCGTCATTTTTTTGCCCGGGGACAAAGGGTTTTACATACTGGGGACTGATCACTTTTACCTTATGTCCCAATTTTTCGAACTCACGCTGCCAGTAAAATGCGCCCGTGGAGGCTTCCACACCAATCAGGCAGGCCGGAATATTCGCGACGGTCTGTAGTAACGTTTTACGATCAGTGCGTTTTTTATAAACCGGTTTACCCGCCTGATTTAATCCACAAAGCTGAAAAACATTTTTAGCCAGATCAATACCGAGATAGATAACATTCATGATAATGCTCCTGCTGAGTATATTTTGTTCAGTTAACCTCAGAGGGAGGAGGTAGTCCATCCCATTAACTGGAAGTCCAGATACGACTGCATGGACGCTTCTGATATTAAAAAAATCAAGGATCTTGAGGACGAGAACCGCCGTCTCAAACAGATGTTTGCTGACCTGAGCCTGGAGAACCGGGCGCTGAGAAGCGTTATCGAAAAAAAGCTTTAAAACCAGCCTTTAAGCGTGAGCTGGTCACTCATCTGATAACGACATTCGGACTCAGTATCCGTCAGGCCTGCCGGAGTCTGAACCTGAGCAGAACGGTTTACCATTACCGCCCGGATACCACGCGTGATGAACCCGTTATTGCCGCCCTGCAGGCTGCGGCTGAGCGATACCCGCGATACGGCTTTCCGAAGCTTTTCCAGATTCTGCGACGGCAAGGATACTCGTGGAATCACAAAAGGCTCCACCGTATTTACTGTCTGCTGAAGCTGAATTTTCGCCGTAAGGGCAAACAACGACTGCCGGTACGCAATCCCTCCCCACTGGCTACGCCAGAAGCGCTGAACCAGAGCTGGTCTGTCGATTTTATGCATGATGCGCTGACCTGTGGCCGTCGTTTTCGCTCGTTCAATGTCGTTGATGACTTTAATCGTGAGGCGTTATCGATTGAAATCGATCTTAATCTGCCAGCTCTGCGAGTGGTCCGTGTACTTGACAGGATCGCGGCAAACCGTGGTTATCCGGTCATGCTGCGCATGGGTAATGGTCCGGAATTTATCTCTCTGGGGCTGGCTGAATGGGCAGAGATACACGCAGTAAAACTGGAGTTCATCCAGCCGGGTAAGCCGACACAGAACGCTTTCATTGAGCGTTTTAACAGGACATACCGTACAGAAATACTCGATTTTTATCTGTTCAGAATGCTGAATGAAGTACGGGAAATTACGGAGAAATGGTTATCAGAATATAACTGTGAACGCCCGCATGAATCACTGAACAATATGACACCGGATGAATACCGACTTCACCATTATTTGGCCGGGTTCTCAAAAAATGCATGGAACTAAAACGGGTACTATTTACAAGTACAAGGCTAGCAATACAGCATATAACGTTAACTTTCTAATACACTAATCCATAATAATTAGTTTCACCTAAGCACAATAAGCTTTAATTTTCACCAACGATTAACTAGCAAATAGAGCTGAAAACACGTTATAACTGGAACAGCAAAATCCAACAGGTTTTCCCACCCAAATACGCGGAAACTAAAATCGCTCCACCATGACATGTTATTCCGCTTGCTATGTCCGAACATTTCCATCCAGCGGATATACAGCTTGGGGGAGGGCCACACGCAATGAGGAATGTATAATCGGCTATAGCACCATAGGTTCAACTTCTGGTAAGAATGCCGACCAGCACCTGTGCCACTACAGCACAAAGGCATGAAAGTGGAAGTATATCAATCATAAATTTTCTTCTTAACCTCAGCATAATTCCTTTTGTTATTAAATTTGATAAAATAGTATCTTCACATAAATATATAATTACTTTACTGCGAATGATATACATGATAAAATCGTGAACATAAATTATGTGGAGTTTAACCATTTCCGCGTTTTATGCCCGCAGCTTCCGCGGGCTTTTTTAGTAAAATCATCCCTAAAAAGAAACTATCATATTTACTTTTATTCCAATGCGGAATGAAATATACAATCGCACAATTTGTATCATTAGTTTTGTTTCAAACCTTCTCCGCTTTCGAAAGAATGTGGGGATTTTTATATAACCAGAACTTCACATTCACTATATGTATACATATAATCCGCTGTGTTTAAAAACATTCAAAATGCATTTAGACAGATTTAGATATGCTAAACTCAACGGTCACAAAATAATTACTAGTAAAACTGTTATGAATATTAAGTATATTGTGTTATTTGGTAGTCATCTATACAGATGATAACATTAAATCATGTAATGATATTTAGATATAACTCTCCATCTTAAGGTGATAGTGTTTTTATATTGTTAAATGATATTGATATTAGAGAGGTTGTTCTATGACTGAAAATATAGTGAGATTTTTTGAACAGACATCACTACGCGAATACATCAAAAAAACATGGTTCTACAATGAAAATTGCTTCGTTGTTGATTTTGAATATAAAAATGTGAAATTCGCATTAGACTTCACCGCCAACCAGACATCCTTGAACGTGGATTTTGTGCTTCGTACTGATACTATAAAAGGTATTGAAAGAAAAGAAAGAATTTCATCTTGTGTTATTTTGATTGAAGCTCTCCCTTGTGCTTTATATAAAATAATGTCCGTTATAAATACTATCGATTCAAATATTAAATTCGATATCTCTGTTATAATTCCTGTTCATAATAGGGAGAAATTAATTGTTGAATGTATAAAGTCAATTAATTCGCAAACGCTAGATAAAAATAGATTTGAAGTGATTTTTATTGACGATGGTTCAACAGATAAAAGTATTTCGGCAATTGAGTATTTTATTGCGCCGGACATAAATTGGCGTGTTATTCGCAGAGAAATTCCTTCTGGAAATGCTTCAGCTCCACGCAATGAAGGAATAAAAGCAGCCAAAGGACGTTATGTTTTCTTTTTAGATTCTGATGATGCAATTCATCCAGAATTACTTTATGATGGACTACATATTGCAGATAAAAATAATAGTGATATTGTATATTTTAAGCAAGCCTCATCTACAGGACGTGGAATACCTGTACGGGCATTCAGAAAAAGTGCAAACAAAGCAGACATTATCAAAAATCATTTATTCAGATCACTGAAAATTTTCAAATTCTTTAAACGAGAATTGCTTCTTGATAATGGAATTTTATTCAATCCATCAATACCTGTTTACGAAGATATGATCTTTTCATGTCATGCGTTAACTGCTTCTAATGTTGTGTCAGTTTTATCAGATAAGGATTATTATATTCTTAATGGGCACTATCAACCACATCTTTCTAAAGTAAAGTTCCCAGTTGAGAATAGAGTTTTTGTTTTGCAAAGTGGATTAAACTATATTTTACTTAGTAAAAAAGAAACAAATGAAAAAATAAAAATGTTCAACGCATGGATGATCATATGTTCAGAGCATTTAGCTGCCATCATAAGAAACAAAAATCTATCTAATGATGTAAAAGAATACTTTTTTAGTTTGATGCATAAATCATTAGCAGCCCATCCAGACCTTACAAATATTGAGTTGGTTTATAAGCAGTTTAAAAATCTCACACAGTATCTTTTGGAAGGAAACTATGAGGGTTTTAAACATGATGCTTTAGAATTGAATAAAATAAATAAGAAGCAGGAGAAGAATTGATTTAATTATCTATTTGAATATATAAAATATTTCCGCATAAGAAATCCCCATGCGAGATAAAACTAGCTATCCCGCATGGTTTTTATATGTAAATAGAATTTATATATCAAAAACATCGGAAAAATAACTGTAGTCAATACGTAAAAATTTTAGCGATATAGTTAACTATCGAAAATTACATCTAGCTTAATAAATAAAATTATAATGCGTAATTTTTTAGCATGCTTCTAATAGTTACTTATGTTTTTTGAATTAACATTCATTGAGGCTGAATTTTAAACTATCTATTAAGCCATTATGCTTCAAGCTTGATGTGTAAGACTCCAAGAATCCTTATCAACCTTAATCTCATGTTCAAAACTCCACTCCCCATAATAAACCCCATTAACCTGCGTCTTCACCAATAAATACCCCCGAAACTTCTTAAACAGTTTCATATCCGGTTTAAAATCAGCCTGCCAGAACTGGTGCAAATGCCCTTGATACGTTAATCCTTTGATGTCGTACAGGGCATTGCCCATCACTTTGAGTGGTTTGTTATGAATCAGCGCAGAGATCCCTGCTGTACTGTTAATCGTCACCACCGCTTTTGCGTGGCGTAATAGTTCCGGCATCGGGAGATCGTGCACGTATATGACGCGCTCACCTAAGCCATATTCCTTACTCAACCGCTTAATTAATGGTCGATAGAGTCTGTGGCCACGATCCATCGGATGATGTTTGATCACCAAATAACTTTCTTTCGGCGCTTTACGCGAAAATGAGTACATGACTTCATTAATATAGTCACGCACATCGTTATAATTGCTGTGGTTACGAATCTGGCTATCGTTATATACCTGCAAAACAGCAAGATAATAACGTTGATCCAACTCGTTCATTAACCTCGGTAATACCTTACGCTGTGTTACCTTGTAAAGTTGCTTGCGCCAGTATGCACGAACCCAGCAACGAGCCTCATACCAGGGGGAAAACGATTTGTGGTGGCGGTAGCGAGGAAACTCATGACGGTAATGCCAGCCCATCAGGTAATACCACATCGCATGACCAATACGTTTCATTGTTGAAGGTGTTAAGTTCTCAACATGCGGCGCAGGCATATCTGGTAACTTACGATAAAAATCCGGATCGCGCGGTAGCGATGAATATGCGTTCACTCCGCCTTCTTCAACGGTTATAAATTGCGGGCGTAAATATCCTTCCTCAAATGCCAGAAAGCGGATCCCTTTCGACTTTGCCCACCGTTTTGCTTCTTTGTGCAATGGGCGGCAGTCACCAAAGCAGAGGATGGTGTCAAAGTCATATTGTCGGTGGAGATCTCGCAGCCAACCGGGAAACTCTTTCGGCGTTTGGTAGTAAGCCAGGTATTGTCGATGGCGGCAGTAAAAACGATCTCCACCGTTGAAGACAACATTCACAGCGTTACGGCCTAATGACTCTAGCCACTCGGCAACATCACTGAAAAAGGGTCCCATTGGCCCCTGCAATAGCAGATATTTTTTACCGGATAATAAAACGGTTAGTGCATTACCTTGCATAAATGATTTGCGTAATAGTCAACTATGAAATTGTTTAGCCAAATCTGACCTTGCAGAACATAATTAATTTGCGGTAATAGCGTATTACTCGCCCCGCTTTTTTTCGGGTAATAAACATCGGCTTGCGCGGCGTCTGGATCAAATATTCCGCCGCTTCTTCAACCGTAATAGGTTGTAGCTGTGTTGGGTGGATATAGGTTGGATAAACAATCAGCGCCTGATAGATCAAGTCTGCTATCGTTAATCTGCGCTCGCGGCGCGGGCAGTGATGTTCATCGACGGTTAAACCCCAACCGGCATAGAAGGGCAGGCCGTAACAATGTACGTGCTTGCCATGTAATAACGCTTCAAACCCCGACAGTGACGTCATGGTATGCACTTCATCTGCGCGCTGAATGCATTGAATAATATCTGCATCCAGTGCCTGATAATCAGCTAGTTCAGCAGCCAGTTCTGCCGGAATATCGCCCTTGCGATTCCCCACCAGTACATCCGGGTGCGGTTTATAAATAATGTAGGCGTGCGGATTACGCTCGCGTACTGTGCGTAATAGCTCAAGGTTGCTCTTAATCGAGACAGTGCCTGTTTTAATAGAGGCATCGTCCTCTACTTGACCCGGCACCAGGATAACTTTTTTACCTTTAGCTTCGTCTGGTAGAGAGAAATCGGCTCCCAGGTTGTACTTGCTCAGTTTGCTTTCAACCAGTCGCTGGCGTAATTTTTCAGCTCGCATCTGCTGCGCCAGCGTTAGCTGGCTATGATTCAGCAGCACTTCCAGGTCGCTGGGGCGCGTGGTGTCATAGTAGATCCCGCGTTTATCCAGCACCAGCGATAGCGGTGGCAGCAGGTCAGAGCCAAGTCCGGATGAACGCAGAAAACCATCTTCCATTCGCCATAACGGCAGTGATTTTCGCTGCGCTTCGGCTCGCCATTGCTGCTCTCCCTTTACACCCCATACCACGCAAGCGGTCGCCGCAGGGCTGCGACGTGAAAAACTCAGCCGGTTTGTCGCGGTACGCAAGAAAGGTTTCAGGATCGCTGACTTCCACAGCGTTAAGCCTGGCGCCCATAAATAGCCATTACGCTGTTGCAGATGTCGGCGTTGTAATTGCAGCCATTGCAGCACGGTAAACAGATCGCTTACTGCTCCCGTTTGCGGATCGATATAGCGACAGTAACGCAGGTATGCAGCGGCAAAAAGTTCTTCCAGTGTGGCTGAACCGCGTCGGGCAGATAACAACGCCGACTGCGGATGACGATCGTCCGTTAAGCCCCAGCCTGCATACCAGGGCTGGCCGAAGCATGTCACCGGTTTTCCTGCCAGCAAGGCTTCAAAGCCGTACTGGGAGGTCACAACGTAAACTCGGGAAACGTGTCGCAACAGCGACTGCGGGCTGACATTCTCGGCAATTAAACGTACTCGTTGCGTGGCGCGCAGATCGGCGAAATAACCTGTTTTCTTTCCTTCCAGTACATCTGGGTGCACCTTCACCCAAATTGTCGCTTGAGGATTTTCTGCAATCGCGGCCTCCAGCATGGCGGCAAACTCATGCTGACCCGCATTACCATACGTCACTGACATATCATTAAATGTCTGATCGACAACCAGAACGATGTCTGAATGTTCTGACTCATCAGCCACAAACGCAGGCGCCAGATTATATTTCGACAAATCATCGGTCACGATGGTGTGCATCGCTTCTCTGGCCTGATCAGCCAATGCCGCATTTCCGGCTTTATCCTGTACCAGTTTCTCCAGCGCCGAAGGCTTGCTGGCATCGTAGTAAATGCCGCAATCATCTACCACCAAAGAAAGCGGCGGTGCGCCATTGACGCCAAGATCCAGCGAACGCACAAATCCATCTTCCAGACGGATGACCGGTTTTCCCGCTGCTTTGGCGATGGCGACTGGTTTCGCCGCGCTGGGGCGATGTCCCCACACGGCGATAGCATCAACTTCTTGTGGAACAGGGCGCAGCAGAGAAAGTTTCTGGCACGGTTGCGCCAGAAATTTCTCCAGATGTGGAATACGCCAGATGCCAGACGAGAAAATGCCAATCATGCGTTTTCAGCCAGTTCCTGTGCCATCAGGGCGCGCACTTTTTCCAGGCATGCTGGGGTGTCGACGCCCGGACCTGTTGCGGCAACTTCAAACGTGCGAATGTTGATCCCCGCGTTCATCAACCGTAGCTGCTCCAGTGATTCCGCCTGCTCCAGCATGGACTCCGGCAACTGGCTGTAGTTTTGCAGCACATCGCGACGATAAGCGTAAATACCGACGTGTTTCAGGTAACGCGCTTTTTCAGCATTACGCGGATACGGGATCGGTGAGCGGCTGAAATAAAGCGCATCCTGGCGGGTATTCACAACCACTTTTACTGCGCTTGGCTCCGTCGCTTCTTCGGCAGAAATCGCGTGGCATAGTGTTGCCACCGGCAACGTGGGATCGTCACGCATTCCTTGTAACAGTGTTTCTACATCCCGCGGACGAATCATTGGTTCATCGCCCTGCAAGTTAATGTAGATATCTGCTTCCACCGTATGCATTACCTCGACCAGCCGATCGGTGCCGGATTCATGATCGTTGCGCGTCATGATGGCTTTCCCGCCGAACGCCTGCACGGCCTGTTCAACGCGCGGGTCGTCTGTTGCCACCCAAACTTCTGCAACGCCCGCCACCTGTAACGCACGCTCGTAAACATGCTGGATCATCGGTTTGCCGACAATATCGAGTAGCGGCTTACCCGGCAGGCGCGATGAACCATAACGAGCCGGAATGACAATAACTGCTTTGCTCATTTCAACTCCTTACAAAGACAGAATCACTTTTGCACCCACCGCCAACTGGTAAAGGATGGTGGAAATACCGCGAGTAACTTCAATGTTTTTCGATTCATATTTCGGCAGAACCATAATCTCATCGCCCGGCTTGAGTGAATCCACATCTTCCGCGTTGACGGCAGCGCCGTTCTGACGAATGACGATAATTCTGGCGTTACCCGATTTCTGCGTCAGGCCACCACATTTCTCGATGTAATCCTCGGTGGTCATCCCCTTCTGCCAGCTCACCGCGTTCGGGAACAGCACCTCGCCATGAACCATAACCAGCGACGTTTTCTCTGGAATATTGATGACGTCGCCATCTTCAAGCAGAACAGAATCAATATTGGACTCGTTGAGGATCACTTCGCCTTTCGGGACCACAGTACGTGCTTTTGCCACAAAGCGGCTGATCAGTTGCGCTTCCTGCATACGCAGGCTGGCTTCTTCTTTGGTGGAGGACTGGGCAGAAAGTGACGCTTCCTCCAGTTTTTGCAGCGAGAGATTCAGCATCTCTTTCTGACGCTGAGCTACTGATGGGCGATAAAGCTGAACCGCGTTCATCTGCGACATGCTGTTCGGACGGATTTTTTCCAGAACCGCACGCATGGTGGAACCATAAGGCAGCACCATGGCATGTTCGCCGGAATGCGCGCCTTCAACTCGTACCTGAATGGTGCCGGCATAGCGGTCAGTGCTCACGATTAAGGTATCGCCGTTCTGCAACATACGGCCTGGCGCAGAACTGATCGGATAGTATTCGCTACGTTTTTGCAGCCCCTGTTTACGCATAATCGTAATGTGAGTTGCGCCAGGCTTAGGGCGTGCCCAGCTCAACGCTTCTGTTACAGGAATGCTGCTTTCGCGGAACTCAAAGTCGTAGCTGTTAAAGACATCGCCCTGAACGCTGAACGTATGTTGACGAGGCCCAACGATGATGGTGTCACCATCGGCGAACTGCGAAAGCCCCAGTTTTCCGTTTAGCAGGAAGTCATACAGGTTGACGTTGGAGCGCACGCGGTTGCCGCGCTTGACCACAATATCAACGTAGCTCCCGCGTTCCGGATCTACGCCGCCAGCCTTGATCAGATAATTCAGTAAAGAGTCGGACGTCACGCCGCCGTACAGACCAGGATTACGTACAAAGCCGGTAACGTACACTTTTACTGGCTGCGCCTGTAATAAGGAGGCGTAGACGTTGACGTTGGACTGGTACACTTCCTTTACTTTTGATGTAACCAGGGCGTTCAACTGGCTATTGCTAACCCCAGCAACTTTCACCGGACCAACGTTCGGCAGGAAAATATTGCCTTTGGGATCAATCTGTAACGCACCATCAAAGGTGAACGCACCCCATAAACGGACCTGAACGCTATCGCCCGGATTAAGGATATAGTCAGGATTGAATCCTACCGTTGCACCGCTATCCGCGCTGGTGCCGTTGAAAAGTTGAGCACCAAACATACGACTCATCACCACCGGCTGTGCTGGCGGTGGGGTGTTGTCGAAGCCGCTCATGTTTTGTGTATCCGACTGCTGCCCACTCAGAATACCGGGCAGTGGTGCTGCCCCCGTAAGGTTTGAGTCAGCGTTAATATCAATGGCCGCGCTGGCCTGCGCCGCGTGACAGGCGGCAATCAGTAAAATTGATTTAAATAATTTCATCACAAACTCATTCAGCGACAGCGTTAATCTCGGTGATCTTCAATAACAGCCAGCAACAGTTTCAGGGTGCCGAACAGCAGGCAGCACACCAGTAACCAACAGGCGATCAAATAAGGGATGTTTGGAAAAGACGATTCCTGCGGCAACTGTGGCGAACTGATCACAGACAGCACCTTGAGCTTACGAGCCGCTTCTACACGGGTCTTTTCAATGGAGGTCAGGGTCAGTTTGTACAGCTCGGTGTTGAACTCTACTTTTGATTTGATTTCTTCAAAATCCACCGCCATACGGTTTAGCTTGTCACCCTGTGGCGCTGTGATTTTGCTTTTTTCTTCATCGATTTGTGCCTGCAATGACTGAATCGCGTTACGCGCGCTCACCACTTGGGGGGCGTCTTCACGCAGATATGTCAGCAAGTTACGCAGATCTGCTTCCATCTGGATCTTCTGAGCCATCAGCGTATTTACTAACGTGCTCGCCGCCTGAGCCTGGGCTTGTGGATCCAGGACGTTATTGCTGTCCTGATAAGAGAGCAGTTCCGCTTTGCTGGCATCCAGACGCTGGCGCGCTTTTTCCATCTCGCTTTCTGCAAAGGCAAGTTGATCACGCGCAATGCGATGCGACATCTCATTGATAAAGCGTTCTGACTCTTTCAACACGGTCTGGTTAAATTTAAGCGCAAACTCCGGGCTAAAGCCCTGTGTCTGAATATTCAGCAATCCGGTTTTATCGTCATACGAAACGTTGATACGGTCCTTGTAGTACTTCAGGAAGCCTTCTGCGGTTTCATCCTTGCTAAGATGATTAAGAAAATCGAGCCCGCTGTGGCTAAATGCTTCACGAAAATTCAGTTGCTTATCCAGCGCCGCCAGCATATCCGGCGAGTTGATATACTCTTTCAGATACAACGCATCTTCCGCGGAACTGGGGTTAGAGGCACCCAGAAGCAGACCAAAATTCAGGCTGCCGCTATTTAAATCATCCGAGCGTTTAATGGCGACTTTCGACTCGCTCATATAACGAGGCTGGCTGAAGATAGCCAGATAGATCAGTAGCACAGCCATCGGTGCCAGAATGATGATTTTCGCCAGGTGTTTTTGGATATCTGTCAGTGAGATGGCAGACAGACGAGCACGCATCCAGGATACGGCAGACTTCAATTTTATCAACATGTAACGATTATCAGAGTTTCAGTGGAGGCGAGGGGGCTGGCCTCTCGCCTCCCGTTGCTTCATTAGTCGAAAATTCGTACAAGACCAGTGACTTTGTTCGCCTTGTTGGTCACCAATAACGTTGAGACTCGATGCTTTTGCATCTTTTCTTCCGCTTCGATGATCATGGTTTCTTCCGGTAGAGTCAGTGGTTCACGCGTCATCATCTGCGCAGCCGTGGCGAATGTCAGAGAATCCTCTTTTTCCATAAAGCGACGCAGGTCACCGTCGGTGATAATACCCGCCAGCCCGCCTTCTGCGTCTTCTACCATCACCATACCCTGGCAACCGCTGGTGATACGTTGAATCACGGTTTTAAACGACGCATCCAGGTGCACCGCAGGAACATCATGCTGCATAACATCAGCAACACGGGTCAGCAGGCGACGACCTAATGAACCGCCCGGGTGATAACGCGCGAAGTCATTCGGCATAAATTTACGCTGGTGGATCATGGCAATAGCCAGCGCGTCTCCGATCGCCATGGTCAGCGTGGTGGACGTTGTTGGTGCAAGGTTATTCGGGCAGGTTTCATTCTCCATGTGAAGTTCCAGCACGGCATCAGCATTTTTCGCCAGCGTGGAATTTCCATTATTAGTAATGGCGATAATTCGGTTGCCGAAATTCTTCAGTGAAGGGACTAGCTTCAGAATTTCATCAGTTTCACCGCTGGCGGAAATAAGGATCAGGAGATCATAAGGCGTAATCATACCGAGATCGCCATGGAAAGCCTCTGCCGGATGAATAAAGAAACTCGGCGTACCAGTAGAGGCCAGTGTCGCTGACATTTTACGACCAACATGCCCT
>ERZ779889.2810-NODE-2810-length-13657-cov-3.701735_pt1 | contig 13657 bp, 9 predicted proteins | sample MGYA00511030_ERZ779889 | MGnify/ENA primary metagenome ERZ779889 (study PRJEB29588, sample SAMEA2160616) | human gut metagenome | biome: human gut; feature: human-associated habitat; material: faeces | place: Denmark | collected 2008/2010 ...
TATGCACTTCTCTTAGCTATCGTGCGGATGACAGGACTTGAACCTGCACGGGGGTTGCCCACTAGAACCTAAATCTAGCGCGTCTGCCAATTCCGCCACATCCGCATAACAAAAATCATTATAGCAGATAAGCAGGCAGATTACAAGGCATAATCAGAAATCAGGCAAAGCCGGCGGGGGGACTGTTATCCACACAATTTCTTCTTACAAGTAATCATCATGATCCGGTTCTGCATCGCCGGAAACATATTCTCTTGTGTTGACACGTTTTTTGTCCCGCTGGATTTCTACCAGTTCAGAAAGCTTTTCCTTGACTTCCGCTACATTTTTGATGTTACGGATCTCAAAATCCCCCATTGTTTTGTCAGAGGAATTAACATGGATAGATCCCATTCCGAAAATACGCTGGATAAAGGATCTTGTGACCGTCAGATCCTGCACACGGTAGAGGCGCACCTCATCTTCCCGCTGATTCAGAAAACCGGTCTTAATATAGAAACGCTCTTCATCGTAACTGTATATGGTAAAAGTAAGTGGCAGTCCACACCATATGCGTTTTCGCTCGGTCCATACTATGCTCATTGTGATACCCTCCATTTTAATATGTTTTGTTACTGCATAATTTATTATAGTATAACGGAAAATAAGACAGATTGCAAAAATATTTGAAAAAATTAGCACTCGAGGGTTGACAGTGCTAACAACTGGTGTTATATTAAGGTTGTTATAAAGAGGATAGAACAACACAAGGCAGTATTGTGAGAATGGAGGTCAATTATGAATATTACAAAATTTACGCAGAAATCCGTAGAGATTATCAACAATCTCGAAAAAATTGCTTATGATTATGACCACCAGGAGATTACGCAGGAGCATTTGCTTTACAGCATGCTGACCACGGAAGACAGCCTGATTTCCAGACTGTTTGAAAAAATGGAGATTGACCCGGCTGTCTTTTTGGCGCAGGTTGAAGGATTGCTCAACAAGCGGCCAAAAGTCCAGGGTGGAAACAAGTACATTAGTGAGGATTTGAACAAAGTATTAGTATATGCAGAGAATGAGGCAAAGGCCATGGGGGATGAGTATGTTTCCGTAGAGCATTTGTTCCTGAGTCTGCTGAAAAAACCTTCCAGAGAAGTGAAGGCTTTGTTAAAGGAATTCAATATTGACAGAGAGCGTTTTTTGAAAGCACTTTCTATGGTTCGAGGCAACCAGAAAGTAACATCCGACAACCCGGAGGCAGTGTATGAGAGTCTGGAGAAGTATGGTTATGATCTGGTGCAGCGGGCAAGGGACCAGAAACTTGACCCGGTGATCGGACGAGACGATGAGATCCGTAATATGATCCGGATCTTGTCCCGTAAAACAAAAAACAATCCGGTTTTGATCGGCGAGCCGGGTGTTGGTAAAACAGCCGTTGTAGAAGGACTGGCACAGAGGATTGTCCGGGGAGATGTGCCGGAAGCACTGAAAAATAAACAAGTCTTTTCACTGGATATGGGATCATTAGTTGCTGGTGCCAAATATCGTGGTGAATTTGAAGAGAGACTGAAAGCTGTTTTGGAAGAGGTAAAAGACAGCGATGGCAGGATCATCTTGTTTATTGATGAGCTTCATACCATTGTAGGCGCAGGCAAGACGGATGGTGCTATGGATGCCGGCAACTTATTAAAGCCAATGCTGGCCCGTGGAGAACTACACTGCATTGGAGCCACTACGCTGGATGAGTACCGTATGTATATTGAAAAAGATGCTGCACTGGAGCGAAGATTCCAGCCGGTCCAGGTGGATGAACCAACGGTAGAGGATACTATCTCTATTCTGCGTGGACTAAAAGAGCGGTACGAGATTTTCCATGGAGTAAAAATTACAGACAGCGCTCTGGTATCGGCGGCAGTTTTGTCAAATCGTTATATATCCGACCGTTTTCTGCCGGACAAGGCCATTGACCTGGTAGATGAGGCCTGTGCTCTCATCAAGACAGAACTGGATTCTATGCCGACCGAACTGGACGAGGTGCAGCGCCGGATCATGCAGATGGAGATTGAGGAAGCTGCCTTGAAGAAGGAGACAGACCATCTGAGCCAGGATCGTCTGGCAGCACTGCAGAAAGAACTGGCAGAACTGAGAGAAGATTTTGCACAGCAGAAAGCAAAATGGGATAATGAAAAGGCTGTTGTGGATCAGGTAAATGAGATCAAAGCGCAGATCGAGGATGTGAACCGACAGATTGAGATGGCGGAAAACAGTTATGATCTGGAGAAAGCATCTGAACTGAAATTTGGACAGCTGCCACAGCTGCAGCAGAAGTTACAGACGGCAGAGGATAAAGTGGATAAACGAGAGCAGTCCATGGTACATGAGTGTGTATCCGAGGAAGAGATTGCTCAGATTATATCCAGATGGACCGGAATCCCTGTGGCAAAATTAACAGAATCCGAGAGAAATAAAACGCTTCACTTGGATGAAGAACTGCATAAGAGAGTTATGGGACAGGATGACGGCGTTACCAAGGTAACTGAAGCTATCATTCGTTCCAAGGCTGGTATCAAAGATCCGACCAAGCCGATTGGTTCCTTCCTGTTCTTAGGCCCGACAGGTGTAGGTAAGACCGAACTTGCCAAGAGTCTGGCGGCGTGCCTGTTTGATGATGAGAACAATATGGTCCGGATCGATATGAGTGAGTACATGGAGAAATATTCTGTGTCCCGTCTGATCGGAGCGCCTCCTGGATATGTAGGATATGAGGAGGGCGGACAGCTGACAGAAGCGGTGCGGAGAAAACCATATTCCGTTGTGCTATTTGATGAAATTGAAAAGGCACATCCGGATGTGTTCAATGTGCTTTTGCAGGTGTTGGATGATGGCCGTATCACCGACTCACAGGGCAGAACCGTAGATTTTAAAAATACAATCCTGATCATGACTTCCAACCTGGGAGCAGATTATCTGCTGGATGGGATTGATGCAGAGGGTAATATTTCCAAAGAGAGTGAAGACTTGGTAATGAGCCAGCTTCGTGGAAGTTTCCGTCCGGAGTTTTTGAACCGTCTGGATGAGATTATTATGTTTAAGCCGCTGACCAAAAAAGACATTGGTGGTATTGTAGACCTTTTGATCGCAGATATCAACAAACGGATTGAAGATAAGGAGTTGCATCTTACCATTTCGGAAGCAGCCAAAGACTTTATCGCAGAAGAAGCCTATGAGCCGGCTTATGGAGCCAGACCTTTGAAGCGTTATTTGCAGAAAAATGTAGAGACGCTTCTGGCGAAAAAAATCCTGGCAGATGAGGTAAGAACCGGTGACAGACTGGTACTGGATGTGGAAAATGGTTCCTTGATCATCCGGAAGTAAAAGTGCAGAATTGATGAATGAATATGTGCGTCCTTTCCTTGTGGAAGGGCGCATTTTGTGTTATATTTGCATTAGACAGGGGATGGGTGAAAACATGTTTCAGAAAGGATGATGGTATGAGGCATAGAAAAAAACTAGCATTATTTTTGGCTTTGTGTGTAGGAGCCGGTTCCCTTGTGATAACAACCAGAGAGGGAAAGCCGGTCCGGGCGGCAGAGGCAGCAGTGGAAGAGCCGGTGGGAGGGTTGCGCACCTGGCAGGGCACACAGGTTTCCTGGAGTGAGGCACAGAAATTCCGAACAAACCAGTCCGGGTTGTCGGTTTCTTCTGCAACATCTCAGGATCTGCCGGATTATGTGAAAAAGAGCGGCAATGACTATGGTTATAGGAAGTTGTCTGCAAAGGAAAAGGAAGCTTATGACAGTCTGTATGCATCAGCACTGGAGGTTGTGGCAGGCAAACAAGATATTGCAGCCGGCAGCAATGGAGTCTATTATGGACTGACTTGTACCTTTGGCAGTGGTACGGTGGCAAGTAAGCAGAAACTGTGGGAGATATTAACTTCCTTTGTGGCAGATCATCCCGAATTTTACTGGATTGGCAGTACATTTGCCTATTCCATATCCGGCAGCGGTGAAGTGAAAAAGATTATGCTGCAGATGGATGAGGATTATGTGAAGGCATCAGATCGTGCAAAATATGATGCACAGATCGACAAGAATCTGGCACGGGTTACCGCCTTGACAAATACCACAACCGATGTATATGAAAAGGTACGCATTGTGCACGACTGGATTGTTTCACGGATTGATTATGCTTATGTTTCCGGTACTTCTACCCCGGAGGACTCAGCTTGGGCACACAATATTATAGGTGTGATGTCAGACTCTTACAAGGCCGGTGTTTGTGAAAGTTATGCGGATACCTTTGCTTTTATATTGAGTACACTGGGGATCCCGAACTTGTATGTACAGGGAGATGGTATTACCGGCAGTGGAGGCGGAGGTCATGCATGGAACATGGTTTCTTTTGATGGGGGAGAGACTTATTGTGATATGGATCTTACATGGGATGACTTAAATGACGGCTGTGAAAAAGACTCCAAAGTATGCCACTATAACTGGTTTGCGATGCCAGACAGCCGTTTTACCAAGGCTCATGAAGCGGATACCAGTAGTAGCACAGGCAGCGACTGGCTCTACGACCTGCCGGATGCCGTGGATACCATGGAATATACATACTATCAGAAGCACAGTGCCATGGCCAATGGGGATAATGTGTATGATACGGTTAGTGCCAAAGCTTTCCTGAAGAAGGCGGCCAATGCAGCCAAGGCACCTAACGATCAGATGCCGTTGATCATCAGTGATTCCACGGTATTTAGTTTGTTGCAGCAGGTGGATTCTAACTTTAGTTCCTATTATAAATTTTCTACTATGACAGATGGAAAAGTGCCATATGAAGGATATATAAGATATGTTATAGTGAATCGACTGGCTCACGCAGATGCTACGGCTACCCCGACGGTAACGCCAACGGCTACAGCTACCCCGACGGCCACACCAACGGCTACAGCTACCCCAACGGCCACACCGACAGCCACAGCGACAGCATCGCAGACGGTTATCCCGACACCAACAGCTACGGTGAAGCCGACTCCGGGTACGACAATCAGCGAGAAACCGTCACCGACGAACCAGACGCCGGCCGGAGAGACCCGGCAGGGAACGACTGCGGCAGCAGAAGATCAGACTACCCAGGCACCACAGCAGACGGTGGAAAGTACCTTGACAGTAAAAGGACAGAAGTATTCTCTCAAGGATGCAGCCAAAAAGACAGTGGTTTTCACCGGGATGACCAACAAGAAAAAGACATCACTCAGCATCCCATCTGCCGTTCGTTACAAGGGTGTGATTTACCGGGTAACGGAGATTGGGGCAAAAGCCTGTGCCGGCAATAAAAAACTGAAAAAAGTAACGATAGGATCAAAAATTGTTAGGATCCGCACCAACGCTTTCTCGGGATGTGTGAACCTGAAAAAAATTGTGATCAAGAGTAAAAAGATAACGAAGATGGACTCAGGAGCCTTTAAGAAAACAAGTAAAAAGGCGGTGGTCTCGCTGCCAAAAACAAAGTATAAAAAATACAAAACCATTGATGAAAAAGGCAGGAGCCAGAGGCCGTTATAAGAAGGCGTAAAAAGATACAGCCTGTTGGGATGGTGCAATAACCGTCTCAACAGGCTGTTTTAATTTTTTAGTTATATTGGTATATTATTCGCTTACAGTTTCGTTTGTTTCAGAAGTCTGTGCATCAGTGGTATCATCTGCACTGTCGTTGAGGTCATCTGAAGACTCGATCAGTGCAAACATTTTCTGGGAGATCGTCTCAATAGCGTTGAGAGATTCGTTTAGTCTATGTAACGCATCCATGTTGGTGGCACTGATGGAAAGGGTACTTCCGGTAGAAGCAGCAACCTGCTGGCTGACAGCGGAAAGATCTGTGATACTGTCTGAAATAGCGGCATTGGCTTTCAGAACATCATCTACAGAAGTTTTTACGGTTGCTACATTTTCAAACAAATGATCGGAGTTTGTCTGAATGTTTGTAAGTTTCACTTCTGTCTTAGCGATCATATCGTTCTGCTCTTCTGCATAGGCAGCGGACTTGGACATTTTGCCGGATGCATCTTCCGCAACAGCGGTAAGTTGGGCGATGATAGCTGAAATCTGCTCGGTAGCCTGCTGCGTTTCTTCAGACAGGTTACGGATCTCATCTGCCACAACGGCAAATCCTTTACCAGCCTCGCCGGCTCTGGCAGCCTCGATAGAAGCGTTCAGCGCCAGGAGATTCGTCTGGTTGGAAATACCAAGGATCGTATCTGTAATCTCCTCTACCTTGTGGATACTGTTGTTCAGATCTCTGGTAGCAACTTCTGTGTCATGGCTGATCAGTGCCACATCTTTGGATTTCGCTTTCAACTGTTCGATCAGTGCCACGCCTTCTTCAACGGCTTGCTTGGTAGTAGCGGAAATATCGCTCATAGTAGCGGTAACACCGTCCACTTTTTTAATATGATTCTGGATCTCCAGTGTCTGGTCCGTCTGATAAGAAATAGATTCCGCGGTCTGTTTGGAACTAGTATCAATTTCGCTGATAGCGGAGTGGCTCTTATCCATGCCACTGTTCAGGTCTTCATAACAGCGCATTGCATGTTCAAACTGCTCTGTCAGATCTTTGGCATGCTGCATGATCTCGCTGGCAACCATATGCTGCTCGGAGGCACGACGCTCAATCTCAATGAGGATCTCGCTGTTGTGACGTTCTTGTAGACGGATGATGGCATAGGCTGTAAAAGCGGAAACAACTACGATCAGTTCCTGTACAATGGCAATGTCCAGTGTTAAATTTGGAGAGCCTGTCAGGAGATGATAGGTGAAAAATGCTCCGATGGTAACAGATGCCAGAATACCGGAAAGTGCCAGAAGTTTGCGGTCACAGTAGATCATGATCATTATAGCGATCAGATACACGTAGGTGTACATGTACATATTGCTGGCGGTAAACAGTGTCACGGCATACGAAAGATAAGTGGTTATGTTCAGTATGTGCCGGCATGCCTTGCCGCTCTTAATGATCTTTGGTGCTACAAAATTAATAATGATAGTCAATAAGATGATGACGCTTCGTACAACGATCACCGGGTGGATCACTCTGATGAAAGTCATAGCAGAAACCACCAAGAGACTGATACAGATCACAGTGCTGACAAAACGCGCTGTGGAATTCTGTTCTTGAATCTGTTTTTCCTTTAGTTCCATGTTATATATCCTCCATTCTTAACTAAATGTACGGTTATATTTTAACATTTAATATAAAATTCGTAAATACAAATTTTGACATAAAAGTGATTTGATTACTATTTATGATGAGAAAAACAAGCAGACAGGAGAGATAGGATGAAAAAGAAGATGATTTTTGTTTTGGCAGCCGTGGTATGCGTGCTGGCTATTGTGTTCGTGTGTCAACTGTGGCTGCAGCACAGGATGCAGAATGATACGGGGAAAAAGCCCAAAGCCACAAAAGAACCGGGCGTGGTCCAGGCAGATTTTCAGGTGGAGCAGGTCCGTCACACGAAAACGGATATTTACACCGAAGACTATCAGAAAGAGGTGGATGAACAGTTAAGTGCCTGGAAGGGAAAAAATACATATGGTACGGACAATCCACTGATGGTGTGGAATCCATATGGAACTAACACCGGATCCTTTTATTATTATGCCCAGACAGACAAAGCCTGCTATGCGGTATGCCAGATTACACCGGACAAAGGAAGTGTGGTAAAACACCGACTTGTAAATGATGGCAGCGGCAAGGTGACAAAAGAACATGAGTACCTGCTGACAGGACTGGCCACAGGCAGGACCAATGAGATACAGATGTCATTTTATGATGAAAAGGACAAACTTCTTGTCAGCAAAAGTTACACCGTGAAGTTAAACTCCGATAAAGAAGTGCCGAAGATTCTGAAAGTAGAAAAAGGAGAGAGCAAACAGGCTCTTACAGACGGTTTATTTGCGGTGATGGGGCATGATAAATCCAAAGCCGTCAATATTTATTATTATGATAATGACGGTGTGAGCCGTGGCAAAACGCCATTAAATGATTACCGGACAGACCGGATCCTTACAATCGACGGCAAATTGGTTTTTTCCTACAGCCTGACAGACCTGGCGGTGGTGAACCGGCTGGGACGGGTAGAGCGGACTATAAATCTGGGAAAATATGAACTTCATCATGATTTTATGTATGACAAGGACAAAAATACACTGCTGTGTCTTGTGAATGACACCGATAAGGATACCATTGAAGATGTGCTGATCAGTGTTGATTACGCCACGGGTAAAGTACGGGAGCTGGTGGATTTTGAAGTCCTGATGAAAGAATCAAGACAGAAACATGTCCAGAGGAAAGGTGGAAAAAATACTTATGGTGGCACGGAGTTAGACTGGCTGCACCTGAATTCCCTGGATCTCATCAATGAGAACGACGGTATTTTCAGCAGCAGGGAGGAAAGTGTGCTTATTAAAGTGAAGGACATTTATACCAATCCGAAGATTGACTACCTGATTCACAGCGGGTCCCTTTACAAAGGCACCGGACTGGAAAAATATCTGCTGAAACAAAAAGGAGATTTCGTGGGACATGCCGGCCAGCATACCATTACGGTAGAAAAGGATCCGTCGCTGCCGGAAGGACAATACTATCTGTATATGTATAACAATAATTTTGGAAGTGCCAAAACTCTGCCGGATTTTGACTGGAGTCTGTATCCGGGAGTGGGAACTTACCGAAAAGGAGCAGCTTCTTATTTTTGCAAGTACCTGGTGGATGAAAAGAAGAAAACCTATGAGATGGTACAGCAGTTTGCCGTTCCGTACTCCAGTGTGGTCAGCGGTGTGAACTACATAGGAAACAATATTACATTCAGCAGCGGTATGGATCATACTTACGGAGAATATGACAAAGACGGAAAGATGATCTGCACCTATACTTACAAAGCCAGCCGGTACGCATACCGGGTGATCAAATATGATTTTACAGGAGTGTATTATGAAAAAGAGCAGTAAAATTGCGTGGATTTTCCTTGCGTTTGCAGCACTGGCGGTGTTTGGGGGACACAATACATCTTCCGCCAAGGTTTACACTATCAAACACAGCACAAAGAATGTCTACACAAAAAAATACCAGCAGGAAGTGACAAAGAAATTAAGCAGGATGAAGAAAAGTTCCTACACGATAGAAAAGCCTCTTCTGGTAAAAAATCCTTACGGAACCCTCAGCACATCCATTTATTTTTACGCCTGGTCGGCAGAAGGATATTATGCAGAGTACACCATTGCTGCTAAAGGAGCCTCTACGGTGAAAGGAACTTGTGGAGGCGGCGGGAAAACTCTGAGAAACATTCATGAATACCTGATACCTGGGCTGGCTTCCGGCCGGACCAATCAGGTGGAACTGCGGTTTTACGATGGCCAGGGAACTCTGAAAAAGACAAAACGGTTTACAGTGAAGATGCCTAAGGACAAGGTGATCCCGGCCATTACCAAAGTGAAAAAGGGCAGCAGCCAGGCGGCTCTGTCTGATGGATTTTTTGCCATGTTTGGCCACGATAAATCCACAGCCACCAACATTTATTATTATGACAACAAGGGAAAGAGCCGGGGACGCACGGTGCTCAACGATTACCGGACAGACCGGATCCTGACAGTAGACGGAAAATGGGTTTTTTCCTATGACCTGGACAAGATCGCTGTGATGAACCGGCTGGGACACATTGTGAAAACTTACACCTTGAAGGGGTATCAGCTTCATCACGATTTTATGTATGACAGTTACCGGGGCAAACTTCTGTGTCTGGTAAATGACAAGAAGAAAAAGACCATAGAAGATGTGTTGATCTCTGTGGATATGAAATCCGGTAAAATAAAGAAACTGGCTGATTTTGCTTCCCTTATGTCAGCCTCCAGGAAAAAACATGTGCAGCGCAAGGGCGGTAAAAATACCTATGGCGGCACGGAACTGGACTGGCTGCATCTGAATTCCCTGGATCTCATCAGTAAAAATGAACTGATCGTCAGCAGCCGGGAAGAAAGTTCCCTTATTAAAATAAGCAACTTGTATGGCAAGGCAAAGATCTCGTACATCATTCACAGCGGAACTTTGTACAAAGGAACCAAGTTGTCTAAGTATCTGCTGAAGCGGGTGGGAAAAAATTTTGTAGGCCATGCCGGTCAGCATACCATTACAGTGGAGAAAGATCCGTCGTTGCCGGCGGGACAGTATTATTTGTATATGTATAACAACAATTTTGGAAGTGCCAAGACTCTGCCAAAGTTCAACTGGAAGAAATACAAAGGAGTAGGCTCTTACCGGAAGGGAAAAGCATCCTATTATTATAAGTACCTGGTGGATGAAACGAAAAAAACATATCAGCTGGTGCAGTCCTTTAAGGTGCCGTATTCCAGTGTAGTCAGTGGAGTGCAGCATGTGGATGGAAACATTACGTTCAGCAGCGGCATGGATCACACCTACGGAGAATATGACAGCCAGGGACGGCTGATCTGTATGTATCGGTATAAGGCAAAGCGGTATGCCTACCGTGTTATGAAATATAAGTGGAATATTTTCTAAAAAAGTTCCCCTCGCTCTTTGATGTGTACGAAGTGAGTTGTCACATTAAAAGGCAGGGGAACTTTTTTTGATTTGTTATCTGACTGACAGCGGTCTGTTATTTACAGAACTGTTTGTCAAAGTCCGGATTGTAGGCGTAGAAATTTTTCTTATTAAGATCATCCTGCACCAGCCGGAGACTTTCGCCAAAACGCTGGAAATGCACTAATTCCCGCTGGCGGAGAAAACGAATCGGATCACAAACTTCCGGATCCTTCACAAGGCGAAGGATGTTATCGTAGGTAGAGCGGGCCTTCTGCTCAGCCGCCATGTCTTCTGTCAGGTCGGTGATGGGATCACCTTTGGACTGGAACTCACAGGCGTTGAAAGGAACGCCTCCGGCAGACTGAGGCCAGATGCCCACAGTATGGTCCACATAGTAGTCGGCAAATCCCTGTTCCTTAATCTGTTCAGGGGTCAGATCTCTGGTAAGCTGGTGGACGATGGCACAGATCATTTCGGCGTGCCCCAGTTCTTCTGTACCTATGTCGGTCAGTACACCGCAGACTTTTCGGTTGGTGTTGGAGTATCGTTGGGACAGATACCGCTGGGAGGCTCCCAGTTCTCCATCCGGACCACCAAATAGCAGAAAGTGATAGGAAATATCAGGAGATATTCGTTGGTTCTTTATAATAAAAATGAAATTCGCTGGTTTCTTTGTCGTATTTCATGTAGCGCAGGATTTGTCGCAGGGCATCCCGCAAAAATAAAGGATCAGCGGAGGACGACAGTTTTTCCAGAAGCTGTTTGGCAGTGAGGGGGCCGGAAGCGGGTTCGGTGGATGATTTTGACTGCTGTAACAGCGTTTCGCGCTCTCTTTCAAGGATGTTTTTTTGCTTTTCGTATTCTGTCAGAGAATCAACACCGGCCAGATAGGCTTCCCTGGCCCGGTGTAGTCTGGCATCCAGCCGTTTTATCTCAGATTGGTATGGGGGAGAGGCGGTACGCCCGGTGGGAACATAGACGGTGGTTTCGGGAAGAAAAGAGGCCAGTTCCCATAAAGAATCCATTAAAGATTTTTCACAGCGGCTGGCGGAAATGTGGCCGCCCTTTTCGTGAAGGCCCTTGCTGTAACGCCAGCAGCAAAAATAGGGGTAACTGCGTCCGTTACTGGATGACCGTCCTTTTGTATAACTCATGGAAGCACCACAGTAAGGGCAGCGAAGCAGGCCGCCGCAGAGGTAGTGGGGGCAGGCAGAGGCACTGCGCCGCCAGTTGTCGTTTTTTGCCGGGAAGAGGGCGCAGAGCATCTTCCACTCTGCAGCGGTGCAAAGTGGCGTGTGGCGGCCATCGGATAGGATAACAGAGGTCTGGGGTGGATCACTGGACATGCTGGCGATGGACTCAGCTTGACCGCCGGAAGAAACACCCGGCGTCCAGCGTACTTTCCCGGCATAAAAGGGATTTTGCAAAATATAACGGATACTGCGGCTGTCAAAGGCGTGTCCCCGTTTGGTATGGAGCCCCTGACTGTTTAGAAGCCTGGCAATGGAAGTGGGAGAACGGCCGGCCAGGGCATATTCTTTGATCTGTCGGTAAATGGCGGCCTCCGGTTCATAGACCTGGGGGATCAAAGTGCCGGGTGGTTTTTGATACCCCAGAGGCGGCGGACTCTGATACCCGCCGGACAACGCTTTTTCCATCATGCCGCGGCGTACCTCGCCAGACAGGCGAATGGAGTAATATTCATCCATCCACTCTATGATGCGCTCGATCAGAGAGGAAAAAGGCCCGTCTGGAAGGGGTTCACTGACAGAGATCACCTGAACATTATTTTTCCTTAAAAGGGACTTGTATACAATGCTTTCTTCCTGATTTCTGGCAAAACGGCTGAATTTCCATGTGAGGATGTAGTCAGGGTGGGCAGCTTCTTTGGCAAGAGAGATCATTTGCTGAAAATCACTGCGGTTGCTGGCTTTTTTCCCGGAGATACCGGTATCCTGGAACCATCGGAGAATCTGTATCTTGTGGGCGTCGGCCCAGCGCTGGATCTCCCGTTTTTGGGCGTCCGGCGACAATTCTTCCTGCATATGGGTGGATACCCGGATGTAGCCAAAGGCAGTAGAAAGAGATGGATTCATAAAAACACTTCCGGAAGGATTTGTTATACTTTATGAAAGAAAGCAGGTCCTTCATGTTGGATAATCCGAAGATCCTGCACATAGAATAAAAAGCAGGAGCGTTAAAAAAATGAAGTTTGTCAAAATGTCAAAGAGCAGAACAGCAAAGGGCAGAATAGCAAAGAGAGGTTGAACGGCCGTGAATTCAAAGAAAGAAATCATCCATAACCATCTGGAAACAGGAGAGAAGACGGTGTCCTGGGAGGAATTGTCCGAAGAACAAAAGAAGAACCAGGCCAGACAGATTTTTGCTGCACTGGCCCATTCTCTGGGATACAGAGAAAAAGAACAAAGGATTGATTGACAGCAATTTTTCATATCGGTATAATAAAAAATATCAAATAGAGGAGAAGACAAATGAAAAGCAGAGAATCATTTAAAAGCCAGTGGGGATTTGTGCTGGCGTGTATCGGATCGGCCGTAGGAATGGGAAATATCTGGATGTTTCCAACCAGAGTGTCCCTGTATGGCGGCGGATCTTTTTTGATCCCGTATTTTATTTTTGTAGCATTGATCGGGTTTACCGGTGTCATCGGTGAAATGAGTTTTGGACGGGCTACCAAGTCAGGACCTGTCAGAGCCTTTGGACTGGCATGTAAAAAGAAGGGAAAAGGTGCTCTGGGAGAGTGGCTGGGAGCCATTCCGGTTCTTGGATCCCTGGCTATGGCCATTGGTTATACGGTGGTTATGGGATGGATCGTGAAGTATGCATGGGGTGCCATCAGCGGTGCCACGCTGGCACCGGCAGATGTAGATGAGTTTGCCGGCAGTTTTGGTTCCATGGCTGCCGCCTTTGGAAATAACGGCTGGCAGATCGGAGCCATTGTTTTGTGTATGCTGATCTTGATGTTAGGCGTCAGCGGAGGGATCGAGCGGGCCAACAAAGTGATGATGCCCGGCTTTTTCCTTTTGTTTGTGGGACTGGCTGTTTATGTAGCATTTCAGCC
>ERZ779889.2811-NODE-2811-length-13649-cov-3.907974_pt1 | contig 13649 bp, 13 predicted proteins | sample MGYA00511030_ERZ779889 | MGnify/ENA primary metagenome ERZ779889 (study PRJEB29588, sample SAMEA2160616) | human gut metagenome | biome: human gut; feature: human-associated habitat; material: faeces | place: Denmark | collected 2008/2010 ...
ATCGTCATAGTATTTTCCTTTATACTTTTTAACAAAAAATTTCTTTCCGTTATATTTAACCTCGAAAGTAAAATCAATCCATACTCTTTCCGAAATTATATGACCGTTATCACTCCAGCCAAATCCTGATTGTTGGTAATCGAGAACCTCAAAAGCAGAGGCATCATCGTCATATTTTTGGCACAAATAATTGATTGCCTTATTCTCGGCGTATGAATGAGAATATGTATCAACAAATTTGTATGCACCGAATACCGCCAAACAAACAGCAAGTACTGTGACAATGATTTTTGTTTTCGCTTTCTTTGATAGTTTCACAATATTCTCTCCTTTATTATTTAATAAGTGCAGTATCTGCAAAATATTGTTGCTTCCAAACCTGATTTTTCGCTTTTGAAATTGAGAATTTATGTTCGGAATTTTCATACGTACAATAGGCTTCATCGTTAATATTTAATTTTGAATGTAATTTGCTTACAATTTCGTTTCCTACATTCTTTGTTGCCTGATTGTCATTTTCACTGATATTTGAATCATAAAATCCGAACGCACAATTTTTCTTACCGTATCTGTTGAATGAATAGCAATTAAGAAACTCCGCCGTATCGTCTTGTGTAATTATGTATTTTGCGCCTTTATTGTTATATGATTGATACCAATATAAATCTAAAGAAGAAAGAGTAACGCCAACTATCCTATTATCAACATTTTGGATAAGCCATTGTGTGCACCAATGTTCCACATCAGGAAGCTGAAAATCGTCATAGAAATGTCCGTTGTAACGAGTAACAATAAAACTTCTGTCTTTATATTTAAATTCAAAAGAAAAATCTGTCATTTTTAAAACAGGAATAAATATCAATTTGTCGCTCCAAAAGAAATTTGAATGATTATAATCCGTCATTTCAAAATCCGAAATTTTTGCATCGTATTTATCGGCTAAATAAAGCACAGCTTTTGCTCTCACCAAAGGATAAGACACCTTGTCCGCTATTTTATAGCCGACTAAACACAGCACAACTACAACTATTGCAATAATTATTGATTTTTTACGATTTTTGTTTTTCATAATTTCACCATTTTATGTTATGCGAATGTACCCGAATATGACGCAACAAACGACGATTTTGTACTCGCGTTACTTTTAAACGGTATAGCAGCTATTGTTGTTGATATTATTGTGAATGATAAAATTATAGATAAAATTCTTTTGATTTTCATAAATTTTCTCCTCTCAAGAAATCCAACGACGCGATTCATAAAAATTAGTATGATATTCTAAAAAATTCTTTAACATCTTTAGTTCAACAGTGCCCCAACTGCAACAGCTATTTTCACTAAGTGTCAGCTTTTCGTTCAATTTTTTGAGTAATTCATCATTTAATTTACCGGCATCGGATTTATTTTCACTGCTATAAAAAAATATAGTTCCTTGAAAATCATCATCGAGTTCATTGAATGTAACACTATTTAAAATTTCTTCTGCGTCTGATTGTTTAACTAAATATTTGTTTCCCTTTCTTTGCGTTTTTTGATACCAAATAATGTCGTATGTATCGAGATCAACACCCGTAAATCTTTCATCAACATTATTTTTCAACCAATCGGTACACCATTTTTCAACGTCCTCAAGCTGATAATCGTCATAGTATTTTCCTTTATACTTTTTAACAAAAAATTTCTTTCCGTTATATCTAACCTCAAAAGTGAAATCAATCCATACTCTTTCAGAAATTATATGACCGTTATCACTCCAACCAAATCCTGATTGTTGGTAATCAAGCACCTTAAAAGCAGAAGCGTCCTCATCATATTTTTGGCACAGATAATTTATAACCTTATTTTCCGCATACGAATGAGAATATGTATCAACAAATTTATATGCACCGAATACTGCAAAACAAATGACAACTACAGCGACAATAATTATTGACTTTTTACAATTTTTGTTTTTCATAATTTCACCCCGTTTTGATTATACATATGTACCCGAATATGACGCAACAAACGCCGATTTTGGGCTTGCTTTGCTTTTAAATGGTATAACAACTACAGTTGTTAATATTATTGCAAACGATAAAATTATTGATAACAGCTTTTTTATTTTCATAATTATTTCCTCCAAATATACTTACGATTTGATTCATAAAAGCAAGGAACATCTGTATCAAAACTCTTTGAAACAAATAATTTAACAGTGCCCTCATAGCAATAGGAATTTGAGGGAAGCAACAGTTTATCATTCAATTTTTTCATCAATTCTTCATCTAAATTATCGGTATCACTCTCTTTGGAGCCGTCATAATAAAACACCGTGCTGTCATAATCATAGCGATTAAATTCTCTAAAAGGAACGCAATTCAATATTTCCTCTGCATTTGATTCTGTAATTAAATACTTATTTCCTCTTTTTTCTGTTATTAGATACCAAATAATGTCATCGGTTTCCAAATTAAAGCCGGTAAATCTTTCGTCAACATTATCTTTCAGCCAATCGGTACACCATTTTTCAATGTCCTCAAGCTGATAATCATCATAATATTCACCTTTGTATTTTTTTACAAAAAATGTTTTATCGTTGTATTTAACTTCAAACGCAAAATTAACCCAAACTATATTACCGATTATTAAACCGTTATCTCTAAATCCAATCCCGGCTTGTCTGTAATCGAGAACTTCAAAGGCAGAGGCATCCTCGTCATATTTTTGGCACAAATAATTGATTGCCTTATTCTCTACATATGAGTGCGAATAAGTATCAACAAATTTGTATGCACCGAATACTGCCAAACAAACAGCAAGTACTGCGACAATGATTTTTGTTTTCGTTTTCTTTGACGATTTCATAATATCCTCTCCTTACTTTTACATATTATCTGCTAATCCAAATTATTTTGAGAATATTCTCTGCACCAAACAATTCTCGTTTTCGTAGTTGAACTGCCGACAACATCATTCGTTGCTAAATAGACATCATAATTCAAATCGAGTTTTGAATCTATTTTTGCCGCAATTAGATTTGAAAGATACATATCGTCATAAAATGACACATTTCTGTCACACTTATAAAAGAAATAAAACATCGGTTCACCAAGGTCTTCGTATGCATGAGTATTAAGGAAATCGACAGCATCATCTTGATTAAGAATATATTTATTTCCTTTTTTGCTTGCTCTTTGATACAAAATAATGTCCCTGCTATCTATGGCAACGGCAAACATTCTGTCATCAACATTGTTTTTCAACCAATCGGAGCACCATTTTTCAATATCTTCAAGCTGATAATCGTCATAAAATTTGCCTTTATATCTGTTGACAATAAACTTCCTGTCTTTGTATTTAAACTCAAATGCAAAGTCTTTCCATTTCGGTTTAAACTTTAAATCATAAGGGTTTTCATCCTCAATAATAAATCTTGAATGTATATAATCCGTCATTTCAAAATCTGAAATTTTTGCATCGTATTTATCGGCTAAATAAAGCACAGCTTTTGCTCTCACCAAAGGATAAGACACCTTGTCCGCTATTTTATAGCCGACTAAACACAGCACAACTACAACTATTGCAATAATTATTGACTTTTTACGATTTTTGTTTTTCATAATTTCACCTCGTTTTTTCAAGTGATATATATTTAACACGCGCTTAATATTGTAAAAAAAATGTGCACTTATCTAACTTATAATTAACACATTAACAGTATTTTGTCAACACAGTTTAGATAATGTTTATTAATGAAAAAAGATAATAGAAAGAAACGCAAAAAAAGTCCGAAAACTGATGTTTTCGGACTTTAAATATAAACTGAATATTAATTTGATTTTGTTTCGCAATAAATACAGCGATATGTCGGATTTGCATCCGTAAGTTTGAAAATATGGTCGATATTTTCATTATTGCAAATGCAGTGTGGGTTAGGACACTTGATGACATTTACAAGCTGTTTCGGCGGAGTGAGCGTCTTTTTCTCAACGCGAACGCTGTCCCTGATAACATTAACGGTGGCATCGGGAGCGATATATGAAATCACATCCAAATCAAGGTCTATCAAATCGTTGATTTTGATAATATCCTTTGATTTATTTTTCTTTGACTTTGCGTTTGTGATAATAGCAACCTGGCAATCAAGTTTTGAAAGGTTGAGAATTTCATAAACGCGCATTGCTCTGCCTGCCGGGATATGGTCGATGACATATCCGTTTTCGATAGAATCAATATTCAAGCTGTCCACCCCATTTCAACAATGTCATAATAAGCGCCATACGCACATATTTTCCGTTGAGCGCCTGCTCAAAATACTTTGCACGCGGGTCATCGTCAACATTGGTTGCGATTTCGTTTACACGCGGCAACGGGTGCATAATCGTCAAATCGCTTTTGGCGTTTTGAAGTTTGTCAAGGTCGAGAATAAAAGCGTTTTCGTATTTTAAATATTCCTCGGCAGAGAAAAATCTTTCGCGTTGTATTCTCGTCATATACAAAACATCAAGGTCCGGCATAACGGCATCCATGCTTTCAACCTGGACATATTTTGTGCCGCTCGGCTCAAGTACATCCTTGATAATATAGTCGGGAACCTGAAGTTCATTAGGTGCAATGAGAACAAATTTGATATTTTTATATCTGCACATTGCTTTAATGAGAGAATGAACTGTTCTGCCAAATTTCAAGTCGCCGCAAAGACCGATTGTGAGATTATCAAGTCTGCCCTTTTCTCTGTAAAAAGTAAGTAAATCGGCAAGCGTTTGTGTCGGGTGAGCGTGACCTCCGTCGCCTGCGTTTATAATCGGCACAAGTGTTTTTGTTACCGCAACACGCGGAGCACCCTCAAGCGGATGGCGCATTGCAATAATATCGGCATAATTTGAAACTATTCTTACTGTGTCCTCAACTGTTTCGCCCTTTGATGCAGAAGTTGACGACGCCTCGGAAAAGCCGATAACATTTCCGCCGAGCTCATACATTGCCGCCTCAAACGAAAGGCGTGTACGAGTGCTTGGCTCAAAGAAAAGTGTTGCGAGCTTTTTACCGTCGCAAACATGAGCATATTTTTTAGGATTTGAGATAATATCCGTCGCAAGTGAAATAATATCGTCGATTTCATCAAGCGACAAATCTGTTGTATCAAGCAAATGACGCATTTTCATTAACCTCTTTTGCAATAAATTATAATGTCATCCATGAAGGATCTGATGTATCGGCAAAAAACGCATTAAGTTTCTTAATATCGTTTTCCTTGATATATCCTTCGTCAGCGGCAACTTTTACAAGCACATCCGCATTTGAGAGAGAAACATTTTTTACATTTGCGGCAGCAAGTCTGTCAATTCCCTTTTGCAAGCCGTATGTGAAAATTGAAGCGATACCCAAAACCTCTGCGCCTGCCTCGCGAAGGACATCTACAACCTCGATAACAGAACCGCCTGTTGAAATCAAATCCTCGATAACAACAACTTTTGTGCCTTTTTCAAGTTTGCCCTCGATTTGGTTTTGTCTGCCGTGGTCCTTATGACCCGAGCGAACATAACCCATAGGCATATCAAGAATTGTTGCAGTGATAGCGGCGTGAGCGATACCTGCGGTTGAGGTGCCCATAAGCATTTCGGCATCGGGATAATATTCCTTAACAATTTCAGCAAGTCCGTCCTCAACATTTTTTCTGACCGACGGAGCTGAAAGAGTGAGTCTGTTGTCGCAATAAATCGGGGATTTGATACCCGAAGCCCATGTAAACGGATCATCCGGCTTTAAAAATACTGCCTGAATTGACAACAGGTCTTTTGCGATTAATTCCTTTGTAATATTCATAATGTCCTCCTAAAAATAATCAACCGATAAATTCCTTACAACATCTGCGATAAGCGGCAACCGGGTCGTCTGCCTGAGTAATAGGTCTGCCGACTACGATATAGTCCGAGCCGATTTCTTTTGCCTTTTCCGGAGTGGTAACACGAACTTGGTCGCCTACCTCACCGTCGGCAAATCTGACACCCGGTGTAACCGTGATAAAGCTCTTGCCGCAATTATCTTTAACCATTCCTGCCTCAAGCGGTGAGCAAACAACGCCGTCAAGCCCTGCCTCTGCCGCATTTTTGGCATATTTAACGATAGTATCGTTGATTGACGCATTAATTAACAACTCGTTTTGCATTCTCTCTTCGCTTGTTGAAGTGAGCTGTGTAACGGCGATAAGAAGCGGTCTTGTGCCGTCGGGTCTTGTCAAACCCTCGAGAGCCGCTTTCATCATGTCAATTGTGCCGGCGGCATGAAGATTTGTCATATCAACATCAAGATTTGAAAGAACAGCCATTGATTTTTTAACAGTGTTCGGAATATCGTGAAGTTTTAAATCAAGAAAAATCTTGTGTCCTCTTTTTTTGATTTCGCGGACAATTGAGGGACCCTCGGCATAAAAAAGCTCCATACCGATTTTTACAAAAGGCTTTTCCTCGGTAAATTTGTCAAGAAAATCAAATGTTTGCTTTGCGCTTGCAAAATCGCAAGCGATGATTACATCCTTTCCCATCAGTCAACTACTCCTATAATATCACTTAATTTATCAATGCCGAGTTTTTCACATTCAATCGGCAATGTTTCTATAATTTCTTTGCAGACATACGGATTAACAAGATTTGCCGCTCCAACCTGAACGGCTGTTGCACCTGCCATCATCATTTCGATGACATCCTTGGCATTTGAAACGCCGCCGCAACCCATAACGGGAATATTGCAAGCCTTTGCAACCTGATAAACCATTCTGACAGCAACGGGAAAAACCGCGTCGCCGCTGAATCCGCCCATTTTGTTTGCAATAACGGGCTGTCTTCGCTTAATATCTATACGCATGCCAAGCAATGTGTTAATGAGACAAATACCATCAGCACCTGCCTCCTCGCACGCTTTTGCGATTGAAACAATATCGGTTACATTCGGGCTTAATTTAATAAACACCGGCTTCGTCGTGACTGCCTTAACGGCTCTTGTAACCTCAGCAGCACATTGCGGGTCTGTGCCGAAGCTCATGCCTCCGCCGTGAACATTCGGGCAGGAAACATTAACCTCTAAAATGCCGACCTGTTCCTCTTTATCAAGCAGACTGCATGTATATGCATAATCTCCAACACTGAACCCCGACACATTGGCAATAACCTTTTTATGAAAATATTTTTTCAACTCCGGCAACTCGTGTTCAATAACATGATGAACGCCCGGATTTTGCAAACCGACTGCGTTTATCATTCCGTTCTTACACTCTGCTATACGCGGTGTCGGATTGCCGAAGCGCGCGTCCTTTGTTGTGCCCTTGAATGAAAATGAGCCGAGAATATTAATATCGTAAAAATCTTTGAACTCGTTGCCGAAACCGAATGTGCCCGATGCCGGAACGATAGGATTATCCATTTGCATACCGGCAAGATTAACCGATAAATCTACCATATAATCTCCTCCTTTTCAAGCACGGGTCCATCCTTACAAATTCGCTTGTTGCCGTATTTTGTTTTACAACTGCAACCCATACATGCGCCAAAGCCGCAACCCATTCTTTCTTCAAAGCTGAACTGACCGTCCTTGTCGACAGCGTTATAAATTGCCTTGAACATAGGCAACGGACCACAAGTGTAAAAATAGTCAAAATCAATACCAGCAAGCGCATCGGTTACAAAGCCCTTGATACCGTATGAGCCGTCTGCTGTTGTAACAAAGACATCACAGCCGAGAGCCTTAAATTCCTGTTCATAAAACACCTCATCGGCAGTATTAAAACCTAAAATCACAGTAGGGACCTGTCCGTTTGCAATAAGCGTTTTTGCAAGGTTATACATCGGCGGAACACCGACACCGCCGCCTATCAAAAGCGGCTTTGTCGATTTTGAAATATCGTAGCCGTTACCGAGTCCTGTAAGAACATCAAGCACCGTGCCGATTTTGAGTGCCGACATTTGCTCTGTGCCCTCACCTACAACCTTATATATAATCGTAATGCAATCTCCATCATAATCGCAAACCGAAATCGGGCGGCGCAGGTATTTGCCGTCAAGCGCAATATTTATAAACTGACCCGGAGTGGTTATATATTCCGTATCGCCCTCAAGCACCATTTTGTAAACATCCTTGGTGAGCGGCTCATTAGATAAGATTTTATATTTATTTTGTTTATACATAGAATAATCCTTAAATCAGCTTTTATTACTCTGCATCAATTGTTGAAACGCCCAAGGTGATTTCCTCGAGAACATCAAGCAGAACTTTAACAGTATCGAGCGATGTAAACATCGTGACATTATTATCAACAGCCGCGCGGCGAATTTCGCTGCCGTCCGAATGTGAGTCACCTGCGTTAATATCAATTGTATTGATAACATATGCGATATGGCCCTGACGGAGAGCTTTCAAAATCTCATCGCTGTCATCAGCTGTTAATTTTTGTCTCACGCGGGTTCTTATGCCGTGTTCCTTAAGATATTTTGCCGTACCCTCGGTTGCCTCGATATTAAATCCGAGATCATAAAAGCGTTTGATAAGCGGCAATGCCGTCGGCTTATCCTGGTCAGCGATTGTTACAAGAACTGTGCCGTAGTTTGAAACATGCATGCCCGACGCCTGAATTGCCTTGTAAAGTGCTCTTGTAAGGCTCTTATCGTAGCCGATTGCCTCACCTGTTGATTTCATTTCGGGTGAAAGGTATGTGTCCATACCCTTAAGCTTGCTGAATGAGAATGCCGGCGCCTTAACATACCAGCGTTTTTTCTCTTTCGGATAAACCTCGGTGTATCCCTGCTCTTTTAATGAGTGACCTAAAATAACCTGTGTAGCAATGTGAGCCATAGGAACAGAGGTAGCCTTTGAAAGGAACGGAACTGTTCTTGACGAACGAGGGTTGACCTCAATTACATAAACATCGTCTTTTTCATCAGCTATAAACTGAATGTTATAAAGTCCGATAATACCGATTGCTTTGCCGAGTTTAACAGTATAATCAAGTATTTTGTCCTTAACAGCCTGTGAAACCGAGAATGTAGGATAAATTGAAATACTGTCGCCCGAATGGACACCCGTTCTCTCAACATGCTCCATAATACCGGGAACGAAGACATCCTCGCCGTCGCATATAGCATCAACCTCAAGCTCGCGTCCCATAATGTATTTATCAACAAGAACGGGCTGCTCTGTGTTGATTTCAACGGCCGTTTGCAAATAGTGGCGAAGAGACTCCTCGTTTGCGACAATTTGCATCGCTCTGCCGCCGAGAACGAATGACGGACGAACAAGAACCGGATAGCCGATGCTTTCGGCAACCTTAACGCCCTCTTCAATATCTGTTACGGCAAGTCCTTTTGGTTGCGGAATACCGAGATCGTTCATTACCTTTTCAAATGAATCTCTGTTTTCTGCTCTATCGATAGCCTCTACATCAGTACCGATAATCGGAACGCCGAGAGCATCAAGCGGAGGCGCAAGGTTTATTGCGGTTTGACCGCCGAGCGACACAACTATGCCGAGCGGATTTTCAAGACAAACAATATTCATTACATCCTCAACAGTGAGCGGCTCAAAATAAAGTTTGTCGGAGGTTGTATAGTCAGTTGAAACTGTTTCGGGGTTGTTATTTATAATAATTGCCTCATATCCTGCAGCTCTGATTGACCAAATAGCATGAACAGTTGAATAGTCAAACTCAACACCCTGACCGATTCTGATAGGACCCGAGCCGAGAACGATAATCTTTTTCTTATCGCTGACTATCGACTCGTTTTCCTCTTCGTAGGTTGAATAGAAATAAGGAACATACGAATCGAACTCAGACGCGCACGTATCAATCATTTTATAAACCGGGAAAATATTGTTTTCCTTTCTTAATTTGAATATATCCGCCTCGGTCATTCGCCAGCACATACCGATGAATTTGTCAGAAACGCCCATTTTTTTGGCATCCTTGAGGACGGTTAAATCGCCCGTATTTGCAACGATTGTTGATTCAAAATCGACAATATTCTTAAATTTTTCAAGGAAGAACATATCAATTTTAGTTGCATTATAAATCAGGTTGAGGTCTGCACCGAGCCTGATGAGCTGTGCAATTGCAAACAATCTGTCATCGGTGCCGTTCTTAATGTATTCAAGCAATTCTTCTTGAGTATATGAGTCAAATTTTTTATCATATAGGTGACAAACGCCGATTTCAAGCGAGCGAACAGCTTTAAGGAGCGATTCCTCAACAGTTCTGCCGATAGCCATAACCTCTCCTGTTGCTTTCATTTGAGTGTTGAGAGTATTGTTGGCATCTGCGAATTTATCAAACGGGAAGCGGGCAATCTTTGATACGACATAGTCGAGAGTCGGCTCAAACGAAGCAGGAGTGTTTGCGATTTGGATTTCGTCAAGATGCATTCCTACTGCGATTTTTGCCGAAACCCTTGCAATCGGATAACCCGAAGCCTTTGATGCAAGCGCTGATGAACGCGATACTCTCGGGTTAACCTCGATAAGGTAATATTGGAATGAAAGCGGATCAAGTGCAAACTGAACATTGCAACCGCCCTCAATTTTAAGCTCACGGATAATTTTGAGAGCAGAATCACGGAGCATTTGATATTCTTTATTGGTAAGCGTTTGTGACGGACAAACAACAACCGAGTCGCCGGTATGAACGCCGACCGGGTCGATATTTTCCATATTACAAATAGTAATTGCGGTGTCATTTGCATCGCGCATTACTTCGTATTCGATTTCTTTATATCCCTTGATTGATTTTTCGACAAGCACCTGATGCACGGGAGAAAGAGCAAGTGCATTTTTGAGCATAAGCTTACATTCTTCTTCATTATAAGCAAAGCCGCCGCCTGTACCGCCGAGTGTAAAAGCAGGGCGGAGAATGACCGGATAACCTATATCGTTGGCAGCCTTAAGACCCTCTTCGAGGGTGTTTGCGATTTCCGACGGCAATACCGGCTCCCCGCCGAGCGACTCGCAAAGTTCCTTGAACAATTCTCTGTCCTCTGCTCTTTCGATAGCTTCAAAATTAGTGCCCAAAATCTCAACATCGCACTCCTGCAAAACGCCTTTTTTAGCGAGTTGAACAGCAAGGTTGAGTCCTGTTTGACCGCCGAGTGACGGTAAAATTGCGTCGGGTCTTTCGTGTCTGATTATACGAGCGACATATTCAAGATTGAGCGGCTCCATATAAACCTTGTCGGCAATATCGGTGTCGGTCATAATTGTTGCAGGGTTTGAGTTGATGAGAACAACCTCATAGCCCTCTTCTCTGAGTGCAAGACAGGCTTGTGTGCCCGAGTAGTCAAATTCTGCAGCTTGTCCGATAACAATCGGACCTGAGCCGATTACAAGTACCTTATGTATATCAGTGCGTTTTGGCATATTACTCAGCCTCCTTTGCCATCAAATCAATGAATTTATCAAACAAATATGCGCTGTCCTGCGGACCGGGTGCTGACTCCGGGTGATACTGAACAGAAAACAGCTTGTTTTCTGCTGATTCAACGCCCTCTGCCGTATCGTCGAGTAGGTTTTTATGAGTCAATGTGAGCGGTGTTCCCTCAAGTGACTTTACATCTACTGCATATGAATGGTTTTGAGAGGTAATTTCAATTTTGCCTGTTTCAATATTCATAACAGGATGATTTCCGCCTCTGTGACCGAATTTCATTTTAAATGTTTTTGCGCCGAGAGCAAGCGAAATCATTTGATGTCCGAGGCAAATGCCGAAAATCGGAAGCTGACCGTGGAGTTCTTTAACAACATTGATAACGGGTTGAACATCCTCCGGGTTTCCCGGGCCGTTTGAAAGAAACAACCCATCGGGTTGCATTTTCATAATTTCGTCAGCCGAAGTGTCAAACGGAACAACTGTTACATTACAGCCTTTTTCATTGAGCTTGCGGATAATATTGTGTTTAATGCCGCAGTCAATTGCGACAACATCGTATTTATGATTAGGTGTTCTTGAATACCAACGCTTTTTACATGAAACGCGAGAGACCATATCAGTCGGTATCTGATAATCGCGCACCATCTGAAGAGCATCGACAAGCGGCTTGTTTGCATCGCAAATCATAACTTTTTGTGAGCCTTCGTCACGGATTATTCTTGTAATCATTCTTGTATCAACGCCGCTGATGCCGGGAATATCATATTCCAAAAGCACTTCGGACAATGTTTTTGTATATCTGAAATTAGACGGCAAATCGTTATATTCTCTGACGATAAGACCGCCCATTGTCGGAACTTTTGTTTCGTAATCCTCATCGGTCATGCCATAGTTGCCGATAAGAGGATATGTCATACAAACCATTTGGTCGGTATATGACGGGTCGGAAATAATCTCCTGATAGCCGACCATTGATGTGTTGAACACAAGCTCGTTGATGGCGGTAACATCTGCGCCAAAGCCGTAGCCGAAGAACTGCTTGCCGTTCTCCAGCACCACGGGGATGCAGCGTGATGGACTGCGCCAAAGCCGTAGCCGTAAAACTCTTTTCCGTTTTCAAGCACAATTTTTTTATCATATGGCTTCATATACTATTTCTCCTTTACAAACAGTCAATATATTTTCACCCTGAACCTGCCAATTTTCAAATGGGGTTGCTCTGCCCATTGTAACAAAATTCTCGGGATTAACAGTCCATTTTTTATCAAGATCAAGCAGTGCCAAATCGGCAGGCTGACCGACCTTAATTTCTCCGCCGGGTAGCGAAAAGATTTTGCGCGGCTTGACCGACATCAAATCAATAAGCTTTTCAAGTGTTATAACGCCGTTTTTTACAAGTTTTGTATAGAGAACGGCAAATGCTGTTTCAAGTCCGACAACGCCCATTGCCGATTTTTCGAGACCTTTTGATTTTTCCTCTGCGGAATGAGGCGCATGGTCGGTTGCTATTACATCAATCGTGCCGTCGCACAAGCCCTCAATCAATGCCGCCTTATCCTCTGCCGAACGGAGTGGCGGATTCATTTTAAATCTGCCGTTCTCCTGCAAATCATCATCGCACATTGTCAGATAATGCGGACCTGTTTCGCATGTGACATTTACGCCGTTTGCCTTTGCTTTGCGGATAATATCAACACTTTCCTTTGTTGAAATATGACAAACATGATAGTGACAGCCCGTTTCCTTTGCAAGCTCACAATCGCGCGCTATTTGCTCATATTCACTTGCGGAACAAATACCCTTGTGATTATGCTTTTTGCAATATTCGCCGTCGTGAATGTATCCGCCGCGCAGCAAATCGTTAACCTCACAGTGCGCCGAAATAATTTTGTTCAATTTTGCACAGCGGAGCATTGCCTCTTTCATACAATCAGCGGTTTGAACTCCCGTACCGTCATCCGAAAAGCCAACAACCTTATCGGCAAGTGAGGTAAAATCGACAAGTTCTCCTCCGCCTTTTCTACCCTTTGTGATTGACGCAAAGGGATAGACATTGATAACGGCATCCTTATCAATAATATCCGTTTCAGCCTTAAGATTTTCAACACAGTCGGGAACAGGATTAATATTCGGCATCGGGCACACTGCGGTGTAACCGGCTCTTGCAGCGGCTGAGGTACCGCTTTTAATCGTTTCCTTATAAGAAAAACCCGGCTCACGAAGATGAACATGAACATCAACGAAACCCGGTATTAAAAACTTG
>ERZ779889.2812-NODE-2812-length-13646-cov-4.950923_pt1 | contig 13646 bp, 10 predicted proteins | sample MGYA00511030_ERZ779889 | MGnify/ENA primary metagenome ERZ779889 (study PRJEB29588, sample SAMEA2160616) | human gut metagenome | biome: human gut; feature: human-associated habitat; material: faeces | place: Denmark | collected 2008/2010 ...
TCACGGAACGCCTCGATTCCTTTGGAAAACGGCAGCTCGCAAGAAACGACCTCCTCCAGCTTCAAATGCCGCGCCATAGCGATGGCTGCCGGAAACTGCCCGCTCGGCACGCAGACAGCGGAGAGCGTCGCGTCCTTCCAATAGAGCGTAAACAGATTCAGTTCCAGATTGTAATCCATCCCGTAAAGCCCGAAAAAGACGACGGAACCGCCGCGCGCGACAAGATTCATGGTAATTGCCGCCGATTTCCGGTCGCCGCTGGCCTCGATGACCGCACGGGCCACCGGGTGGCTGGGCATCCGGATGCCCACGGTGTCCAGACCTGCACAGCATTCCGCTGCCACCTCCGGGCCGCGGGGCATGATGATGGTGAGCGGGCCGGGGCAGAACGCCGCCATCAGCAGCTGGGCGCGCTCCGGCACCTCGCTGACAAGGCCGGGCAGCATTTCCGGGCCGGTGACATGGACGATGAGGGGATTGTCCTGCGGACGTCCCTTCGCCACAAAGATCTTTTTGACCGCCTCGCCGTTGCGTGCATCGGCAGCAATGCCGTAAACCGTCTCAGTGGGCAACGCCACCAGCTCGCCTTTCTGCAGCAGAGCAGCTGCTTTTTCAATACTTTTTTCTTCTGCAGCGGATAAAACTTCAGTCTTAAATTCCATACGGATCATCGTTCTTTCTATCTGTAAAGTGTTTTTGCTTTTCAGCATATTTCAGCAGTACAACGTATTATTTTGAAATTGCATTTCAGTGCTGTTCGTTGAGCTTCTGCAGCTTTTCGGTCTGTTCCCGGGTGGCAAGCGCGTCGATCACATCGTCCAGATTGCCGTCCATGATCTTATCCAGATTGTGCACAGTCAGGCCGATGCGGTGGTCGGTGCAGCGGTCCTGCGGAAAGTTATAGGTACGGATCTTCTCGCTGCGGTCGCCGGTGCCCACCTGCCCCTGCCGCTCCGAATTGATGGCGTCCTGCTGCTGTTTCTGCTTTTGTGCCAGCAGGCGGCTGCGCAGGATCTCCAGTGCCTTATCCTTGTTCTGGAACTGGCTGCGCTCGTTCTGGCATTCTACCACCGTGCCGGTGGGGATATGTGTCACACGGATGGCACTGGAGGTTTTGTTGATGTGCTGACCGCCCGCGCCGGAGGAACGGAAGGTGTCAATGCGCAGGTCTTTCAGGTCCAGTGCAAAGTCCACTTCCTCGGCCTGAGGCATAACGGCCACCGTGGCGGTGGAGGTGTGGATGCGGCCCTGGGTCTCGGTCTCCGGCACGCGCTGCACCCGGTGCACACCGCTCTCGTACTTGAGGCGGTTGTAGGCCCCGGCACCGTCCACCGAGAAGATGGCTTCCTTCACGCCGCCAAGCTCGGTCTCGTTCAGGTTGAGCATTTCCAGCTTCCATCCCCTGCTTTGCACATACATGGTGTACATGCGCAGCAGACTGTGGGCAAACAGGGCCGCTTCCTCGCCGCCTGCGCCGCTGCGGATCTCCACAATGACATTTTTGCCATCGTTCACATCTTTGGGCAGCAGCATAATTTTGAGATTATTTTCCAGTTTTTCCACATCTTGACTTTTTTCGCTGATTTCCTGCTGTATCATCTGTTTAAAGTCCGGGTCAAGAGCACCAGACTCTTCCAGCAGGGCTTTTGCCTGTTCCAGATGATCCTGTGCAGTCTGCCACTCCCGGTAGGCCTGCACAACAGGCTCTGCGTCGTGATACTCCCGCATCAGCTTGCGGAACAGCGCAGGGTCGGCAGCGGCATCCGGCTGGTTCAGGCGGACGGAAAGCTCCTCAAAGCGATGGCAGACAGCATCCATTTGGGTAAACATGTTCGGCATAATTCCGGCAGTTCTCCTAACAACTCAAATCTGCATCTGCAGCGCAGCAGGACGCCCCGGCAGGGCACGTCTCACACCCGCACATGCAAAGGCATACGTTTCCCATGCGAGCTGTGCCGGACGCTAGACCTGCCCGGGCTTTATCACCTTTTTGATGTTCTTTTCAATTTTAGCACGCGGCAGCATCACCTCATGCCCGCAGCCAGTGCACCGGATCTTGAAATCCATGCCGACGCGCAGCACTTCAAAGCTCTGCGCACCGCAGGGGTGCTTTTTGCGGGTGAGGATGGTATCGCCTACAGCAATGTCCATAACCTTGGCTTCTCCCTTCTGCCTGCCTTTTTCAGTCGTCTGTGGGCAGGCGGCGCGTGTGCGCGCCCCCGGTGTGCCGGGCACAGCGCATACAAATATAGTATAATGCAAAGCCGCATAAAATGCAAATATCCGCAATAGCAGATGCATAAGTTTTAATGAAATGGAGCTGGCTTTCCCAGACGGCACCTGTCCAGCTCCCAAAAACAACAGAAAGAGGAATGAAAGATGATGCATGCATATCGTACCGAAGGCAGCTACCGTTCTGCTGCCCGCATGACCGCCGCCGAGCTGCGCGCCGCCATGGCCAGCCGCGAGATCCTGCAATCCACCGCTCTGGCCTTTGACACCCAGCGTCAGCTGCGGTTTGAGCTGGGCGGAGTGAAGGCCGTGATGCCCTTTGCCCAGTGCGCCGACGGCGCCGAGAACGGCACCGTGCGGGACATTGCCGTACTGACCCGGGTAGGCCGTCCCACCTGCTTTGTCATTGAGTCGCTGGACACCGACGAGACCGGGCAGCCAGTGTACCGGCTTTCCCGCGCCGAGGCACAGCGGATGTGCAAGGCCGACTATCTGGACGCCCTGCAGCCCGGCGATATCCTGCCCTGCACGGTGACCCACATTGAACCTTTTGGTGCCTTTTGTGACGTAGGCTGCGGCATCAGCGCCCTGCTGCCCATCGACTGCATGTCGGTGAGCCGCATCTCCTCCCCTGCCGACCGGGTGAGCGTGGGGCAGCAGATCCTATGCGCCATCAAGAGCCGGGACCTGCAGGGCCGCTTTGTGCTGACCATCCGGGAGCTGCTGGGCACCTGGGAGGAAAACGCCGCCGGGTTCACCGTGGGCGAGACCGTGGTGGGCATCGTGCGCAGTGTGGAGGAATACGGCACCTTTATCGAGATCGCACCCAATCTGGCCGGCCTTGCGGAGAGCTGTGCCGACCTGACCCCCGGGCAGGCTGTCAGCGTCTACATCAAGAACATCCTGCCGGAAAAGATGAAGATCAAGCTGGTGATCGTGAACCATTCCCTGAACCAGCGCCACCGGTTCGAGCTGAAATACTTCATCACCGAGGGGCGTCTTGACCGGTGGGTCTACTCCACGCCGGAAAGCCCGAAGCGGATCGAGACAGATTTTGCCGCTGCGGCTTGCAATCCGGCGTGAAACCCTTTATACTATAAAAGAAAAGGAATGCAAGGGGGATGTATGGAACGATGGCCGCTAATGATGCTTTTACCGCCGGTGTACGTCCCGGCGGGCTGACCAGCAGCACCGAGATCCGGCTGCTGCTGTGCTATCTGGTCAAAAATGCCGGACCCATTGCCCGGCAGGAGATTGAAAACGCCCTGATGGAAGAAGCTCTGGTGAATTATTTTGAGATCGGCTCGTGTCTGGACGATATCACCAAGCAGCAGCTCGTCACCCTGACAAAGGGCAGCTACACCATTACCGATAAGGGCCGCAAGGTCGCGCAGGAGCTTGCCTACGACCTGCCCCGCAGTGTGCGGGAACGCGCTGTGGCCGCTGTGCTGCGCTGCCAGACCTGGGCCCGCAAGGAGGCCAAGTACAGCGCCAGCATCACCGAAAAGGCAGACGGTCACTGCACCGTGCGCTGCACCGTGAAGGGGCTGGATGCGGAGCTGTTCTGTCTGGAGCTGGGGGCTCCCGACCGCCTTTCGGCTGACCTGATCAAAAAACAGTTCATCCTCAAGGGCAACGAGATCTACCAAATGCTCATCAATAAGCTGACCGAAGAAGAGAAGTAACGATTTGGAATGGCCGCCGCGCACGCTTTGCAACGGCGACGACCGCGGCCAGTGGCCGAAACAGGGAGGAGCTGTTGGGGCCGCGGCCTGCAAGATGCGAGTGCCGCTCCAAAGCACGAAGCAGATGCAGGGTGCCGCAACCCGAATATTTTCAGCGGAATTTTCATGATTTTATTTGCGGTTTGGAAGTGTCTGCGGACACCTTCAAACCGCTTTTTTCACGAGAAGTACCCAAATTTCAAACTGCATTTTTCCTTACGACCTTTACTGTGAAAGCCAAAAACCGGAAAAGTCCGCAGACTTTTCCGGTTTTTGAATATAAAAATAATTCCGCTGAGCATGGCCAGAGTGAAACGGAGGCCATTCAAAATATAAAATCAAATCAGGATGCAGATGAGCCCGGTGCAGCCCTCATTGATGACCCGTTCCAGCGTTTCCTGCAGCCGGGTGCGGGCCTCCTGCGGCATATGCAGCAGCTTGCTCTGCAGGCCCTCGTTCACCAGCTCGTGCAGGCTCTTGCCAAAGATGTTGGATTCCCACAGTTTCTCCGGGTCGTCCTCAAAACCGGCCAGCAGGCTGCGGGCAAGCTCCTCGCTCTGCTTTTCGGTGCCCACGATGGGGCTGAGTTCAGTGTGGATGGTCGCCTTCAGCATCTGGATGGATGGCGCGCAGGCTTCCAGACGGACCCCATAGCTTGCCCCCTGCCGCACGATCTGGGGCTGTTCCAGCTTCAGTTCGCTGACCGAAGGCATCACAATGCCATAGCCGGTAGCTTCCACCTGCTCAAGGGCACTGCGCACCTTCTCGTACTCGCGCTTCGCCCGCGCCAGCTCCATGATGCAGGGCATCAGGCCCGCTTCATCACCAATGGCAAGGCCGGTCTGCTCGCTCAGCACCTGATAAAAAATCTCCGGTTTCAGCTCCACCGTGATGCGCACGCTGCCGGCCGCAAGGTCGATGCCGCTGATGGACGACCGCTGCACCGCGTCGCATTCCAATGCCGATGTGTCGCTCCCGGCCGGAACATCCTTCATGCGGGAGACCTTCCCTGCCAGCTGCATGGCGGCATCATACACCTGCGTCTGCAGCCAGTGGCCGTTTTCCAGCATCGTGACCCAGCGCGGCAGGGCAAAATCCAGCTCCCTCACCGGAAATTCGTACAGGACCTGCCGCAGAATGCTGCCGAATGCCTCCGCGTCCAGATCCACGCAGCTCACCGGCAGAACGGTGTGGTCGTAGTCCCGGGCCATGCCCTCGGCCAGCTGCTTCGTCTCCGGGGCATCCGGGTGGGTGCTGTTGAGCAGGATGATGTAGGGTTTGCCCAGCGCATCCAGTTCTTCCACGATGCGCTTCTCGGTTCTGGCATAACCTTCCCGCGGGATGTCACTTACCGAACCGTCGGTTGTGACCACGATGCCGATGGTGGAATGTTCGCAGATCACCTTGCGGGTGCCTGTCTCGGCGGCAAGATCAAAGGGAACCTCGTGGTCGAACCATGGGCTCTTGACCATGCGGGGCCTGTCGTTTTCCTCGTGTCCCATGGCCCCCTCCACCATGTAGCCCACACAGTCGATGAGCCGCACCCTGCACTCGCCGCCGCCCTCCAATTGCAGGGGCACGGCTGTTTCCGGGATAAATTTCGGCTCGGTGGTCATGATGGTACGGCCCGCGGCCGACTGAGGCAGCTCGTCCCGGGCACGTTCCCGGGCTGCCGCCGGGACGATGGCCGGCAGCACCAGCTGCTCCATGAAACGCTTGATGAAGGTGGATTTGCCGCTGCGCACCGGGCCCACCACCCCAATGTAGATATCTCCGCCGGTGCGTGCGCCGATCTCACGGCAGATGCCATTCTGTTCCTGATTTTCCAAATTGCTCTCCCCTTCCCGTTTGCGCTGTGCACCGGACAGGTTTCCGGTCCGCTTGTTGTATCGTATGAAACAGGACGGGGCATTATGCCGGAACGATTTTGAATGCCCTCCGCTTTGCTCTGGGCATATTCAGCGGAAAATTTATTTTATAATTGCAATTCAGGAAAATCTGCGGATTTTTCTGAATTGCTTTTTCACAGATGGGGTCGTAGAGGGAAACAGCATTTACAGCGCCGCTTTCTGCGAAAGCGCGGCGCTGTGGAATAGGCTTTTTCGTTTGCTTTCAGCATGCTGAACCCTCTCAGGCTCACATTCGTTCGCCAGCTCCCCCGAAGGGGGAGCTTTTTGCTATCTGCCGGTCAGTAATAATAAAGCTCCCCCTCGGGGGAGCTGGCATCGCGTAGCGATGACTGAGAGGGTTCCCTTCCCGTGAAAAAGTAGACCGGGAAAATCCGCAGATTTTCCCGGTCTACAAATACAAAATATTCCTTCCGCTATTCATGCCCAAAGCGCACGCGGTGGGCATTCTGATTTGTTACATCCTGATTTTTTGCGCCGCCCGGGCAATGGACGCCAGCAGCGCCACCAGACGCTTTTCGTCCATCTGGCCGCAGTAGCTGGTGAAGGTGTAATAGCAGCCCTGCACGCAGAAGGAAAGCACGATCTTGCGCACCACATCGGCATCAAACGAGGGGTCTCGCTCCGAGATGCATTTGCACATGGCCGCTTCCACCCGATTGATGAACAGTCCCTGACGGGAGCCGGAAAACAGGATGCCGATCTCGGTCTGATTCCGGGTAAAGGCCCGGAACATTTCCCGGGTCAGCCACTCGGTGCGCTCGCTCACATCACTGGCGGTCAGCTGCGGCAGGCTTTCCACCACCACCTCCACCATTTCGTCCTCCATGGCGTTGGCCAGCGCATAGATATCCTGATAATGGGCATAAAAGGTGGACTTATTGATGCAGGCCAGATCGCACAGCTCCTTGACCTTGATCTTTTCCAGCGGTTTCTGCGCCCGCAGCTCCATGAATGCCTGCTTGATGGCACGCTCCGTTTTTTCAATGCGAATATCCAGAAAATCCACCTCTTTTGCAATTCTGTTGATTATCCAACCATTTTCCTGTTTTGCGGATAGACAAGGCCCTCAGCCTTTTTTATACTGGGGCTATCCCCCCTCCGCGTCACTCCTTGCGGTACAGGATGCCTTTTTCGTCCAGCGCCTGCCGGATGCGCTCAAAGCTGTCGGCATCCGGGCAGTGCAGTGTATGCAGGTGCACGCCGCCGGTCATGCGGCTCAGCAGGCTTTCCGGCGTATTTTTTGCCTGCTGGATAAAGTTGTCCACATCATAGCGGCTGGCAAGGTTCAGGTTGCCCCGCAGTTCACCATACAGGCTGTTCTCCACAGCCACATCCACCACGATGCCGCCCTGATCCACAATGGTGTACAGCTCGGTGCGCATCTCTTCCTCGGTGCTGTGCACGCAGGCCAGAATGCCCACATAGCCCTTTTGGGCCGGATGCAGCTGATAGCCCCGGGGCGTTGCATCGATCTGTGCGCCGCCTGCCCGCAGCAGCGCCACATCCCCCACCACGATCTGACGGGATACCCCCAGCTGTGCCGCCAGGGCACTGGCACTGACCGGGGTCTCGGCCCCGCTGAGCCGGTTCAGGATGGCTTCTCTGCGCTGCGCTGCGTTCATAGGTCTCAGGCTTCCTTTCCGCATTTCTGCATTCCTGCTCTATTGTAGCAAAACACGGCGGTTTGTGCAAGAAGCCAGCCCTTTATTCCAGCTGCAGGATGGTAGCATAATTGGAGGGCAGCTGCACCTTCATGCGGCCCCACTCCATGCTGGTCAGAACGGGCTGTGCGCCCACGGTATCCGCCAGCAGGTCAACGGCCCCGGAAGCCTCCACCGGCAGCTGGAATTCCAGCTGTGCGGGACTGTCGCTGTTGTTCAGCACCACGATGCAGGCCTTTCCATCCAGCACCCGGGCAAAGGCATAGCACTGGGTGGTGAGCTGCAGCTCCTTCACCTCGCCGTCGGTCAGCTCCGGCCGTTCCGCCTTCAGCCTGCCCAGTGCGGCATACACGCTGGTGACAGGGTTGGTGGTCTCAGCGTCCTTGAAGTCGGAAAGCTCCAGACAGGGACGCAGCGGCCAGTCGCTTCCCCACTCTTTTTTGCCTTCAATGCCAAATTCTGAGCCATAATAGATGGACGGAATGCCCCAAAGCGTATATACTAGAATTGCAATGTGACGGATGTGCTCCCGGTTGCGCAGCTTGTTGGGCAGCCGCTCCACATCGTGGTTGTCCGAGAACAGATACAGCCGGGTATCGTGGCACAGGCCCTGCAGACGGCGCATGGTGTGGGCGATCTCGAAATAGTTGTGGTCGTTGTGGCCGCTCCACAGGCCCTTGTGCAGCTCGTAGTTGGTCACCGAGTGCAGCATCTCCGGGTTTGCCCAGCGGCTGTAATCCCCGTGGATCACCTCACCCATGAGCCAGAATTCCGGTTTGATCTCATTGGCAAGGCGGCGCAGCCCCCGCATGAAGTCAAAGTCCAGCACGTCGGCAGCGTCCAGACGGATGCCGTCAATATCAAATTCATCCACCCAGAAGCGGATGGTCTCGTAGTGGTAGTTCTGCACCTCCGGGTTGCGCTGGTTCAGCTTGACCAGCAGATTGTAGCCGCCCCAGTTGCCGTAGGAAAAGCCGTCGTTGTACTCGTTGTTGCCCCAGAAATTCACATCGCAGAACCAGTCCTTATAGCGGGCGTTCTCGCGGTTTGCCTTCAGATCCTGGAACGCAAAGAAATCCCGGCCCACATGGTTGAACACGCCGTCCACGATCACCTTCTGGCCCCGGGCATGGCAGTCTGCCACAAAGTCCCGGAACTCCTCATTGGTGCCGATGCGGCGGTCTACCAGCCGGTAATCGATGGTGTCGTAGCCATGGGAGCCGCTCTCGAACAGCGGGCCGATATAAATGGCCGTGCAGCCAAGGTCCGCTGCGTGCTTCGCCCATGCGTTCAGCTTCTCGAACGCGCCGGGCACCGCCTGCCCGTCGTTCTCATGTGCGCAGCCGCACAGCCCCAGAGGATAGATGTGATAGAATACCGCGTTGTCATACCAAGCCATTGTTCATACCGCTCCCATACAAAAAAATCAGCCGCCGCCCACTGCAGCGGCAGGAATAGTATAGCACAGAATCTGTAAAATATGTTAATATTTGCCGATTTTTGTCAAGAATCGACAAGAATATCGGCTACTGTGCCCCATTTTGCCTTGTTTTTATTGGATATATTGCCCAAATATCTGTATCACATGCAGTGCCGCCGGGCACTGCCCATCATAGAATGTAAGGAGATCTTTGCATGAATTACCCCGCCATTCCCCGTGAATTCTTCAATGGAGACTGCTTTGATGCCTACCGCATCCTTGGTGCCCATCCCTGCTCCGACAACGGCACCGAAGGGTGGCGTTTTGCGGTGTGGGCCCCCGGTGCCACGGCAGTGGAGGTCTGCGGCGGCTTCGACGGCTGGGAGGCAGGCGTGCCCATGGAAAAAGCCGATACCGGCGTGTGGAGCGCATTCGTCCCCGGCCTTGCAGAGGGCGACCTTTATAAATACCGGGTGCATGGTGCCGACGGCAGTGTGGTGATGCGCAGCGACCCCTACGCATTTTCCACCGAGCTGCGGCCGGGTACGGCCAGCCGTCTGGTAAAGCTGGACTTTCATTTTGATGACAGTGCATGGATGGAGCGCCGCGACAAATGCCGCAACCGCCCGCTGAACATCTACGAGATGCATGTTGGCAGCTGGCGGCACAAGCCCGGCAGCAAGGAGGCCGATGGCTCAGACGGCTGGTATAACTATGAGGAGCTGGCCAAGGAGCTGATTCCCTGGCTGCTGGACCATCACTTTACCCATGTGGAGCTGCTGCCGCTGGCAGAGCATCCCTTTGACGGCAGCTGGGGCTATTTTTCCGTCACCAGCCGCTACGGCACCCCCGCCCAGTTTGCCGGCTTCGTCAACGCCTGCCACCGCATGGGCATCGGCGTCATCATGGACTTTGTGCCGGTGCACTTTGCCGCCAACGCCGACGCTCTGGCAAAGTTTGACGGCACCCACCTCTACGAGTACGACAGCGATGTGGGCCACAGCGAGTGGGGCACCTGCAACTTCAATTACTACCGCCGGGAGGTGTGCAGCTTTTTGAACAGTGCCGCTGCCCTGTGGATGGACGTGTACCACTGCGACGGCATCCGCATGGACGCCATTTCCCGCGCGCTGTACTGGCAGGGAGACCCGAACCGCGGCGTGAACGAGGGGGCTGTGAACTTTCTGCGCAGCCTGAACCACGGCCTGAACGAGCGCTGGCCCACCGGCATCTACATGGCAGAGGACTCCACCAACTTCCTCAAGGTAACAGCTCCCACCCGCTACGACGGCGTGGGCTTTGACTACAAGTGGGACATGGGCTGGATGCACGACACACTGGACTATTTTGCCACCCCCTTCGGCGAGCGTCCGAATGCCTACGGCAAGATCGTTTTCAGCATGCATTACTTCTACAACGAGCTGTATCTGCTGGCGCTGAGCCACGACGAGGTGGTGCACGGCAAAAAGACCATCATCGATAAGCTGTGGGGCACCTACGCGGAAAAATGCGCCCAGCTGCGCACCCTGTATTTTTATATGTACATGCACCCGGGCAAGAAGCTGAACTTCATGGGCAACGAGATGGGGCACTTCCGGGAGTGGGACGAAAAGCGGGAGCTGGACTGGGATCTGCTGAAATATCCCTTCCACGATGCCTTCCAGAAATACTTTGCCCACCTAAGCCGGGTCTACTCCACCGAACCCGCCCTCTACGATGGCGAGTACAACCCCGACTGCTTTGAGTGGGTGGCCTGCGAGAGCCGCAGCGAGGGCGTGTACGCATGGCTGCGCAAAGGACAGGGCCAGAGCCTGCTGTGCATCATGAACACGCAGGATCACGCCCACAAAAAGTTTCCCCTCTACCTCCGGTTCCCCTGCGGTGCCGAGGAGGTGCTGAACACCGAGTCCCCCGAGTGGGGCGGTGCGCTCAAGGGACGCCGCAAGACCAGCCTGCACACCACCGACGGCGGTGTCTATGGCCGGGATTACACCCTCACCATCGACCTGCCCGCCATGGGGAGCTGCCTGCTGCGGCTGACCCCGGAAGCCCCGAACCCGGATGCCGCCCGCATCAGCGCTAACAAAGCTATGGCGCAAAAGCGCCGCATCGCCCGCAGCACAAAGGCCGCTTCAAATTCCAGCAAGTAATATTCACTTCAAAATGTCCTGTATGCTTTGAAAGCTGCGGGACATTTTGCTGTTTTCCGCGCCCTGCGGCTGGACAGTGCAGATTTTGCTTGCTATACTGTAGCTGTGATATTCTGCAACTGAGAGGTTTTTTGGGGATGAATGGAATCGTTTCCCGTCTGTCTGCCCTTGGCAAGGTCTGGCTGGGCCTTGCTGCCGGGGCGCTGGCGCTTATCGTATTCGGCCTTGCCGCACCGGGCAGCGGCCTGTTTTTCCCGCTGCTGAGCCTGTGGTGCAATGCAGCGCTGTTTGCACTGGCGCTGCTGGTGCTGCGCCGGGCCGGTGTGGAGCTGGACCTGTTCCACAAGGCGGTGCTGGTGGGCGTCTGGGCTGTGGCGGCGCTCTACTTTTTCTGGGCGCTGGGCAGCCGCACCTTCCTCTATTACTGGGACTATGTGAACTACATTTTAAAGCAGTATAACGCCGAAGCCGCCTTTGCCCAGAGCACAGGCGCAGGCTTCCGGTTCCTCCTCGATTCCATCACTGAGGACTACACCAACTTCATCACCCTGTTCACCGAGTTCCCGTTCTGCCTGAGCGGCAAGACCGGTGACGACTACGCATTCTGTCAGCTGTTCAGCGTCCTGCCCAGCCTGCTGGTGCTGCTGGCGGGACTGGTGTGCAAAGCCGGGCAGCTGCTGCGGGTGAAAAACACCCGCTGGTATTTCCTCATCGGCTTTTCCTGGTGCGTCACCTTCCCGTTCCTGCGCATGTCTGCCATGCTGGGCCAGCCGGACTGGTTCGGGCTCATCTTCGCCTTCATGCTCCTGCTGCTCACGCTGGACTACCGCTTTGACCGCATCGATCTGCCCCGCTGTCTGCTGATCTTTGCCGCCACGGCGGGGGTCATCCTCACACGGCGGTGGTACTTATACTTTGTGGTGGGCTACTGCTTCGCCTACGTCCTGCTGCTGGTGGTATCCAGCGTCCGGCTGGCAAAAAGCGGCCAGCAGTCCCGGGCTGTGCGCCGCCTCGTCCGGCTGGCCGTATTCGGCCTGTGCGCCGCCGGGGCCATGGTGCTGCTTCTGCTGCCCATGGTGCGCAAGATCCTCGGCTTTGATTACGCCGGGCGCTACTCCTACTACAACTTCGGCGGCATCACGCTGGAGCTGGCCGCACAGACCCTGCGCATCGGCCTGCTGAACTTCATCCTCATCGGGCTGGGGCTGTGGTTTGCCGCAAAACGCCGTCTGCCTGCCCTGCCCTGTCTTGCGGGTGTGGAGCTGCTCACGAGCCTTCTGCTGTTCACCCGGGTGCAGAACACCGGCTCCCACCAGATGCTGCTGTTCGTGCCGGGGTGGCTGCTACTGTTCCTCACCGGTTCTGCCGCACTGGCCGAGGGCATCCGGAAGCACCGGAAGCTCAAGCTTTTTTACTGGGCCTTCACGCTGGTGTTTGCCATGTCGGTGCGCTGCTCCCCGCTGACCACCGTGGCCCTGCCGGGTTTTGTGGTGGACCACTTTCCCCTCAAGGCAGTGTCGGAGTTCGTCCGGCTGGACAAGCTCACCTACGACCGCACCGACGCCGCCCAGATCCAGCGCGTGGACGACTGGATCGATGCCCACTGCGATGCGGAAAAGGGCGAGTTCGCCTACATGATCCCCCACGATATGCTGTACAACTCGGACATGTTCCAGTATGCCGCCCTGCCGGACATCCAGCTGCAGGGCAAGCTGGCCGCCGGCATCTCCATCCCGGGCACCCACGAGTTCCCGGTGCGGTTCTTTGAGGCAAAGTATGTGCTCACTGCAGAGCCCTTCCCCCAGACCTTTGTCAGCGGCGGCGAGCTCTCCGGCCGGTGGAACGCCCTCTTCTGCGCCGCGCGGGATGAGCACTTTACGCAGGCCGCCAGCTTTGATATGGGCAACGGCACCGTGTTCACCGTGTGGGAGCGCACCGAGCCTGCCGACCGGGCTGAGGTGGAATATTATCTGGATGCCTTCGCGCAGGAGGATGCCCTCTACCCCGAGATGTTCTCGCAGGTGGCAGAAAGCTGGCTTGCCGGGCATGGACTTTAAGCTGCCGTTTTCTCAGGCCGTCTGCGCCTGTACTTTGGAGATAAAAGGAGTCTTTTTCGATGGAACAGAATGCAAGCGCCCTGCCCAAGGTCACGCTGGGCCAGTACAAAGGGCTGGACTTTACCCGCCGGGTGCGCCCGGTGTCTGAAAAAGCCGTGGAGCTGGAGGCTTCAAACCTCACCCGCACCCATGCCCCCTTTGTGCCGGTGGAGCTGCCCGCCGCACGCGGGATGCGTGTAACGCTGGATTTTGAGGGGTTTCTGGACGGAGCCCCCATCCCGGACAGCCGGATGGAAAACGTCACGGTGGTGCTGGGCACCGGCCAGCTGATGCCCGCCGCCGAAAACGCGGTCTACGGCCACAAGGCAGGTGAGGATTTCCGGTTCGATTTCACCTACCCCGCCGACTTCCGGGTGCCGGAGCTTTCCGGCAAGACCGCGCAGTTTGAGATCTGCCTGCACACGGTAGAGCGCAAGCAGGTGCCCCCGGTGG
>ERZ779889.2813-NODE-2813-length-13644-cov-22.654574_pt1 | contig 13644 bp, 8 predicted proteins | sample MGYA00511030_ERZ779889 | MGnify/ENA primary metagenome ERZ779889 (study PRJEB29588, sample SAMEA2160616) | human gut metagenome | biome: human gut; feature: human-associated habitat; material: faeces | place: Denmark | collected 2008/2010 ...
AGAGGAAATGTCTCTATCCTTTTGGTTCCCTTTTGGAATTTGCTCGTTTATAGTTTGATATAATGGTAATGGAATGCTGAAAAGCGCACAAACGAATGTCAAGGAGGCTGACGAATGAAGAAGCTGCTTGCGATTCTGCTGACGCTGGCGATGCTGGTGCCGATGTGTGGTTTTGCGGAGGAAAGTGCGCCCGGCGCGACAAGGACAGTCATTTTCCTGAAAGACTTCAATGCGAAGGTGCTGGGGGCGGACATCGACGAAGCGGAGGAAAAAGCCGTAAATGACTTTCTGGATGCCCTGCGGGTGATAGTCTATCAGCAGGGGACAACGTCAGCCGCCTATGAGGTGACGCTGAACGACCAGCCTATTGTCGATTATGCCGTGCAGTTCAGCGGCGCGGATGTCTATGTCAGCAGTGACCTGCTGGGCGAGACGCTGTATCTGAACCTCGACGAGGACATGCAGCATTTCGGGGAGCTGGTGTACCGCCAGCAGCTCAGCCAGCGCGGTCTTACGGCGGAAGTCATCAACGAGACGGTATCCTCTGGGTACTACGCGGAGCAGATTGCGCAGGTGGGACAGATGGGCGCAATGACGGCGAAGGTACTCAAAAATCCCCTCTTCACGGAAAACGTGCAGGCGGAAGAAGTGCTGAATAGCCTTGTGGCGATTGACTTTACGGAGATGCAGCGCCGCTTGGCGGAATATCAGCCGTCCATGACGATTGACCCTGTGACGGAGCAGCTCGAAGGCTGTGACCCGGTGATACAGGTGTGTACGTTCACGCTGACGAACGAACAGCTGGTCAATCGGCTGGCGATTCTGCTGGAAACGGCGATGCAAGTGCCTGTCGTCCAGAACTTCGCGGATTTGGCGGCGGATTATGACAATCTGATGCAGTTCATGTCGCAGACGACGACGGAAGAGTATGTGCCGCAGGAAATCGACTGGGCGGCGCAGGTGCGTCAGCAGACAATGCTGTACAGCGACGCGCAGGTGACGCTGTACACGGATGCGCAAGGGCAGCTTGTCAAGCTGATTGTGAACTATTCCGCGCTCCCGGACTGGGCGGAAAGAATGTCCGAGGTGGAGCCGACCGAGGGAATCCTGAAGCCCGTCACGTTCACGCTGAACCGGAACACGCTGGCGGACGGCTTGCAGTACGACTGGACGCTGGAAAAGGAAGAGAACAGCACGACGGGACGCCTCACCATCGGTGAAAAGAATGCCGAACTGGTGCTTATGCCGGATGACCAGACGCAGACGACGATTTCGCTGACGGTTGAGCCGAACCGCAGGGGCGGGAGGGTCGATGTAGAAGTGCGCACGACCTCCGAAGCGAACGGGACGGACAGCGGCATACAATTCGGCGTGTTTACGTCTGGTTCGAGCAGCAGTGTATATCGGGAGTCGAGAATTCGGCTCTTGTCTGGCGGTGAAGTCGGCTTGACCATCTACACGACGACCTTTTCGTGCAAACCGCGCCCCCTGCTGTCCGACGGCGACGTGCTGGACTTGGGCGAAATCAGCAGTGCGCGCTTCAACGCCTACATGCTGACCTTGGCGACGAGCATTTCGCAGATTCTGCCGCGCATCCTGATGAATCTGCCGAACAGCGTGCGGCAGCTCATGGACGGTACGACGACGCTGCCGAGCAGCACCATCATTTTGGATAACGCCGACTAACATCAACCGAAAGCATCACTGCCCCGCAGTGTTCGCTATAAAGAAAAAGGGAAACCAAATAACAAGGAGGAAACCCCATGAAGAAACTGCTTGCGGTACTGCTCAGCATCATGATGCTGGCGATGCCCCTGACCTCGATGGCGGAAAACAGCGTGTGGGACAATGCCGCGCGTCAGGAAACCACCATTACCATCCACGACTTGAACGCTGACCTCGTGGCGGCGCTGGGCGGGGATGACACCGCGATGGCCGCCATCAACGACCTGCTGGCGGCGCTGTCCCTGACCGGCTATCAGCAGGGCGACGAAGCTGCCTTTGACCTGAACCTGAGCGGCAAGAGCGTGCTGGGTATGGCATCGCTGACGACTGCTGCGGAAGAAAACCAGCTGATGTATGTGTCCAGCGCGCTGCTGGGCGGCGTGATTGCTGTGAACAGCAAGGACGTGGAAGCCATCAAGGAAAAAGCCCTCCGCGCGACGATGAAGATGTCCGGTCAGAGCGACGAGGAGATCGACAAGGCGATTGAAGAATCGAAGGAACAGCTGAGCGGCAATGCGGAATACACCGCCCTGATGGAAGCAGCGGCGAATCTGAGCAGCATGACGGAAGAGCAGCTCATGGAAGAACTGACGCAGGCGGACACCACGGCGTTCATGACCATGATGAACGAAATACTGTCCGGTGCAGAAATGGCAGAAGTGACCGAGCAGCCCGGCGACTGCGACGCGGCGAAGAGCTACGTCAAAGTCACCGTTCCGCCGGAAAAGATCGTCGAGATGACGAAAGCCCTGCTGGAAATGATCCACAGCGTTCCGAGCGTCGGCGCTTACATGGATGCGCTTTTTTCCGCTGCTGACACGAGCTGGGACGACCTGCTGAAAGAACTTGATGAAGCAGATCTCTATGCGGATGACATCGTTTACGAATACTGGATGACTGAAGCAGGCGAACTGGTTCGCATGACGGCTTCGGTGAAGATCAACAACGGCGGCGAAGAACCCTTGCCGATCTCCTTCACGATGACCCGCAACACGGCGGACGGCGTGGCGACGTGGCTTGTGACCATCAAGAGCGCGGAAGATACCGCGGCGACGCTGACCTTCGCAGGCGACTTGGAGAACTTCACGGCGAACCTGACCGCCTATGCTGGCGAAGACTCCGTTGAAATCAACGTCAGCGGCAAGGGCGTCGGCACGGACAGCAGCGTTGTTGATGTGGAAATCAAGGAAACGGTGGACGGTGTCGAGCAGGGCTTCGGCGTTGTGGTGACGACCGCTACGACGATGGACGGCGAACAGGGCGTCCGCAAGGTGGATGTGCTGGTGCGCTTCATGGGTCTGGACGTTGTGACCATCACGGCGGAAACCCGCACCTGCGACGCGAAGGACGCGCTGGACGTGAGCAAGGCGCAGGATTTGGGCGCGATGACGGACAGTGAGTTCCAGACGTGGTTCGTCAAGGTGATGAACAACCTGCAGAACCTGCCCATGACCCTGCTGATGAGTCTGCCGGAGAGCATGCTGACCCTGCTGATGGGCGGCAGCAACTGATACTGTTTCCTGCATTTGGCTGTGCCATCTGCTTGCGCCTTTCCCGCGCTGGCGTTCGCGTCAGCCAGAACGAATCATTTGCGGTGCATCTCGGCGCATTCTCATTTGGAAATAGTATCTGCATGGGAGGCTGGCTGAAAAAGTCAGCCTTCTTTTTCATTGCCGGAACATGCTGATTTTCGACCAGAAAAGCAATCCAATTGTAAAAATATGCGCGGAATGGTTGACAAGTCGGGCGGATTGCTTTACCATAGTACATGGATTATTCTGTGACTTTACTCCGCACGGCTTGCGGATGATTCAGATGGAGGAACAGGCAAGATGAGGATGCTTGGCAAGCGATTTCTGTCACTCCTGCTCGCGCTGGGAATGCTGCTGATGCTGCTCCCCGCGGCTGCGGCATCGGAGCTGACGATGCTGCAAGTGGATTTTCTGGGCATGTATGCCACAAGCGCGGGAACGTATGAATCCCGGAAATTCACGGGCGATTTTACCGTCATGCAGAACGGGGCGGCGGTCGGCACGATTCGCCTGACCGACTTCGGCAGTGACCCGATTTCCGTTCCCGGCACGGGCAATGTGCAGCTTGTCCCGGTGGCGGAAACGATGCCGGAGGACGCCATTATGGCGGCGAGCTACACCGTGTCAATTGTCGATGGACGGCTGAACAAAGCGGTCATTGCTGTGTTGACGGACACGGGTCTGTTCACCGTGCACACGGAGAGCAGCTCCTCTTTTGACCTGATTAACGAGCGCGGCGAGACGATTCTCTCCTTCGACACCGACAGCCGGGGCGACTATGCCCTGCCGGCGGCGATTCATACGGGGCTGTATACCCTGCGAATGACGAAGGCTTCGCTGGCCATTGAAAGCTGGCGCGACAAGATTATCAACATTGAGCGCTACACGGGTGCGGATTCCGTGACGAAGGTGAACGCTTCCTATTACTATGTGCCGCCGACGATGGCCCCGCCCGCCACGCCTGAACCTACGCCTACGCCGACGCCCACCCCGACACCTACACCGACCCCGACGGCAACGCCTACGCCAACGGCAACGCCTACGCCGACCCCGACGGCTACCCCGACCTTAGCGCCGACGGAAGCGCCGACCGAAAATCCGACCGAGAATCCGACGGAGGAACCCACGGAAGCGCCGACGGCAACCCCGACACCCACGCCGAGCCCGACGCCTACGCCTACGCCGCCCCCCACCCCTGAACCCGTGGACGGCACGCTGACGATGCTCATGCGCGGCGTGAACGCGGCAGTGGCGTACCAGATTGTTAGCGAGGACGGCAAAACGACCCGCACGGGTTACCTGACCGATGGCGAGACGGTGCAGGAAGCCGACCTCTTCCACGGGACATACGCTGTCACGGTGACGCTGCCGGAAGGCACGCTGCTGACGGGTGTGAACGGCTGGCCGAACCTACAGAAGGGTCAGGCACAGTGGCTGGTGAACATTCAGGCGATGCAGACCAGCCGTTATGAACTGGATCTGACGCTCAGCGGCGGCATGACCGGCAGCATCGACGACCTGTCTGCCCCGGCGGAAGTGACGATTTCCGGCCAGCGGATGAGTGAACAGATGACGGTCAGCGGCGCGTTTGCGCTGAACGACCTGTATCCTGATACTTATCAGATTACGGCAACCCTGCCGCGCGGCTTGTATGACACCGAGGGCTGGACGCTCAGCACGACCGATACGGGCGTGACGGCGAGCATTCTGGTGGAAATCGGCGCGGGCGAAACCGTTGTGCTGCCGGCGCTGGCGAACCATGCCACCGGCGACGCTTCCGGCGTGGTGCTGGGGCTGGACGGTCAGCCGATGAGCGGCGTGCAGGTGCAGCTGGTCAATCAGGCGGGCGAAGTTGCGGCGGAAGCGGTGACGGATGAAAACGGCGCTTGGCAGGCGGAGTTCCTCGAATACGGGACGTACGTCGTCCGCTATGACGCGGGCGTGACCCTTGCCAACGGTGCGCTCGTCATTAGCGACGAACCCGCGACTGTGACTGCGAAGGCGGCGAATCCGGCGGCGCTGACCATCCACGCCTTCCGCGACAACGATAATAACGGTTCACGCGGGAAGTACGAGGAAGGCGTGTCCGGCGCGACGATGAGCCTCATCACCGAAGTCAACGGCGTGGAGGTTGTTGTGGCATCCGGCGAAACGGACAAGAACGGCGAAGTGTCGCTGGCTGTCCCGGCGGGAACGTACGTCCTGCGCAGTGAGCTGCCCGCGGGCTTCGGGCATGGCGCGCACGGCAAAAATGTCAGCGCGAACATGTCCATCATGGATGAAACGACCGAACAAGTGCAAAGCAGCGTGCCGCTGACCCTCGAAGCCGGTTCTGTGACCGACGTGGGTGTCGGCGTGATGACGATGGCGGCGCTGCAGGGTCTTGTGTGGCTGGATGAAAACGACGACGGCGTGTATCAGGACGGTGAACCCGGTCAGGCGGGCATCAAAATCCGCGCCGTCGGCGTGAAAAACGGCTTGGTGTACGAAACCGAGAGCGGCGAGGACGGCAAATTCTACATCGGTCAAATGCGCTACGGCACATACAATGTCGAATACAGCCTGCCGGACGGCTTGGTGTTTGCGCGCTACAGCCAGACGGGCGGTAATCGCCGCTCCATCATCACCAGCGAATTCAAGCGCTCCGAAACGGATCAGGTGATTCTTGAACGCGGTGACTTGGAGGCAGTCCTCCTTGGCGTGATGAAGGGCTCTAACATCAACGGCATCTGCTTCCTGGATGAAAACAACAACGGCGTGTATGACGAGGGCGAAAAGACGCTGGAAGGCGTGAAGGTCGTCCTGTACCGTCAGGCCATCGGCAAGGAGCTGCTGAACACCGTCTCCGACGAGAACGGGCGCTTCACCTTCGCCAACATCCGCGGCAGCACGTTCCGCGTCAAAGCGACGATTCCGCAAGGCTATGTGTACACCATCGCGGGCGATGGCGAGTACGGCAACCTGTTCGCGCCCGGCACTGACCGCCGCGAGTACACGATTTCCGACGTGGTGCTGGAGAACGACAGCGAGATGACGATGGCCATCGGCGCGATTACTTACGGCAGCATCTCCGGCACGGTGTATCTGGATGACGACTTCTCCGGCAGCCGGATGGACGCGGAAAAGATGGTCAACAACTTCACTGTCACCCTGACGGATGAAAACGGCAATACCCGCACGGCGAAAACGAACCGCAGCGGCGTGTATACCTTCGATGACCTTGCGCCGGGGCAGTACACCGTGAGCGCGACCGCGAACAGCGGCTTGGCGTTCACACGCACGGGCGACGGCAATATCCTCCGCAACCTCTCCGGCGGCGCGGGCGAAAGCGAACCGGTGGCGCTGACAATGGGCGCGGATTTGACGGGGCTTGATATCGGCATGATTACCCCCGGACATGTGTCCGGCGTGGTGTTTGCCGACAAGAACGACAATGGCCTGCGCGACGCGGATGAAGGCGGCTTGCTCGGCGCGGTGGTCCACCTGATGGACGAAACCGGTGACGTGGCGACCCGCACCATCGGCGCGGATGGCAGCTTCCTGTTTGACGCGGTGCTGCCCGGAACGTACCGTCTGCGCTACGAGCTGCCGGGCGACGGCGTGTTTGCTCCCCTGGCGGACGGCGGCAACACCATCGCGCCGGATTCCGACGGCACGACGGATTCCTTTACCATCAGCGTGGGCGAAGAAGTCACCGCGCCCCTGTGCGGCGCACTGGCTTTGGGCGACATTGAAGGCATGGTGTTTGCCGATCACAACGGCAACGGCGCGCAGGATGCAAACGAAGCGGCGCTTGCCGGCGTGACGCTGATTCTGACCCCCTCCCGCGAGGACTTGACGGAGCAGACCGTCCTCACCGATGCGACGGGCGCGTACAGCTTCACCGGGCTGCGGCCGGACGCCTACACGCTGACCCTGCGCTTCCCGGAGGACATGGTGCTCTCCAAGCTGGACGGCAATGTGACCCTGCCGCTGATGCACGGGTTGAACGAGCAGCAGGTGAACATCGAAATCGGGCTGGGAGAGGAATGGCTGAATCAGGCGCTTGGCGGCGTGATTCCGTCGAAGATGTCCGGTCAGGTTTGGGTGGATGAGAATGACAACGGCCGCATGGACGCGGGCGAAATCACCCCGGAAAACGAGACGCTGACCCTGCTGGATGAAACCGGCGCGGTGTTTGCGCAGGTGCAGACCGATGCAGATGGGCGGTTCGCCATCGACGGCATTGCCCCCGGCGTGTACAGCCTTGCCTACGACCTCAAGGAAGGTACGCAGGCGGCGCGTCTGGGCGACAGCACCTTCACCACCGAGGGCAGTCAGCTCGTCATGACCGAGATTGAAATTAGCGAAAACAACAACTATACTGCTCCGATGCTGGGCTTGAAGATTGACACAAGCATCGGCGGCATGGTCTGGTGCGACAACGCGGGCGAGATTGCGCCCCTGTCCGGCGCGGAGGTTATCTTGCTGGACGAAAAGGGCAGCAAACTGCAAAACGCGACGACGGGCGAGGACGGTATCTACCGCTTTGACGGCTTGATGCCGGGCAACTACCGTCTGCGTGTGACGCTCCCGAACGGCTACGTCGTCGTAGAAAAGGACGACACGCGCCTCAAGGACGGGCAGAACATCAGCGTGATGACGACCTACACCGCCCGCGAGGGAGAGAGCGACCTGATTGCCCTGCGCATGAGCCAGCATCAGCTGGAACAGAATATTGGCGCGGTGCAGCCGGGCACGCTGGGCGACTTCTGCTGGCTTGACCTGAACGGCAACGGCCTGCAGGACGCGGGCGAACTCGGTCTGGGCGACATGCGCATCGAGCTGTGGCGAAACGACCAGCTCGTCGCGGAAACGACAACCGACGCGTACGGCTACTACACCTTTGAGAACCTGTATCCCGGCGTGTACACGCTCAAGCCCATCTACCCGGCGGAAGTTGTGCCGACGCGTATGCGCACGGATATTCCGCTGATTGCGTCGATTCTGGGCGAAAACGGCGAATCGAACCCGGTGCAGGTGACCTCCGCCAGTACGACCTACACGGCGGATTTGGGCTTCGTGCTGGTTGATGACGACGTGCTGCCGGCAAACTACGGCATCGGCGAAAAGCAGGACTGGACGAAGAAGTAAGGGACAATGCGGAATTGCGCATCCGCGGATGGCGGGGTGCTGCGGGGGCGAAAGCTCTCGCGGTGCCCCGTTTTTTGTGAAGGGGGAGGGAAGCAAAGTCCGCTTTTACGGAAAGAATCAACTGTTTGTTTTGGTGAGAATTGAAAAGTAAATAAAAGTTACTTCACTCGCATTTCGTGAATGAAAATGGAAGCTGCTTCATTCTGAAATCCCAAATCCGCGCGAATCAACCGTTTTCCTGCGCGAAAGCGTATTGCAAAAGCGGCTTGCATTTGGTATCATAAATGTTACCAGATGTGGCTGTTCAATATGGAAAAAAAATCAGCCGAATCATGCTGGAAATGAAAGGACGGAAACAAATATGAAGAAACTCCTTGCTCTCCTGATGGCGCTCATGATGTGCTGCACCGCCTTTGCGTTCGCGGAGGAAGAAGCGGAAGTGCCGGCAGTTGAAATGAATGTCAGCTTCGAGGCGCAGACGGTTGCGCTTGGTGAAACGGGTCTGACGATGCAGATTCCGGCGGACTGGGCGGTTCAGGAAGTCCCCGCAGGCACGGAAAACGCCGAGAACATCCTGCTCTTCGCCGTCAACGCCGACCAGACGGTCAGCATTACGGCGCAGCTGTCCGCGATGAGCTTTGAAACGCTGCTGCAAGGCATTCAGGACGCGGGCGCGACGGAAGAAATGCTCGCTGAGCTGTATGTCAACGAAAACTATTGCCTGATGTACACGCCGGGCGACACCGTGCTGGCGCTGTACACCTTCCTTGATGACGAGACGGTTCTCGCTGTGACGTTCCAGGTTGCCAGCAAGGAAGTGGGCGACGCGCTGGAAAACATGCCGCTGGAGATCTTCGGCAGCTTGGCGGCAGCGGAGTAATTCACTTCGTTACCATGATGCAGGACGAATGAGCGTCCTGCATTTTTTGTGCGCAAAAATGAACAGGGACTTGCAGAAAAACTTGATAAATGCAACAACTTGGACGAAAATATTCAAAATACACGAGAAAAACATAAAAAAAACACAGTTTGTGCAACAAAACACTTGATTTTCTCCATACAGTGTTGCATAATAAAGCATCGACACGGTGAAGCCGGTTGGTTTGGCGTGTCGATGAACAAGAAACGCAGGCAGACGCGGCAGCGCCCCTGCCGGGAAGGTGGAGCGGATGAATTCCAAGATGCTGTTTTATATCCTCAAGCGCGTGCTGCTGGCGCTGCTGACCATCTGGATTGTTATCACGGTGACGTTCTTCGTGATGCACTCGATTCCGGGTGGACCGTTCGCAAGTGAAAAGGCAATTTCCGCGGAAGCGCAGGCGGCGCTGGAGGCCAAGTACGGGCTGGACAAGCCGCTGGGCGAACAGTATGTGACGTATCTGCGCGACGTGGTGACGAAACTGGACTTCGGGCCGAGCCTGAAGCAGCGCGGCCGTCAGGTCATTGACATTATTCTGGATGGCATGAAGACCTCCGCGAAGCTTGGTCTGATTGCGGCGTTCAGCGCGGCGATTGTCGGCATCGTCCTCGGCGCACTGGCGGCGCTGCGGCGCAACACCGTGCTGGATAAGATTATCATGGTGATTACGACCGCGTTCGTGTCCATGCCGTCGTTTATTATGGGGTCGTTCCTGTTGATAGTGTTCTCAGTCAAGTTAGGCTGGGTACCCGCGAACGGCGCGACGGCCGAAGGGCTGATCCTCCCGATTATCACCCTTGCGCTCTACCCGATGAGCTACATCACGCGCCTGACGCGCTCCTCCATGCTCGACGTGCTGGGGCAGGATTATATCCGCACCGCGCGCGCCAAGGGCGTTTCGGGCAAGAAAATTATCTTCGGTCACGCGCTGAAGAACTCGCTGATTCCGGTTATCACCTATTTCGGCCCGATGCTGGCGTTCATCGTCACCGGTTCGATGGTCGTCGAGCAGATTTTCGCCGTGCCGGGCATCGGCCGCCAGTTCGTATCCAGCATCACCAACCGCGACTACACCATGATTATGGGGACGACCATTTTCCTCGCCTCTTTAATCGTGATTATGAATCTGATCAGCGACCTGCTCTACAAGGTGGTTGATCCGCGCATTGATTACGAATAAGGAGGCCTCTGCATCATGATGATGAACAAGAAAAAGCCCTTTAGCCTGCATCTGGATGTGGATTCCTTCATGCCCGCGACGGCGGAGGAAAAGGAAATCATCTCCCGGATGCGGCCGTCCTCGACCTTTTTCCGCGATGGCGTGAAGCGCCTGCTGAAGAACAAGGTCGCGACCATCAGCCTGATTCTGATTGTGCTGATTACGCTGTCCTCCATCATCATCCCGATGTTCTGGCCGTACTCGTATGACCAGATGCTGGGACAGACGAAGGGTCGCCCGATGGACAACAGCTACAACAACCTCGCGCCGTTCCAGTACGGTAAGACGGAACTGAAGAAAATCGACAAAGGGGAATCTGTTTTCCCGCACATCTTCGGCACGGACGCGCACGGACGCGACTACTTCATCCGCGTCGTCTACGGGACACGCATTTCCCTCGCCGTCGGCTTCTTCGCCAGCATCATCGTGCTGGTGATTGGCATGATGATTGGCGCAGTCGCGGGATACTTCGGCGGCAGGGTGGACTTGTTCATCATGCGCATCGTCGATATTATCTACTCATTGCCAGATATGCTGGTTATCATCCTGCTGTCGGTCGTGCTGGGGCAGGTGCTGCATGTGGAAGGCACCATCTTAGAGAAAATCGGCTCGAACATCATCAGCATGTTCATCGTCTTTGGCTTGCTCTATTGGGTGGGCATGGCGCGCCTGATTCGCGGTCAGATTCTGTCCCTCCGCGAGCAGGAGTATGTGCTGTCGGCGCAGGCGACGGGCGCGAAGGCGCGGTGGATTATCCGCAAGCACCTTTTGCCGAACTGCATCAGCGTCGTGATTATTTCGACTGCGCTGCAAATTCCGAACGCGATTTTCACCGAAAGCTTCCTGTCCTTCCTGGGGCTGGGCGTCAACGCGCCGATGCCCTCGCTGGGCTCGCTGGCTTCTGACGCGCTCAACGGCATCTATTCCTACACCTATCGCCTGATTATCCCCGCCGTGGTCATCTGCCTCATCGTGCTGAGCCTGAACCTGTTCGGCGACGGCCTGCGCGACGCATTTGACCCGAAGCTGAATGCGTGATGAAAGGAGCTGGACAAAATGGCATTGCTGGAAGTCAATGACCTGCATACATCCTTCTTCACCGACGCGGGCGAAGTCAAGGCGGTGGACGGCGTTTCGTTCCGCCTTGACCACGGCAAGGTGCTGGGCATCGTGGGCGAAAGCGGTTCGGGCAAGAGCGTCACGGCGTATTCCGTCATGCAGATTCTTGCGCCGACGGGCAAAATCGTCAGCGGCAGCGTGAAATTCGACGGGCAGGAGCTGGTCGGCGCGGACGAGAAGCTCCTGCGCTCCGTGCGCGGCAATCGCATCTCGATTATCTTCCAAGACCCGATGACGTCCCTGAACCCGACCTACACCATCGGCCGGCAGCTGATGGAAGCAATTCTGCTGCACACCGACCGCAACCGCCATCAGGCGCGCGAACGGGCGGTGGAGATGCTGAAGCTGGTCAACGTCAACGAGCCGGAAAAGCGCATGAAGCAGTACCCGTTCGAGCTGTCGGGCGGTATGCGGCAGCGCGTAATGATTGCTATGGCGCTGGCGTGCGAGCCGGACATCCTGATTGCCGACGAGCCGACGACCGCGCTGGACGTGACGATTCAGGCGCAGATTCTTGATTTGATGCGCGATTTGCAGAAGAAGATGGGCATGGCGATTATCATGATTACGCACGACTTGGGCGTTGTCGCCCAGATGTGCGACGAGGTCATCGTCATGTACGCCGGTTCTATCTGCGAACAGGGGACGGCGGATGAAATCTTCTACAACCCGCGCCACGAGTACACAAAGGGCCTGATGCGCTCCATCCCGACGGCGGAGAACAACGGACAGCGCCTGGAGCCGATTACCGGTACGCCGATTGACCTGCTGAACATGCCCAAAGGCTGCCCGTTCGCGCCCCGCTGCGAGGCGGCGATGAAGATTTGCCTGAAAGAGAAGCCGGTTCGGATGCTCATCAATGACGACCATATGGCAACCTGCTGGATGAACGTCAAGAAGGGCGTGGAGGACGGCAGCATCACGGAGGAAGGAGGAGTGCCCTGTGTCTGAAGCGCAGATGCACCAGCCGCTGCTGGAAGTCAAAGGACTGAAAGAATACTTTGACATCAACATGGGCTTCTTCCGCACCAAGCCGCTGAAGGCGGTCGATGATGTGTCCTTCACCATCAACAAGGGCGAAACGCTCGGTCTGGTGGGCGAATCCGGCTGCGGCAAGACGACTGTTGGGCGCACCATCCTCCAATTGTACAAGCCGACGGCGGGCGAAATCATTTACGATGGCAAGCCCGTCAAAACGAAAGCGGACTTGCAGAAATTCCGCACGAAGGCGACGATGGTGTTCCAAGATCCGTACTCCTCGCTGAACCCGCGCATGACCGTGTCGGACATCGTGGGCGAACCGCTGGATGTGCACCACCTGTATTCCTCCAAGAAGGAGCGGGAGGAACGCATTTTGCAGCTGCTGGGCTATGTCGGGCTGAACAGTGAACACGCCTCGCGTTACGCGCACGAGTTTTCCGGCGGTCAGCGGCAGCGCATCGGCATTGCCCGCGCGCTGGCGGTGAATCCCGAATTCATCGTCTGCGACGAGCCGGTGTCGGCACTGGACGTGTCGATTCAGGCGCAGGTCATCAACATGTTTGATGATTTGCAGGATCGGCTGGGGCTGACATACCTGTTCATTGCGCATGACCTGCTGGTTGTGCGGCATATTTCGGACAGAATCGCCGTGATGTATCTGGGCAAGATGGTGGAGCTGGCATCGGCGGAGGAAATCTACAATCACCCGCTGCACCCGTACTCCAAGTCGCTTTTGTCCGCCGTTCCGCTGCCTGACCCGAAGGCGGCGCGCGCGAACAAGCGCATTGTCCTCTCCGGCGACATTCCAAGCCCCCTGAACGCGCCGTCGGGCTGTCCGTTCCGCACGCGCTGCCCCTACGCCACCGAAGCCTGCGCGCAGTCGATGCCGCCCTTCAACGAAGTCGAGAAGGGTCACTTCGTCGCCTGCCACCGGGTGAAGGAACTGGGGTAAAAGGGGAGACGCCAGAGGCTCTGCCTCTGGACTCCGGCAGGGGCGCTGCCCCTGCACCCTGCAA
>ERZ779889.2814-NODE-2814-length-13634-cov-3.324913_pt1 | contig 13634 bp, 16 predicted proteins | sample MGYA00511030_ERZ779889 | MGnify/ENA primary metagenome ERZ779889 (study PRJEB29588, sample SAMEA2160616) | human gut metagenome | biome: human gut; feature: human-associated habitat; material: faeces | place: Denmark | collected 2008/2010 ...
CCGCTTTCTTTTTTACTACAATAATCAAAAACAAAAAAAATATACACTAATGAACATGTATCAAGTCAATCCTAACGGTTTTTATGGGGAATTCGGCGGAGCCTACATCCCTGAGATTTTACATAATTGTGTCGAAGAGCTAAAAAACTGTTACCGACAAGTACTAGACAGCACAGAATTCAAAACAGAATTTGCACAACTCCTGCGCGACTATGTAGGTCGCCCCTCTCCTCTCTATTTGGCCAAACGCTTGTCTGAACGATATGGTTGCAAGATTTACTTAAAACGAGAAGATTTAAACCATACCGGTGCACACAAAATAAACAATGCCATCGGACAGGCTCTTCTAGCAAAACGAATGGGCAAACGGCGCATCATTGCCGAAACCGGAGCCGGACAACACGGGGTGGCCGTGGCTACTGTTTGCGCACTGATGGACATGGAATGTATTATTTATATGGGAAAGACCGACGTAGAACGGCAACATGTCAATGTGGAACGCATGAAAATGCTGGGGGCTACCGTACATCCGGTTACATCGGGCAACATGACCCTCAAAGACGCGACCAACGAAGCCATACGCGACTGGTGTTGTCATCCGGCCGACACTTACTACATCATAGGCTCAACCGTGGGACCTCATCCATACCCGGATTTAGTAGCCCGTTTACAATCGGTCATCAGCCAAGAAATCAAAACACAGCTTCTGCAACAAGAAGGACGAGACTATCCCGACTATCTCATGGCTTGCATCGGAGGAGGCAGCAACGCAGCAGGCACCATTTTCCATTTTCTAGACGACGAACGCGTCAACATCGTATTGGCTGAAGCTGGTGGTATGGGCATTGAAACAGGCAAATCGGCAGCTACCATTAATCTGGGCAAGCCGGGTATCCTCCACGGTGCAAAAACACTCGTCATTCAAAACGAAGACGGACAGGTCTTAGAACCCTATTCCATCTCAGCCGGACTAGACTATCCCGGCATCGGGCCACTACACGCACATTTAGCAGCACGGCATCGGGCCAACGTGTTGGCTATCAACGACGATGAGGCCTTACGCGCAGCTTTCGAACTGACTCGACTGGAAGGCATCATTCCTGCCTTGGAATCGGCACACATTTTGGGAGCCTTGCCCAAAATGAAGTTCCGCCCGACAGACATTGTAGTGCTCACCGTGTCGGGACGGGGAGACAAAGACATTGAAACCTACTTGTCCAACCAACCCAACTCCACTTTGTCATGAGAATTTTCACATACCACACCACACACAAAGCCATTCTCGGAGATTTACACACACCCGTAGGCACATACTTGAAGGTGCGTGACTTATTCCCGCAGAGTGTCCTTATGGAAAGTTCAGACTATCACGGAACAGAAAACAACCGGTCGTTCATCGGCCTAAATCCCATAGCCCACCTCAGCATCAATCACGGTAAGGCCACAACTGCTTATCCTGATGGAAGTTGCGAAGAACACTTACTCAACGAAGACTTTCGCGCGGAGCAAGCACTACGCGAGTTTCTCACTCACTTTCAAGTAAACGGTGAATATGCCCGCTATTGTGGCCTCTATGGTTACACTGCATTCAATGCTGTCCGCTATTTTGAACCTGTGCCTGTGAAAGACAGTCAAGAAGCAAAAAATGATGCACCGGACCTGCTTTACATACTTTACAAATATATCATCGTCTTCAACGATTTCAAAAGCGAAATGGTGCTCATCGAAATGCAAGGCGAAGGTGAACCTAGCCACATCAATGAAGTGGAAAAGGCCATCAATAACCGCGACTACACAACCTACGATTTCCGCACCGTAGGTCCGGCCACCAGCCCACTTACTGATGACGAACACAAGGCAAACATCCGCCAAGGCATTGCTCACTGCCTGCGGGGCGACGTGTTTCAGGTCGTACTCTCGCGCCGTTTCATCCAACACTACGAAGGTGATGACTTCAAACTCTATCGCGCCCTACGCAGCATCAACCCTTCGCCTTACCTCTTTTATTTTGACTTCGGCGGATTCCGCATTTTCGGTTCATCTCCCGAAACACACTGCAAAATCGAAACTGGCAAAGCTACAATCGACCCTATAGCCGGCACAACGCAACGCAATGGTAACCCGGCAACAGACCGGAGACTTATTGAAGCCCTCCTAGCCGACCCCAAAGAAAATGCCGAGCACACCATGCTAGTCGACTTGGCCCGAAACGACTTGAGCCGAAACTGCCAGAACGTACACTTGGAATTCTACAAAGAACCCCAACTCTACAGCCACGTCATCCACCTCGTCAGCCGAGTAAGCGGAACGATACGTCCGGAATCGGACATCGTGAAAACATTCGTCGATACCTTCCCTGCCGGCACACTAAGCGGTGCTCCAAAAGTGAAAGCCATGCAACTCATCAACGAAATCGAACCACACAACCGGGGAGCATACGGCGGATGTATCGGATTCATCGGCCTGGATGGGACACTCAACCAAGCCATTACCATACGCACTTTTGTCAGCCGCAACAATGAACTCTGGTTTCAAGCCGGAGGAGGCATCACAGCCCAAAGCAATGAAGAAACCGAACTACAAGAGGTAAACAACAAACTTGAAGCACTGAAAAACGCCATTATGCTAGCCGAACGGCTATAATTTATTTAAAACATAGATTTACTACCACACAGCTATGGATATATGGCACGTGAATACAAAAAAAATGAGCATCTCACTAACTGATTAAAAACACGCAAAGAACAATGAAAGTCTTTATCATAGACAACTACGACTCATTCACCTACAATCTCGACCATTTGGTAAAAGAGATGGGAGCTGAAACTACTGTATTCCGCAACGACCGTTTCCACATGGAAGAACTCGAAACGGCCGACAAACTACTACTCTCGCCAGGCCCTGGGATTCCCCAAGAAGCTGGGCTGCTACTCGATGTTGTCAAGACCTACGCCAAACGAAAACCTATTTTAGGCATTTGCCTGGGTGAACAAGCCATAGGCGAGTTTTTTGGCGCAAGCCTGACCAATCTGCGCGAAGTCTACCACGGCATACAGACTCCTGTACACATCACAGTGAAAGACGACTATCTATTCCACGGATTGCCCGATGATATCCCCGTCGGACGTTATCACTCGTGGGTAGTGGAAGAGTTGCCCAAATGCCTGGAAGCGACGGCCATCAGCGCAGAAGGACATATCATGGCTCTACGACACCGCACACTTGACATACGCGGTATCCAATTTCACCCAGAATCCATCTTGACACCGGATGGAAAGCAAATCATGAGCAACTGGATAAACCACTGAAAAAGTATGAAAGAAATATTGACGCGTCTCTTCGCACATGAAACACTCACGCAAAGAGAAGCCTGCATATTGATGCAAGGCATCACACGTGGTATCTACAACGATTCACAAATAGCCTCACTGCTCACTGTGTACCGGATGCGGAGTGTCACAGTGGAAGAGTTAATAGGCTTCCGCGAGGCCCTACTTGCAACACGCATTCCTATAGATTTTTCGGCCTACCGCCCGATAGACATCGTGGGCACAGGCGGTGACGGGAAAAACACATTTAACATCTCGACTTGCGCTTGCTTTGTTGTGGCCGGTGCTGGATATCCTGTTGCCAAACACGGGAACTACGGAGCAAGTTCGGTGAGCGGGGCCAGCAATGTAATGGAATGCCACGGCATTCGATTTACCAATAACCCCGCACGCCTGCTCCGTTCGCTGGAAGGCTGTGGTATGGCGTATATACACGCGCCGTTGTTCAACCCTGCCATGAAAACCGTTGCTTCAGTGCGACGTTTGCTTGGTGTCCGCACTTTGTTTAATCTACTTGGTCCGCTCATCAACCCCTGCCTCCCGGCCTATCAGTTGCTAGGTGTTGCCGACTTGGCACAGATGCGTCTCTACACAAACACACTGCAACGATTGGGAGTAGGCTTTGCCGTAGTGAACAATCTTGATGGTTATGATGAAATCTCGTTGACCGACGAATTTAAAGTGATGACCAATCAATATGAAACCATTTACCAGCCATTAACTTTGGGGATGTCACTCGCCCACCGGGAGGAATTATACGGAGGAAGCACTCCTGAAGCCGCCGCCCGCATATTCGACCAAGTGTTGGAAAACCGTGCAACAAAGGCTCAACACGAGTGCGTCCTCATTAATGCATCGTTTGCCATCCAGGCCATCGAACCGATGAGACCTATTGAGGAATGCATTTCCATCGCCAAAGAGTCATTAGAAAGCGGAAAAGCATTGCAAACCTTCCGCCGATTTGTCGAACTTAACAACTGAATATTATGATACACGATATACTTACAACTATCATTGCCAATAAACGCAAGGAACTAGAGGCACAGATGGAAGCAGTACCATTATCTCAACTCGAAACACGACTCGACGAATCAAAACCTTGTATCAGCATGAGCCAAGCCTTGGTACAATCTGCCACAGGCATCATTGCCGAGTTTAAGCGACGCTCTCCTTCGAAAGGGTGGATACATCGGAATGCTAAAGCCGAAACTATAGTCAACGGTTATGTAAGAGCAGGAGCTGCCGCACTTTCCATCTTGACAGATGATACATTTTTCGGCGGCACATTAAACGACATTCGCACCGTACGTTCCTTGGTGCATTTGCCAATTTTACGTAAAGATTTCGTTATCAGTCCCTACCAGCTCTATCAAGCAAAAATGGTCGGGGCAGACGCAGTATTACTCATAGCGACAGCCCTATCTTCTGTGGAATGCCGGAAACTAAGTAAACTGGCACATGAACTCCACTTGGAAGTCCTCCTTGAACTCCACAACGAAAAAGAACTGGATTGCCTCAACGAGTATGTAGATATGATTGGAGTCAACAATCGACATCTTGGCACATTTCACACCGATGTAGAACATTCATTCCGTATGGCCGAGTGCTTGCCAAAAGACAAAGTACTGGTTTCTGAAAGTGGCCTTTCCTCTCCTGAAACAGTCAGACAATTACGCACTGTCGGTTATCGCGGTTTCTTAATCGGCGAACTATTTATGAAATCGCCCATGCCTGAAGATACATTGTCTCACTTCATTCAACAACTATAAGATGTTCGTCAAAGTATGTGGCATGCGCGAAGCTGAAAACATACGCGCTGTGGAACAAACAGGGGTAGATTGGATGGGATTTATCTGTTACGAACACTCTTCTCGCTTCGTAGATGCTTGTCCGGAATACATGCCTTCTCACTGTCGCCGAGTCGGCGTATTTGTTAACGCCACCGAATCGTATATATATGATAAGGTGAAAGAGCTCCATCTTCATTACGTGCAACTACATGGCCATGAAAGTCCCGAAACTTGCCTACGACTGCAACAAGCAGGACTACACGTTATCAAGGCTTTTTCCATTTGCCATGCAAAAGAGTTCTATCAGACCCAAGTATATACAGTCTCATGCGACTATTTTCTCTTCGACACTCCTTGTACGACTTTTGGAGGTTCGGGCACAAGTTTCGACTGGCAAATACTTCAAGCATACAATGGCCAGACCCCATTCCTGCTTAGTGGAGGAATTTCTCCTGACAGCTTAGGAGCACTAACAAAGTTTTCACATCCCAAATGGGCAGGTATAGACCTAAACAGCCGATTTGAAACGGCTCCAGGAATAAAGGACGCAGAGAGCTTACGCACATTTATCAACCAATTTAAAAATTTACCATTATGAACCGTATCAATTATCTTTTTCAAACCAAACACACTCCTATAATCTCCATTTATTTTTGTGCTGGAACTCCTCACTTCGAAGGGACAGTAGAAATCATTCGAACACTCGAGAAAAAAGGCATCGACATGGTCGAAATTGGTATTCCATTTAGTGACCCGCTAGCCGACGGAGAAGTCATCCAAGAAGCATCTAATCGTGCACTCAAAAACGGCATGACACTGCGCAAATTGTTTGCCCAACTGGTCAATATCCGCCAAGAGGTAAATATGCCGCTTATCTTAATGGGTTACTTGAATCCTATCATACAATACGGTTTCGAAAACTTCTGTCGCAACTGCCATTTATATGGAATTGACGGTGTCATTATCCCTGACCTGCCATTTGATGACTATATCAAGGAATATCGTCCTTTGGCTGAACGCTATGCCCTTAACATCATCATGCTTATTACCCCTGAAACCAGTGATGAACGCATTCGATTGATAGACGAACATACAAACGGGTTCATCTATATGGTATCGTCAGCCGCCACAACTGGAACGCAAGCCGATTTCGATGCCAACAAACAAGCTTATTTCCGTCGTATCCAAGCCATGCATTTACGCAATCCTATTCTGATTGGCTTTGGCATTTCCAACAAACAAACTTATGAAACAGCCATCGCACATGCAGCCGGATGCATCATCGGAAGCAAATTTGTGCAGTTGCTGGAAGATTCTGCCGGCAACGCTAACATCGCGGCAGACAAACTATTTGAGGCTATCCGATAGGCTTAACTTAGAAAGTTCTGAAGTTTCAGACGACAGAGAAAAATGAAATTGGGTTGTATCAACTCCCTCCAACGCCAATAGACGCATTTTTCTAGCCAAGCCCCCTGCATAGCCTGTCAGATTGCCATCACTTCCTACAACCCGATGACATGGCACAATCACACTTATCGGATTGCGCCCTACGGCATTTCCTACAGCTTGGGCCGACATGGTATGCAAACCTCTTTTGCGAGCCATTACCCCAGCAATATCTTTGTAGGTTACAGTTGTACCATAAGGAATAGACTGCAATATATTCCAAATGTCCATCTGAAAGGAAGTTCCTTTTAAACGTATAGCCGGCAAGTACTCAGGTTTGCAACCGGCAAAATAGCTGTCTAGCCATTCCTGCGTTTGTTCAAATATAGGCAACATCTTTTCTTCGCATGTTGCAAGTCTATCGGCCCTATAATATTTTTGGCCGACAAACCATAAACCAACCAAAGAATCATCCTCTCCAGCCATCATCATGGCTCCCATAGGAGAAGTGTAAGTATGTATATAAAATGACATAAAACTTATATTTAAAACAAATATAGTGGATTTTCCCACTCCAGACAAACAAACTAAATAATTCAACCTAACTAATGAAAGACGACTATAAAACAGATAGAACTGAATATACAGTTCAATGCATACAAGTAAATCAAGAAACTCTACCATGCTCTGTTTTTCAGCCTTTTTCTTACTAGGCACAAACTGACATTCTTGTCGCATTAACAGACAAAAGACTTGCATTCTGATTTGCATTGACACTGGACAAACATCGCAGTAAGTATAAATTCTCAAACATCTCCATCCAACTGTCTGAACAGCCAAATATATCAAGCACAAACAGCAACTTTAAGAGGTATGGGCGAAAGATGTGAAAATACTCTAATAAACAAACAAAATGATATTTTATAGCCATTCATATAACAGTTTAAAGGAAAAGTTACTATCTTTGTGCTATAATTAAAATCGGCATTATGTTACACACCAAACAGACATCTGTACTCATCATATATACCGGTGGAACCATTGGAATGATTCAAAACCCTGAAAACGGGGCATTGGAAACTTTCAATTTTGACCATTTACGTCGCCATGTCCCAGAACTCAATCAGTTCAATTACCGCATAGACTCGTATCAATTCAATCCACCGATAGACTCCTCCGATATGGAGCCATCATTGTGGGCTAAGATTGTCCGCATTATTCATTATAACTATGAACGTTATGACGGTTTCGTCATTTTACATGGTACCGACACAATGTCATTCACAGCTTCGGCTTTAAGCTTCATGCTTGAGAACCTGACCAAACCAGTCATTCTGACAGGAAGCCAACTTCCTATCGGCATGCTACGCACGGATGCCCGAGAAAATTTGATTACAGCCATCGAAATAGCTGCGGCCAAACATCCTGACGGAACGGCCATCGTGCCGGAAGTTTGCATTTTCTTCGAAAACCATCTGCTGAGAGGAAATCGCACAACTAAAATCAATGCCGAACACTTCAACGCTTTCTGCTCGTTCAACTATCCAGAGTTGGCTACAGCAGGAATCCACATCAATTTTCATGAAGAGCGTATCCGCAAAGCTGACATGTCTCTTCCACTAAAGCCACACTACTTATTTGATACCAATGTGCTCATTCTTACTCTCTTTCCTGGATTACAAGAAAACATGGTAGCACACATCTTAAACATACCAGGATTAAAAGCCGTCGTCTTAAAAACTTTCGGTTCAGGCAATGCACCTCAAAAAGAATGGTTTATCAAACTTCTTAAAAATGCAGTCAGTCGTGGCATCATCATTGTGAACATCAGCCAATGCCTAGCCGGGACAGTCGAAATGGAACGATATGAAACAGGTATTCACTTACGTGAAGCCGGTGTCATCAGCGGACACGACAGCACGGTCGAAGCCGCTCTTACCAAACTAATGTTCTTGCTCGGACATGGCATGAGCGCCCATGAAGTACGCTACCGTATGAACACTCCTCTCTGTGGTGAAATCACAGTGTAAAAGATATGGGCGGATTTTGTAAAAACCCGCCCATATCTCAATCCATCAGAATTGCATTCCAGAAGTGCTCACAATCGCTATATAAAACTATCAGCATGCATTATTCTTCTTCGTCATCCTCATCAAAATCAAAATCCAAATCGTCCAAGAACTCAGGCTCAGTAAATTTATCCAAACTCCTACGCTCTTTTTTAGTCGGACGCCCTGTACCGCGAGCCCTGTCAACAAACCCACTAATACGATTCATCTCCAACAACTCATACTGGTCGGGAGTTGTGACATTTTCCAATACTTCCGGAACCAGTTTTGCCCCGATCCGTTTCTCAATGGCTTGAAGCACTTTAAACGAATATGTAATAGGTGGTTTGCGCACTTGCACGACCTCTCCTACCTTCACCATGCGCGAAGGTTTCACCTGGCTTCCATTCACGCTTATGCGGCCTTTCTTGCAAGCATCGGCGGCAATCGTACGTGTCTTGAAAATACGTACAGCCCACAACCATTTGTCTATTCTAGCTTCACTCATTTTTTATTATATTGATTCATTGTAATTGCTATGCCTGCCAAACAGAAACTTTTGATGATTTCACAAGCCAAATCAATGCGTTCACCCATTTGTTTCTGTTCGTCTTCAGTAAAATGTCCCAGCACATAATCAATCTGCCCACCCTTAGGAAAATTATTGCTAATGCCAAAACGCAATCGAGCATAAGCCTCCGTACCTAGAGTCGCAGCAATGTGTTTCAGTCCATTATGACCTGCATCACTACCCTTAGGTTTCAAACGCAAAGTTCCAAAAGGCAATGCCAAATCATCTACAACAATCAGCAGATTCTCTAATGGAATCTTCTCGCATTGCATCCAGTAACGAACAGCATTTCCACTCAAATTCATGTAAGTAGAAGGCTTCAGCAACATTATCTGCCGACCTTTCAAGGACAAAGTAGCCGTAGCCCCATAACGTCCATCCTTAAAAACAATATTGGATGCCTTGGCTAAGGCATCCAATATGTTAAATCCTATATTGTGGCGGGTATCTCGATATTCATCTCCGATATTTCCCAACCCAACTATCAAATATTTCATTGACTAAGGATAATAAAAATGTATGTTCTCTAAAGATTAGTTGCTCTTAGCAGCAGCACCCATAGCAGCACGAGTCAACTTAACTGCACAAACAACAGTTTCCTTTGCATTCAAAAGCTCCAGCCCTTCAAATGACAATTCACCGACCTTGATCGTCTTACCAAGACCCAAGTTGTTAACGTTAACTACCAACTTCTCAGGAATCTTATCATAAGTAGCTCTTACTTTCAGCTTACGCACTTGTAGTTGCAATTTACCACCGGCACGAACACCTTCTGCCAAACCTTCGAGTTGAACGGGAACTTCCATTACAATCGGTTGGTCCTCGCTAATTTGGTAGAAATCAACATGCAATACATTGTCCTTTACCGGATGGAATTGGATTTCTTTCATGATGGCCTTGCAAGTTTGTCCATCAATGTCCAAGTTAACAGTGTAAATGTGAGGAGTATAAATCAAATTGCGCAAGCCTTCATTCGTCACAGAGAAAGAAGTTGCAACGATGTTGCCATTTTCATCTTTTTTAGAACCATAAAGGTTGCAGGGAACGCTGCCAGCTTTACGAATTTCACGAGTTGCTTTTTTGCCAGTACCAAGTCTGGCTGTACCTTTTACATCAATTGTTCTCATTTTGTTTTTAATAAATTGTGTTACTCTAAATTAAGTTCTTTTGCTTAATTCACCATCACACAGATGTGAGAAAAGCGGCGCAAAATTACACTTTTCTCCTGTAAATTCCAAATCAAACTATTAAAAGTCTATATCTATTTTGATTTCTTCGGGAAGCGATTCATCTTGCACTGCATTTTCTGCACCGGGCAACATCGGTTTTGATTCAAGCGTCCCTTGCTTTTGAGCAATAAAATCGACAACTTCATTCAGACCTTGAACAAATTTTTCAAAATCTTCGTGGTATAAGAATATTTTATGTTTCTCAAAACTGATTTGCGGGTCGTTTCTTTCACCAGATACCACCTTTTTACTTTCTGTAATGGCTATAAACATTTCATCTTTCCGATTCTTTTTCACATCTAAATAATAGATGCGTTTCCCAGCCTTAATTGCTTTTGAGAACACTATTTCCTTCTCAGCATCAATAGCATTTTTCTTCTTTAACTCTTCCATAATTTAATCAGACGTGATAAATATGCCTCCAAAGTTGGGTAAATTTTTTTAAATACACAAATCTCCAATCAAAAAATGTCAAATCAATATAGTTTTAGCCTATATAAACATCAAATTTTTCCTGGATAGTAAAAAAACGAATAACATCAATCATTGAACCAAGGTTTAAAGGTTGCCGGGCTGACCTTCCCTTCCGCTCAGGCACGGATTCCTATCCGCAGTCGGCTACCCTCCCTTCCGTCCACGCGTAGCTTTACCTTCTGTATATTCTTCATTTTCACATACGTTTTTTATACGTTGCTGCAGCAATAAAGCTAAACAACAAAGCAAAGCCAGACAAAGACAAATATTGCATCCAAAGGTCGCTAATGCCAGCCCCTTTTAAATAAACCGAACGCATGATTTCAATGAAATAACGTGGCGGAATGGCATATGTAATATATTGTGCCCATTGGGGCATAGATGCAACAGGCGTAAACAGCCCACTCATAAGTTGAAATACGACAATGAAAGCAAACATCATAAAGATGCTTTGCAGGATGGTAGCGGACTTGTTGGCTATGAACACGCCCAAACCAGACATAATGAGGCTAAATAAAATGGAAGCTAAATAGATGTTCGCAACATTCCCTTGCGGCACAAGTCCATAAACCAACCAACCGATAAGCATCCCCACTGTCACGACAAGGATGCCGACAATCCAATAAGGTATCAATTTAGACAGCACGAATTCAAATCGGCCTACGGGAGTAACATTCATAGCTTCGATGGTCCCCGTTTCTTTTTCACTGACCAAATTGAGAGTCGGCAGAAACCCGCAAATAATAATAAGCAACACAACCATGAGGGCTGGTATCATATAATTACGAAAATCAAGAGTCGGATTATAAAGATTTATCGTGCTATGTTCCAGCATAGGCTTCTCCATGCCTTGCTCTTCCTGCCATTTTGAAACTGTTTTGACAACAGACATCATGGCATATTGCGCTCCAAGCATGCCCTTCGTCGCGTTCACTCCATTTGCTTTCAAATCCAGCTTCGGGTTTTCCTTATTGGTCAAATCCCTGAGATAATCTTCCGGAATCGTGACAATGACATCTGCTCCGCCTTCTTCTAACAGCCGGAAAGCCTCATCGTAATTGGAATAACAGCCGGTCACAGCTAAATATTCTGATGCATCCATGTCGGCCGTCATGCGACGTGACAATTCTGTATGGTCATTGTCGACCACAGCCACACCCACATTTTTCACATCAAGCGTGGCCACCAAAGGAATTATCAACATCACAAGAATAGGCATGACAAATATCACATAACGCATGAGCGGACTACGCCGAATCTGCGTCACCTCCTTTTTAAGCAATATTTTCAATGTTTGTGCATTCATAAACATATTTCTATTTATCTGACAAAGCCATGTAATATTAACCACACACAAGGACACAAAAACACAAAGCTCCACTTCAAGAGAACAAAAAACACGATGAAAATATCGTAAAATCTGCCGCCTGCGACTTGGTGTTTCCACATCTGATTTTCATATACATATTTTTATTCAGTTATTTAACTTTAAACTTCTTGATGGCCAAAAACAAGACAACCAATGTCATTCCTGCCAAAACCATGACTTCTGTCAGCACATACTCTACCGGTAATTGTTGAATCATCAAAACACGCATGGCAGAAATATACCAACGGGCGGGAATAATACACGAAAACCATTGCAACGCCAAGGGCATATTTTCCACAGGAAATATCATTCCGGACAACAAAACCACCGGAATCATAAACATCACACCGGAAACAAGAAGTGCTGAAACTTGTGTGGAAGCAATCGTGGATATAAGCAATCCCAAAGCAAGGGCAAGAATGACATAGAGTATCGTCACCCATATCACATTGACGACACTAATAGAAAAAGGGATTCCTAATATACTGTAGCTCAGTACAAGCATCAGCGTCAGAATAATACACGACAACAGAAAATATGGCACCAACTTACCAAGAATAATCGTCCGAGGACGTACGGGGGAAACCAGCAACAGGTTCATGGTGCCAGATTCCTTCTCGCTCACTATGGAAACGGAAGTCATCATCGCACAAATCAAAATGAAAATCATGCCCATTACACCGGGAACAAAATTGTAGGCACTTTTCAGTTGCGGGTTATAAAGCGTACTTGTCACCACCGGCATATTTGCAGCATTTCCTATGACACTTTCAATATATGCCGCAGAAGTTTGAGCCATATTAGTGTTGGAGGCATCCACTATTATTTGATGCTTCAATATTTCATCTTCCTGTCTGAACACGACAGCCGCATCCACGTGTCCTCCCCGCAAGAGGGCATCTACTTCGCTATAGGATACAACACCTTCAAACGTGAAATAAGCATTTGCGCGAAATCGGTCTATCACCTGCCTTGTCCCGTCTGTGTGTTGCCCGACCACAGCAACAACCCTCACCTTGTTGACTTCTGTGGATACGGCAAAACCAAACAATAGCAACAAGACGATAGGCATGACCAGCACGACCGTCACCGTGCGAAAATCACGTATGAGATGTAGCACTTCTTTTTTTATGAGTGATTGGAATATTGACATAGCATTTTAAAATTTGTAATTACTCTGACCTTTTAGCATCTTTAGCCACTATACGAAACACCTCATCCATTGTTCCGGCATGATACTGCTTTTTCAAATCAATCGGATTGCCTAACGCCTTGACCTGCCCGTCGACCATAATTGAAACACGGTTGCAATATTCCGCTTCGTCAAGATAGTGAGTTGTCACGAAGATGGTCATACCTTCCGACGATGCCCGGTAAATCATTTCCCAAAATTTGCGCCGCGTAGCTGGGTCGACTCCGCCTGTCGGCTCGTCAAGAA
>ERZ779889.2817-NODE-2817-length-13626-cov-5.253997_pt1 | contig 13626 bp, 13 predicted proteins | sample MGYA00511030_ERZ779889 | MGnify/ENA primary metagenome ERZ779889 (study PRJEB29588, sample SAMEA2160616) | human gut metagenome | biome: human gut; feature: human-associated habitat; material: faeces | place: Denmark | collected 2008/2010 ...
TCGTTATCGTGATGCAGCTCTTTGAAAAGCGGAAGAAGCGGCTGCTGAAGTGGACTATTGGTTAAGCGCAGATTTGTATTAAAAAACGGTATGCGGACCGCTCTTACGGTCCGCATATTTGCTATGGGACCCCAAAAATGATAGATACAATGATAGATACAGAAAGAGGCAAGTCGTATGAAGATAACCAGCGTAGATGTAACGCAGCTGCCCAGCGGCAACGCCGGCAGCTCCAGGGGTGCGTGGTCGCCGGTGCTGGTGCGGGTAAATACCGATGAAGGCATAAGCGGCGGGAGAGAGGATATTCGGCAGGCAGGGCTGCCTGCAAATACGACTGGCAGCCGGTGAATGGCAAATATAAGGTGCCGGACCTGTCCGGAATAGGTCAGGAGCCCGCCGAGGAAACGCTGGCCCACTGCGAGATAGTGAGGATAGACCAGTACAGGCCGTACATGAAGTGACATCAGTAATTACAGGAGGTTACACAGTGGATCACAGTGCATTGCGCCATCAGGCAGAAGACACGGTAGGCATCGTAATATACCCTGTAAAGGCAGGCAGCGAGATAGCGGTAAAGGATATAGTTACGGAGGAAATATCATGCCTTACCGTCCGCGAGGACATTCCAATATTCCACAAGATAGCCCTGAGCGGCATGGTTGAGGGGCAGGATGTAGTGGAATACGGTCAGGTAATAGGCAGGGCCACGGCGGATATTCCCGCAGGCGGCTATGTACACATACATAACATCAGGACAAAGAAATGGTGACGGATATGAAGGATATCAATATTTGGGCTTATAGGCGGGAAAACGGCAGCCTTGGCGTGCGCAATTACGTTCTTCTGCTGCCGCTGGATGCGGTATCGAGCCAGATATGCCGCGGCGTAAACAGCCTTATAAACGGCACGAAGACATTTTACCACCCCTACGGCAGGATGCAGTTCGGCAAAGACCTGGAGCTGCACTTCCGTACCCTCATAGGCACGGGCTGTAACCCCAACGTAGCTGCCGTTATAGTTGTGGGCATAGAGCCGGAATGGACAAAGGTAATAACCGACGGCATAGCAAAGACAGGTAAGCCTGTGGCGGGCTTTTCATCCTCCGGCAACGGCGACCTCAGGACCATCGAAATGGCGGCCCGCAAGGCCATGGAATTCGTGCGCTACGCCACCGGCCTCAGGCGGGAGGAAGCGCGCCTCAGCCAGCTTACCATAGGTCTGAAATGCGGCGAGTCGGATACCACCTCCGGCTTTGCCAGCAACCCGGCCATGGGCGTCGTGACCGAACGGCTGACCTCAAGCGGCGCGACTATTATGTTTGGCGAGACCCCGGAGCTTACCGGCGCAGAGCAGGTGCTGGTGAACTCCTTTGAAAAAGATGAGCTCAGGACGGAATTCATGAAGGTATACAAGTCGTACTTTGACTTTATACTTTCCCAGGGGGTGGACCTTCTCGGCTCCCAGCCTAACAAGGGCAATATCGCCGGCGGAATATCCACCATTGAGGAAAAGGCAATGGGCAACATACAAAAGATAGGCCGCGCGAAGATACACGGCATACTGGATACCGCTGAGGCCCCCAGGGAGCCCGGCCTGTACTTCATGAACACCTCCTCCGCTGCGGCAGACCTGCTTACGGCCATGGCTGCGGCAGGGGCTGCGGTGCAGCTGTTTACTACCGGCAAGGGCAATAACGTAGGCACCGCAATATCCCCCGTAATAAAGATATGCGCCAACCGCGAAACCTGCGAAAATTCCGCAGAAAACATAGACGTAGACATAAGCGGCATAATATACGGAGGAAGCTCGCTTTCAAGCGGCGCTGACGCCATAATGGAATGCATGGCACGCGTATGCTCTGGCGAGTATACCTCAACCGAGATGCTTTTCCACGAAGAATTTGCCCCTACCCGGCTCTTCCCCCAGTCCTGACTGACTTACTGCCGCACGCGGGAGCGCCGTCAGGGCATCCTCCCGCGTGAATTTTTTATCGCCGGCGGGGCGTATGTTGCCATAAGCAGCTCAATGGCAGACATGGCGAACCATCCGACAAAGGAACAAGTGGTATATTGAATAAACCGGTTTACGAAGTGCTTTACAACAATACGAAAAAATATTATAATATTCACATCATATAATCATAATATTATTAAAGTATCACAGACAATGCATATTTTTCCAATCACTTCACAAATTGCGAAGGAGCAGTGTATGGAATTTCTGGCCCATATTTCTGATGACGGCAGAAAACAGACAGTACAGGAGCATCTTGAAGGGACGGCGCGGCTTTGTTCCGAGTTTGCTGCGGAATTCGATGCGGCGGAGCAGGGCTACCTCGCAGGAATATCACACGATATAGGCAAATATACGGAGGCCTTTCAGCGGCGCTTGCGCGGCGGGCCTAAGGTCGACCATGCGACGGCCGGCGCGATGGAGTGCGCGAAAGCCGGCTTCGGGCAGGCCGCCGTGTGCGTGATAGGCCATCACAGCGGATTGCCGGATATGGGCAACGAAAGGACGGATCAGCCCGGCGACGCCACATTTTACGGACGAATAAAAAAAGGGCTGATGGGCGGCATTGAGCCTTACAAAGACAACTGGCCCGGCAAACTGCCCAAGACCGCGCCTGCACCTGCTTCCGCACGAAGTGGCTTTTCCGGCGCCGCATGGACGAGAATGTTATATTCCTGTCTGGTAGACGCAGACTATCTGGATACGGAACGCTTCATGCAGCCGTATAAGTTGTCTCGCGGCGGTTATGACAGTATGGAACGACTGCTCGGAAAGCTGGAAAAACACATAGAGAAATGGGCGAATCCGGAAAATGAAATGAACAAGTATCGTTGGGAAATACTTTCCGAATGTCTGCGATGCGGCGAAAAAACCAAAGGTATTTATACGCTGACGGTGCCTACAGGCGGAGGCAAGACGGTATCGTCCATGGCATTTGCGCTGCGCCACGCTGTGGCCCACGGCATGAAGCATATAATATATGTCATACCATACACGTCAATAATCGAGCAGAACGCGGCGGTATTCAAGGAAATACTTGGAGAAGATAACGTGCTGGAGCACCATTCCGGCAAACTTTATGAGCTGGAGGACGCATCCTCTCCGGCGCAATACCGCCTTGCGATGGCTACTGAAAACTGGGATATGCCCGTAATCGTCACTACCGCCGTGCAATTCTTTGAATCCTTCTATTCCAATAGGTCCTCAAAATGCCGAAAACTGCATAGTCTCGCAAATAGCGTGATAATCTTCGATGAGGCGCAGATGCTGCCCACCTGCCATCTTCAGCCGTGCGTGGGAGCTATAGCTGAGCTGGTACGGCACTTCGGCGCTACGGCGGTGCTTTGCACGGCGACGCAGCCGGTGCTGGGAGATATATTTAAACGATTCGGCTGGTCGGAGAACATCCCTGAGCTTTACCCGGGTACTCAGGCGCTATATGAAAAATTCCGGCGCGTATCCTTTCGCAATGCAGGCGGGCTTTCAAATGAAATGCTCGCTGGAGAACTCAAAAACAGCAGGCAGGTGCTCTGTATAGTAAATTCGCGCAGGGCTGCGCAGGAAATTTATGACATGCTGCCCAAAGAAGGGGCTTATCATCTCTCAACCTTGATGTATCCGGCCCATAGACAGAGGGTGTTGAATGAGATAAGGCAGCGGTTAAAGGAGGGCGCGGTTTGCCGGGTGTTGTCCACGTCCCTTATCGAAGCAGGGGTGGACGTTGATTTCCCCACCGTATACCGGGAAATGGCGGGGCTGGATTCCATATTACAGGCGGCAGGGCGCTGTAACCGGGAGGGAAAAAGAAGCAGCGCCGAAAGCACCGTTACCATATTTAAGAGCGAATATAAATCCCATCCGCTCATCGGGAGCAATATAGGCGCGGCAAACGAGGCCCTTGCAGGCGGTGCCGATCCCGGACTGCCGGAGACAATAACGAAATATTTTTCATCGCTGCGCGACATTATAGGCGATGGCACCGATAAAGCAGAAGTGGTAAAGAAGTTCGAAAGGGGAATATCCGGCTGTATGATGCCGTTCGATTCCGTGGCGCAGGGTTTCCACATGATCGATAATAACACAAAGACTGTATATATACCGTTGGAAGAAGGTGCGGCTATAGCGGAAAAACTGAAATCGGGTTTTGCAACGCGCGAGGTATACAGAAAGGCAGGCCGCTACGGAGTAAACGCGTATGACATACAATACCGCAGGTTACTGGACGCCGGAAATATAGAGCCGCTGGACGAAAACAGCGCGGTGCTTGTAAACATGGAATTATACGATAAGAATACAGGCCTATCACTTGATTGCGAGCAAGAAACGGGATTTTTTATATAAATAAGGAAGGGGGCATGAGATATTGTCTGTAAAGATCGAGGTCTGGGGCGATTATGCGTCGTTTAACCGCCCCGAGATGAAAGTGGAACGTGTTAGCTATGACGTTATGACGCCGTCCGCCGCCCGTGGCATACTGGAGGCCATATACTGGCATCCGGGGTTGCGGTGGCAGATAGACCGTATATATGTCCGCGCACCTATCCGTTTCACCAATATACGGCGCAACGAAGTAAAGGACAAGCTTAATTCCAGAAAGGCGCGCACAGTTATGGAGCAGGGCAGAGGCGAGCTGTATCTTGCAACGTCCGAGAGCATACAGCAGCGTGCTGCGATGGTGCTTCGGGATGTCCGATATGTCATTGAAGCGCATTTTGACATGACGGAAAATGCTGCGGAAGGGGACAATCCGGGCAAATTTCAGGATATCATAAAGCGCCGGGCGGAAAAGGGGCAGTTTTACCACCAGCCCTACTTCGGAACGCGGGAATTCCCGGTTAACTTCAAACTGTGTGATGGTATGCCCGAATGTCCAAAGGAACTGTTGGGAGAAAGGGATCTGGGCTGGATGCTGCTGGATATGGATTACTCGGATCCTTCGGACATAAAGCCGGTGTTTTTCCGCGCGGTCATGAAGGACGGGGTGCTGGAGGTGCCGCCATGGGACAGCGAGGAGGTGAGGGGATGATCCTGCAAGTGCTGACGCGATATTACGAGGATCTTCTCCAGCGCGGCGAGATCGCCGCTCCCGGTTGGAGTCCCGCAAAGATCAGCTTCGCCCTGTGTCTGGATAAAGACGGACAGGTGACGCAGGTGGTTCCGACGATGGAAGAAATAACGATGGGGAAGAAAACCGTCCTGCGTCCACAGTCGATGATCCTGCCGTCGGCGGTGGAAAAGACGTCTAATGCACATCTGCTATCCAATTTTTTATGGGATGATTCGAACCATTTTCTCGGCATTGATCAAAAAGGAAACATTAAGCGTAGTATGATTGCTTTTTCCACAGCCGCGAAACTTCACCATACCATATTGGATGGTGTGGATTCTCCTGTTGCCAAGGCAATTTTGGCCTATTTCGATACTTGGGAGTCAGAAAAAGCGGCAGAGCATCCAGCGTTAGCCAACAACATTGAGGCAATCACTTCTGGTGGAAACTTGCTCTTCCGCATAGATGGAATCTATCCACAGAAAGATAATGCCATATGTGCTGCATGGCAACAGTATTGGGAAAAACCTAGTAAAGATACGATGCGAATGCAGTGTTTGGCGACAGGTTTATCCAATCAGGAAATTGCTCGAACACATCCAAAGGTTAAGGGTAGTCCCAAAGACGGATTCCAAACTATGGGAAATACTCTTGTGAGTTTTAACAATGATTCCGAATCATCTTATGGACATGAACAAAGCTACAACGCGCCGGTAGGCAAGTACGCCGCCTTCGCCTACACCTCGGCCCTGAACCACCTGCTTGCCGATAAGGGCAACGTCCAGCATATAGGCGATACCACGGTAGTATGCTGGGCGGAGGGGGCTGAGCCGCAGTACGATGCTTTCGCCATGGGGGCGCTGTTTGGGGGCGAAGCGCCGGCAGGCTATACAGAGGAAGACGTGCGGGCGATAGTCAAACGTCTTGCGGAGGGTAAACCCTGCGAAGAGCTCGATCTCCACCCGGACAGGACGTTTTACATACTGGGCCTCGCGCCTAACGCGGCAAGGCTTTCAGTAAGGTTTTTCCTGCGAGATACCTTCGGCCAGATAATGAAAAACATAAACGAACACAACGAGCGAATGGAAATAATACGGCCGGCAAACGACAACTATGTCACCTTGCCCATGTGGGCGATGCTGCGTGAGACAGTAAATCTCAATTCAAGGGACAAAACTCCAAACCCTGCAATGTCAGGCGCAACGGCAAGGGCAATATTCACATGTGGTATGTATCCTGTATCGCTCCTTGAAAACACTATGCTGCGCATACGGGCGGAACGCAACATCACCCGGGGGCGAGCGGCGATAATCAAGGCATATTATCTTAAAAACACCAATACGGAGTGTCCGAAGGAGGTTTTGACTGTGGCACTTAACGAAGAAAGCAGAAACATACCGTATACCCTGGGCAGGCTGTTTTCAGTATATGAAGCGGCCCAGCAGGCGGCGAACCCCGGAATAAATACAACTATAAAAGACAGATATTTCAACTCTGCCGCTGCCACGCCGGCAATGATATTCCCGATCCTCGGCAACCTCTATCAAAAGCACCTGCGAAAGCTGGAGGGCGGGAGCGCCGTATACTTCGACAAGCAGGTGATGGAATTGAAGGGCATATTGAAGGACGAATACCCAATGCGCCTTACGCTGCCGCAGCAGGGCTCGTTCGACCTCGGCTATTATCACCAGACACAAAAGCGCTATACAAAAAAGGAGGATAAATAACAATGGAAGCCATCAAAAACCGCTATGAATTCGTGATACTCTTCGACGTTGAAAACGGCAATCCCAATGGGGACCCCGATGCTGGCAATATGCCGCGGGTGGATCCTGAGACGGGCTATGGCCTCGTGACGGACGTCTGCCTCAAGCGCAAGATACGCAATTATGTTGAAACGGTCAAGGAGGGCGAAGAGGGCTATCGCATATACATAAAGGACAACGTGCCTCTTAACCGGAGCGACCTTGAGGCGTACAAGCATCTCGGTATAGATGAGAAGAACGTGAAGGAAGCTAAGAAAAAAGACGAAAACCTGGATATAAAGGTACGCGACTTTATGTGCAGGAATTTCTACGATATCCGTACCTTCGGCGCGGTGATGACTACCTTTGTAAAGGGCGCATTGAATTGCGGCCAGGTGCGTGGCCCCGTACAGCTCGGTTTTGCCCGCAGTATAGACCCCATAATGTCGCAGGAGGTTACTATAACCAGAGTAGCCATAACCACGGAGGCGGACGCAGAGGAGAAGGATACCGAAATGGGCCGCAAATATATAGTGCCATACGGCCTTTACAGGGCGGAGGGATATGTATCCGCAAACCTTGCCCGCAAGACCACCGGTTTTTCAGAGGAGGACCTTGAGCTGCTGTGGCAGGCAATACTGAATATGTTTGAACTGGATCACTCCGCGGCAAGGGGAAAGATGGCTGTCAGGGAACTCATAATATTCAAGCACGATTCGGAGTTGGGCAACGCGCCAGCATATAAGCTGTTTGAGCTGGTAAGGGTGAACCGCAGGGAGGGCGTGGCTGTGCCCCGGACATATTCGGATTACATTGTCGATGTGGACGAAGCGCATCTGCCAAGCGGCGTAAGCTGTATAAGAAAATAATGGAATACCGGCACGACGACCTTCTTCAGCTTTCCGGCATACAGCACTTCGCGTTCTGCCGCCGCCAGTGGGCGTTAATACATATAGAAAAGCTCTGGGCCGATAATTATCAGACCGCCGACGGCGTGCTGATGCACGACAAGGCGCACGATCCGGAGCTCAATGAGAGCAGGGGAGATCTTTGCATCATGCGCGGGGTCAGCGTAAGCTCTGCCCGGCTCGGCATATCCGGCCAGTGCGATGTGGTGGAGTTCATGCGGGGCGAGGACGGGATAAGCCTGAGCGGCAGGGAAGGCCTTTGGAAGCCGTACCCGGTGGAATACAAGAGGGGCGAGTCAAAGACGAACGACTGCGATATGCTGCAGCTCTGCGCCCAGGCGATGTGCCTCGAAGAAATGCTTTGCTGCAGCATACCCGAAGGCGCGCTGTACTACGGCCAGCCAAGGCGCAGGCAGAGGGTAGAACTCACGGCCGAAATGCGGCAGAAGGTGCGGGATATGCTGCTGGAGATGCATGATTACTACCGCCGGGGATATACGCCTAAGGTAAAGCCGTCAAAGGCCTGTAACGCCTGTTCGCTGAAGGAGGTTTGTATGCCTAAGCTCATGAAGGACAGGCCGGTAAGGGAATACCTTCGCAAAGCAATGGAGGTGGAGCCGTGAAAAAGCTGCTTAACACGCTGTATGCCATGTCGGAGGATATTTACCTGTCCCTTGACGGCGAAAACGCAGTCGCGAACCGGGATAAGCAGGAGCTTGCCCGCTATCCGCTGCACACGCTGCAAAGCATAGTTAGCTTTTCCTATGCCGGGCTTTCTCCGGCATTGATGGGCGAATGTGCAAAACGGGGCATAGGCGTGGCGCTGTGCTCGCCGCGGGGCAGGTTCCTTGTAAGGGTATGCGGCGAGATCAACGGCAATGTGCTGCTTCGGCGGACACAGTATAGGGCGGCGGATGACGAGACCGAAAGCTGCCGTATTGCCCGGTGCATGATATTCGGCAAGCTGTATAATTCCCACTGGAGCATTGAGCGCACAAAGCGGGATCATGGTATGCGGGTGGACGCAGAGACGCTTTCCAACGCTTCCGGCCAGATCAAGGAGCTTTTGCCAAGGACGCTCGATGAAGCCTCTCTGGATGGGCTGCGCGGGCTGGAGGGCAACGGGGCCAACGCCTATTTCGGCGTGCTGGATCAGCTCATATTGAATGACAAGGGCATATTCAGCTTTAACGGGCGCAGCAGGAGGCCACCCCTCGATCCGGTGAACGCAATGCTGTCCTTCGCTTACAGCATACTCGCCCACGACTGCGCCTCCGCGCTGGAGGCGGCAGGCCTCGACCCATATGTGGGGTTTTTGCACAGGGACAGGCCGGGAAGGACGTCACTTGCCCTCGATCTCATGGAAGAGCTGCGCCCCTGCATGGCGGACAGGTTCGTTATCACCCTGATAAACAACAGGATGATGGATGAAAAGGTATTTATAAAACAGGAAAGCGGGGCGGTGCTGCTCAATGACGATGGGCGCAGGAAGTATTTCAAACATTGGCAGGATAAGAAACGTGAGAGCCTGACCCATGCATACCTTGGGGATAAGCTGCAATGGGGAATGGTGCCCTACATACAGGCACAGCTTCTTGCGAGATATCTGAGAGGCGATCTGGACGACTATCCGCCATTTTTATGGAAGTGATGATATGCTTGTTTTGATAACTTATGATGTTAATACCGAAGACGCGGCGGGCCGGAGGCGGCTCAGGCAGATAGCAAGGCAATGCGTCAACTACGGACAGAGAGTGCAATGCTCGGTATTTGAATGCTTGTTAGATGCCGCGCAGTGCCGCAGCCTGCAAGGGCCGCTTGTGTGATATAATGGACAAGGATAAGGACAGCCTGCGCTTTTATTACCTTGGCAACAAATATCAAAACAAAATTGAGCACTTTGGCTGCAAAAAAGCATATTTACCCGAGGATAATATAATCCTCTGATGCGAAGGGGAAGCACACATGCTTTTGCGGAGAGGTTCGCACCAAAAAACCGCTTTAAAAGCCGTGCTATTCGTGGTATGCTTAAAGCAAGGAGCTGGGCGCGGCCAAAAAACGAATAACCATACAAGAATTATTTGAAAATCCGAATAATGATCCGAGTTTTCACGGTCGCTCCCCGCACGGGGAGCGTGGATTGAAATGCAAAAGCCAGACGGACATATGCCCAGTACAAGGGCGTCGCTCCCCGCACGGGGAGCGTGGATTGAAATACTGCGCCGTTTTCGTAGCTGCACCGCTCACCAAAGGTCGCCCCCCGCACGGGGGGCGTGGATTGAAATGGATATGGCGGCATTTAAGGAGCGGGTTAAAAAGTCGCCCCCCGCACGGGGGCGTGGATTGAAATCCCCACCGGCGGAGTTGCCCCCGAACCCTCCAACGCGTCGCCCCCCGTACGGGGGGCGTGGATTGAAATTTGCTCAAGGTTGACCTGGGCATACCTCGGTTTTTCGTCGCTCCCCGCACGGGGGGCGTGGATTGAAATTCCATTAAATGGATCGTCATTACCCCAATAAGCCGGGTCGCCCCCCGCACGGGGGGCGTGGATTGAAATCATGATGGAAGGTTATAGTATATACAGGATGCTCAGCGACCGCGCCAAGGACCTCAAGGCCAAGGCCGACGCAAAGTAATCAAAAAGGCTTATTTCAAAGGGCTGTCCACCGGGCGGCCCTTTTGTGATACAATAAAACAAAATAGGAACGACGGAGGCAGAAAAATGGAACTTGAATATACGTATGCCGATTACGCGGCGGATAAGGCCATTGAGCTTATAGGCATAGACAGCCCGTCCGGCTATACGGAGCGTGCGGCACGGTGGGTGCAGGAGAGCTTTGAGATGCTGGGCTTCATGACGGAGCGCACACAGAAGGGCGGCGTGCTGGTTACGGTAAAGGGAGGCAGCGAAGACGGCCTGCTGCTTGAGGCACACGTGGATACACTGGGCGGCATGGTAGCCGAGGTAAAGTCAAACGGCAGGCTGCGCATAACCAACATAGGCGGAATGCAGCCCAATAACGCCGAGGCGGAAAACGTGCGGGTGTATACCAGAAGCGGCAGGGCTATCGAGGGAACCTGCCAGCTCTGCAACGCATCTGTACACGTGAACGGCGAATACGGCGATGCGAAGCGCAGCTTCGACACAGAGGAGATAGTGCTGGACGAGGACGTAAAATCCGAAAAGGATACCCGCAGTCTTGGCATAGAGGTTGGGGACATAGTTTGCTTTGAGCCCCGGGCGAGGATAACAGAGAGCGGGTACGTAAAGAGCAGATTCCTGGATGACAAGCTGTCCGTAGGCATACTGCTGGGCATTTGCAAATACATCAGGGAAAGCGGCAGAGAGCCCCAGCGCCCGGTGTACGCCCATATCACGGTATATGAGGAAGTGGGACACGGCGGTTCCGCCTCGCTGCCTACGGGCGTTACGGAGGCTATAAGCGTGGACATGGGATGCGTTGGCGACGGCCTTACCTGTACTGAACGTCAGGTATCCATCTGCGCCAAGGATTCCGGCGGTCCATATAGCTATGAAGTGACGGGCAAGCTCATTGAAGCCGCAAAGGCCGAGAAGGCGGATTACGCCGTAGACGTATACCCGCACTACGGCTCCGACGTGGAGGCAACGCTGAAGGCGGGATGCGACATACGTCACGGGCTCATAGGCGCGGGCGTTTACGCCAGCCACGGCTACGAGCGCAGCCACAAGGACGGCGTTTACAATACCCTGAAGGTGCTGAAAGGGTATCTCGGAATATAGCGTAAAAACCGGAGGTCTGTATGGCTGAATTTCGACTCTTACAGGACAGGGATAAGGAGCAAGCATCTGCCCTTTGGCAGGAGTGCTTCGGGGATAGCGACGGCTTTTGCCGCTGGTTCATGTCGGAACAATGGAATGGCGAATACAGTGTCGCAGCCGTTGAGGAAGGAAAACTGGTATCCATGATACATGGGCGGCCGTATACCCTCTGTATACGGGGACGTGGGGTGCCCTCTGTTATAATGTGCGGAGTAGCTACCGCGCCCGCATACCGGCACAGGGGCCTTATGCGGCGCTGCATGGAGCTTTTTGAGCGCAATGCGCGAGACAAAGGCGCATTTGTGCTGTTCCAGTCCCCGGTAGATTTCAGGATATATGAATGGTGCATGCAATATCCCTCCTCCGCGTCGGGTATGATGGAGTTAAGTGAGAAGGCCAGGCTCAGAGGTTCCTGCTATGCGGTGGATTCCGCCTGTGACGACAGCTTTGCCGCCGAGCTGCTGCAGCTTTACAACGATGTGATGCGGAACTGTTCAGGCCGCGTTATGCGCACGCTGGCAAATATGCAGAATACTCTCCGGGGCTATCAACCGGACGGAGGGCGGCTGCTGCGCTATATAAAGGAAGGCAAAACATTGGGCTATGCGCTGTATTACGGCGCCGAAAAGGAAGTGAACTGCATTGAGTTCATGGCGAGGGGCAGGGCGGCACGGGGGCTGCTGAGCACCCTCGGCGCTATGGCAAGGGGCAGGAGAATGGTGGTGCGCGGAACTGCGGAGCTGCTGCTTATGGGCGTTCCAAAGGGAATACGAGGTAGTTTGGCGAATACCACGGCAATGGGAGCGCTGAATGTACCAGGGCTTTTACATGAGCTTGCGGGCTTTGACGATGTGACTGTGGAGGTTACCGATAGCGTCATACCGGAGAACAACGGCGTGTTTACATTCGGAGGAAAGCCTTCCAAAGGACCTGTAGATATAAAAATGGACAGCGGGCGGCTGATGCAGCTTTTGTGCGGCTATGCCGACATCGCGCAGCTGGAGGGACAGGAAAAGGCGGAAACAGTAAACCGGCTGGCCGCCCATAAGCTTTTGGACAGGTTGCCAACGTTACAATGCTTTACTGCGGAGGAATATTGAATAATACAAAAAGGCGGCTTTCGCCGCCTTTTTGTAAGCTCAGTGTTCAATATTAATCATCAATCGTCGCGGGTTCGCCATGCAATTTCCGCGTCCAGGTTCTTACGGAGAGTCTCGTTTTCCTTTACAAGATCGTCGTAGTGTACGCTCTGTACATAGAATTTATCAAAGCCGAAGGTGGCCTCCTCAAGCTCCTCATCGGTATAGCTGGGGAGCAGGGTACCGCTCTTGCGGCGTAGACCCATGGCGGTTATAACTACCAGCCGCCTGTGCTGCTCGGAGAGCTGAATTATCTTGAGACTTTCGGGTATCTCGAGGTTCAGGCCGTAAAGCTCGTTTACCCGGCGGAGGAGAGGCTGCTGCTCGGGCTTGATAGAGACGATAACACCGTATTTTGCGAACAGTTCCTTGAGATAGTCCGCAGATACCGGCTCGCGGGTGATGGTGCTCTTGCCAAGGCCCTCAAGCATGGTGTTGGAAATAGAGAAACTGACGTAGGTTTCGTTGCCTGTCTTTGGGTAATCCATATTTCCTCCTAAAAATTTGTTTTGTTATTATTATCGGCAAGCCGACAAGATATAATTCAGATTTGATATTTTGATGCTAACACTAAGTGCAACTTATGTCAACTACCGATATTTTTTCTACAAAAATGCAAATGTTATCGGCAGCCCTGACCAACATCTATTTGACAAAAATGCCTTCCGAGCATATAATATATCTGTTGTATATCTCTCCGTAGCTCAGCAGGATAGAGCGTTCGCCTCCTAAGTGTGAGGTGACCTAACACCTAATGAGCTGCAATCCTTGAAAAAATCCATATCTGTCTCCGTAGCTCAGCAGGATAGAGCGTTCGCCTCCTAAGGTTGCGTTACAACGGCCACCTCAAAAAAAACTAAATAAGGGATTGCAGTTCGACTTTGATCGGGCTATAATCATATATCAGACACGTCCATATAGCTCAGCTGGATAGAGCACACGCCTCCTAAGCGTGGGGTCGGAGGTTCAAATC
>ERZ779889.2818-NODE-2818-length-13624-cov-3.307834_pt1 | contig 13624 bp, 18 predicted proteins | sample MGYA00511030_ERZ779889 | MGnify/ENA primary metagenome ERZ779889 (study PRJEB29588, sample SAMEA2160616) | human gut metagenome | biome: human gut; feature: human-associated habitat; material: faeces | place: Denmark | collected 2008/2010 ...
CAAGCTGGCGGAGATTTATGACGACATCGTGGCCATGCCCGAGGGCTTCAACACCTATGTGGGAGAGCGGGGCACCCTCCTCTCCGGCGGGCAGAAGCAGCGGATCGCCATCGCCCGTATCTTCCTGAAAAACCCGCCCATTCTGATTCTGGACGAGGCCACCTCCGCGCTGGACTCCGTGACGGAGGCAAAAATCCAGCACGCCTTCGACAAACTGGCGGCCGGACGGACGACGCTGGTTATCGCCCACCGCTTAAGCACCATCCGCAACGCCAACCGCATCATCTCGATTTCCGACGGCGTCATCACGGAATGCGGCACCCACGACGAACTGCTTAGGAAGGGCGGCATTTACGCCGAGCTGTATAAGACGCAGAATGCACTGGCGTTGGAGACGCTCGGGCAGTAAGGATTATTATACGGGGGTGAGACACTTGAAGCAGGAGTATAAAGCGCTGTATGAAAAATTCGGTCTGAACGTGGTTTACTATCGGAAACGGAAACGGCTTACGCAGCTACAGCTTGCGGAGCTGGTGGACATCGACAGAAGCCATATCAGCGCGATAGAACTGGGTAATGTAGGTGTCTCGCTGGACGTGATTTTCAGGCTGTGCGAGGTTCTGGAAATCACGCCGAAGGAGCTGTTTGATTTTCGATGAGCAAGCTGGATTATTCGCCCCTGTGGGCGACCATGAAAGAGAAGGGTGTCAGCCAATATCGATTGCTGAAATGCGGCGTGGACAATAAAACCCTCGACACGCTCAAAAAGGGCGGCAATATCACTTTGCTGACCCTGGAAAAGATATGCTCCATTCTCGACTGCACACCCAACGATGTTGTGCAGTTCACGAAATAACGCTCTAGCGCCGCCTTGCACCACAAGGCGGCTTTTTTCTTGATTATCTGTCCGAACTGCCCGTCCTTTGCGTCTTATAGAGCAGAAGGGCCTTTCACAGAAGCGGGACGCCCCGGAATAGACCCGGGACGCCCAAGGAAGAACAGCATGAACGATGAACAGATTCTGGACTTGTATTTTGCCAGAGATGAACAGGCGGTGGCGGAAACCGACCGGAAATACGGCGGCTATTGCTTCACCCTCGCCAATTCCATCCTGCACAGCGATCAGGACGCGGAGGAAACCGTGAGCGATACATATTTAAGAGCATGGAACACCATCCCGCCCAAGCGTCCGGGCATCTTCAAAATGTTCCTCGCCAAAATCACCCGGAACCTCGCCTTTTCCCGCTGGCGGAGCATGAACGCCGAAAAGCGGGGCGGCGGGGAGATGACACTGGTGCTGGAAGAGCTGGACGACTGCATTGCCGCGCCCGGCTGTGTGGGGGATGGGATGGACGCCAAGGAGTTGGCCAAGGCCATCCGGGCGTTCCTGAACACCCTCCCGGCGCGGGAGCAGGACATTTTCCTGCGGCGGTATTTCTTCGTGGAGGAAAGCGGCGTGATCGCCCAGCGGTACGGCATGAAGCCTGCCACGGTGCTGCGCACCCTTTCCCGCACCAGGCAGAAGCTCAAAAATTATCTGACACAGGAGGGCTATACGGTATGAAAGCGGAAGAACTGTTTCTCGCCATCGGCGAGGTGGAATCCAGCCGCCTGACGCGCAGTGAGCTGACGACGGCAAGACCCTCCGGTCAAAGGGAACAGGAGGAACCCCAAATGAAGAAAAGAAATGTTTCCCGGATTCTTCGGAATCTGCTGGTCGCGGCGCTGATCGTAAGTGCGCTTGCGGTGACAGCCTACGCGGTGGCGGGCTTTGTGATCTTCGACAGCCCCCAGGACATGATATCCGGTCTGTTCGGCGACAAAACGGGCTATGACCACAAGGATGTGACGCATTTTACAGACCCGGAAAAGCCCGGCGAGGTCTACGACATCCCGGCCTATGACCGGGTGCCGGTGGACGAAAGCGTGGCGGCGTCCGAGGCGGTGCCGCTGGTCAGCCCCGTGGGGCAGAGCATTTCCTGGGAGGGCTACACCCTGACGGTGGATGCCAATATGTACGATCAGGTGACCAAATGCGGCGTGCTGACCTACACTTTGGAGAATCCCGACGGCATTGCCGACTATATATTGCAGGAAAATGGTCAAATCACGTTCCCGGATGGGGAAATCCTGGACATCAATCAGTACGGCTACAGCTACATCATTCCCGATCAGTCCACGGACACCAAGCTGACGGCGGCGTATTACTACCGGCTGGACAACCCGGAAAGCACCGATCTGGTGCTGAGCTTCACCCAGTGGGCGCCGATCCGTCTGTCGGATTATAAGGAACTGTGGAAGCAGACCAAGGAGCAGGTCAAGCAGGAGTTCAGCGAGGACGAGGTGATAGAGCATCTGAAGCAGGCGCTGGGCGACGAATACGAGGAAGTGGCGTCTGGGGTTTCCCGTGAGGAAATCGTGGATATCGGATATGAGAGACTTGTGTACGAGCGGCTGGATGGGCGGTTTGACTGCCCGGAGAAGATCACGATCCCCGAAAAAGCGCTGGGAGAGATGAGCAATCTGACGCTGGCGGACGGGAATATCAAGGTTTCGCCCATTGCCATCTGCGTGGATACCAGAGAAATGCAGGACTATCCAGAAGGATACATTAAACGGGTGAAGATTTCCTTCAAGGACGGCACGGAGTACGTGGTTATGGACGAGAATGTTGCCAACCATATGTTTGCGGTAGGATACACCGACCGTGACGTCACCTTGATGTTCAACCGCATGATCGACGTGAACGAGATCGCGTCCGTCATTCTGGACGGTGATGTTGAGTTTCGGGTGTCGTAAATAGCAGTATGCCCCCTCCCGGTCGGGAGGGGGCATTGCTGCGTGAATCATTCCGGGGCGGTCAGGAATTGGGGGATGCTGTGCAGCTCCTGATATAAGCCGACGGCGCGGGTGACGCCCAGTGATTCGCCCTCGGTCAGCAGTGCGTCCAAATCCTCCGGAGTGCGGAACAAGGTGAAGCGGGCGCTGTCCGCGTCTGTGTGGATTTGGTAGTGGCAATGGAGCCGTTCATCCCGGCGTCCGCCTAAAAGCTGCGCCGCCGGGGGCAGGGGAGCTGTGGTAGCGCCTGCGGGTGTCAGGGTAATGGTTTCGCCGTCCAACGCCAGCTCCAGCCAGATTTCCCGCCCCTGCCATGGGGCAAGATAATTTGCAAGGCATACGTCCAACGGTGCTGGCGGCAGAAAGACCGGACAGGTCAGCCCCCGCCCGTAAAGCGCGGACACGCCCACGGGGCAGGGGAGGGCTTCGGAAAGTCGCCTCGCCAGAAGTTCGGCTTCTTCCTACCCCGGCCGCTGAAAATCCAGCAGAACGCCGCTGCATTCTATTTCTTCCAACCGGGGGCGCAGCTGGGCGGCGATGGCCTCGGAGTCATGCCCATGGATGGGGGTAATGTCGTCCAGAATCACCATGGAGCCGGAGGGCAGTGCCTTCGGCAGATTGGAAAGCCCCGTGGAATAGGGGGAAAAATGACAGGCCATCCATGCAGTTTTCGGCGGAAGCGTCTCCGTTCCTCGGATTTCCGCCGCTGTCATGGCAAGAAACGGACGAATCGCCATGGACAAATCCTCCTTTCCGTGATATAATATAGGCCGAAATGCGGAGACGGCTCCGCTCTATGAATACTATACGAACCACGGGAGAACATTATGCCCTTTTCTCTTCTGCCCAAAATCATCGCAAACCGCCTCACCGACATAACGCCGGAGCTGCTGCACGCCCGTGACATCCGGCTGCTGATGCTGGATTTTGACAATACCATCGTGCCCTACACCACCGACATTCCCACGGCGGAAATGACGGCGTGGCTGGACCGGATGAAGCAGAAGGACATCACCGTGTGCATCGTCTCCAACAGCCACAAGGATCGGGTGCCGCGCTTTTGTCAGGAGCACGGCCTGGACTGCATCACCCACGCGAAGAAGCCCTTTTCCAAGGGTATCCGGGAATGTCTGGCAAAATATGACATTCCCGCGAAAAATGCGGCGCTGGTGGGCGATCAGATCTATACCGATACCTTGGGCGCCAACTGCGTCGGCGTGACCTCCATTCTGGTCAGCGCCATCAACAATCACAATTTCTGGCTGAAGGCACGCCACGTGCTGGAACTGCCATTTATTTTATCTGCAAAGAAAAGGAGAATCTGACCATGAAAAATCTTGACAAGTATCTGACCCTGCTGGACGGGGAAGTGGACGGCCTGCTGCTGACCTCCCGCTACAGCCGCCATTATGGCGCGGAATTCGACATCGCCGAGGGCGTCGCCATCGTCACAAAGAAGGGCTGCCGCTACTTTACCGACAGCCGCTATATCGAGTCCGCCGAAAAGAACCTCAAGGGCTTTGAGGTTCTGGACGTGAACCGGGAGGTCGGCTACATCCAGCGCCTGAACACGGCCATTGCCGATTTCGGCGTGACCGCTCTTGGCTATGAAGAGCATTACCTCACCGCCGAGGAGTATTTCCACTATGCCGAAAAGCTGAATGCCAAGCTGGTGCCCTTCCACAAGCCCATCTACGCCTTCCGCGCCACCAAGGAGGACTGGGAGCTGGAGCTGATGCGCAAGGCGCAGGCCATCACCGACAGAGCCTTTGCCGAGGTCATCACCCGCATCAAGCCCGGCATGACCGAGCTGGAGCTTCAGGCGGAGCTGATCTACTGCATGTACAAGAACGGCGGCACCGGTCTGGCCTTTGACCCCATCGTGGTGTCCGGCCCCAATACCAGCCTGCCCCACGGCGTCGCCGGGGAGCGTGTCATTCAGAAGGGCGACTTCGTCACCATGGACTTTGGCGCTTCCTACATGGGCTACTGCTCCGACATGACCCGTACTGTCGCCGTCGGCTACGCCACCGACGAGATGAAGCACGTGTACGACACCGTTCTCAAGGCGCAGCTGACCGCCATCGCCGCCACGAAGGCTGGCGTTCCCGGCAAGGATATTGACGGCACCGCCCGGAAGGTCATTGCCGATGCCGGTTACGGCGAATACTTCGGCCACGGCTACGGCCACAGCCTTGGGCTGGAGATCCACGAGAACCCCAGCCCCAACGCCAGCAACACCGAGCCGCTGCCCGCAGGCGTCGTCTGCTCCGCCGAACCCGGCATCTATCTGCCCGGAAAATTCGGCGTCCGCATCGAGGACGTGACCATTATCACGGAAAATGGCTGCGAGGACGTTACCGGAAGCCCGAAAAATCTGATTATTCTGTAAAAAAAGCAGATTCCCCCTTGAAAAAATATAATTCTTGCGGTATACTATATGCGCTAGTTTTGTGCATTCAATGCGCCCCCCGGTCAGGGGAGGTAGTTTAGGAGGAAAAATACAATGATTTCTGCAGGCGAATTTAGAAACGGCGTTACCTTTGATATGGACGGAAAGGTTATGCAGGTCGTGGAGTTCCAGCACGTCAAGCCCGGTAAGGGCGCGGCGTTTGTCCGTGTGAAGATGAAGAACGTCATCACCGGCGCTGTCACCGAGACCAGCTTCAACCCCACCGCCAAGTTCCCCACCGCGTTCGTTGAGCGCAAGAAGATGGAGTATTCCTACAATGACGGTGCTCTGTACTACTTCATGGATCAGGAGACCTATGAACTGGAGCCCATCGACGCTTCCGCTCTGGACGATTCCTTCAAGTTCGTTAAGGAGAACGACGTCTGCACCATTATGAGCTACAAGGGCAAGGTGTTCGGCGTGGAAGTTCCCAACTTTGCCGATCTGGTCGTCACCAAGACCGAGCCCGGTTTTGCCGGCAACACCGCCACCAACGTCACCAAGCCCGCCACTGTGGAGACTGGCGCTGAGGTGAAGGTGCCCCTCTTCATCAACGAGGGTGACAAGATCCAGATCGACACCCGCACCGGCGAGTATCTGGGCCGCTCCAAGGCTTAAATCCATAAAAGCAGGGGACGTTTTTCGCCCCCTCTTTTCCAATTACGTGTAAAGGAGAATCATTATGACGATTTCCGAAAAGTCCGCCTACCTCAAGGGCCTGATGGAGGGCATGAACCTGAACACTGAGTCCAACGAGGGCAAGATGATCGCTGCCATCGTGGACCTGCTGGGGGACATGGCCAAGCGCGTCACCGACATTGAGGAGACCACCATTGCCATTTCCGACGAGCTTGATGAGATCGAGGAAGATCTGGACGCCATCGAGGACTTCATCATGGATGAGGACGATGATGACGACGAGGATTACGACGACGAAGACGAGTGGGATGACGACGAGGATTCCGACGAAGGCTTTGAGTTCGGCGACGAGGAGACCACCATTTACGAGGCGGAATGTCCCAGCTGCGGCGAAGTGGTTGACTTTGACGAGGAGACTCTGGAAAAGGGAAGCATCGTTTGCCCCAACTGCGGTGAGACGCTGGAGTTTTCTCTGGAAGACGAAGAAGAGTGATTTGACGTGTGAATCCCCTGCCTGAGTTCAGGCAGGGGATTTCTTCATATGGGAACATTGAAAACGGGCTGCCTTGCTGAGAGGCAGCCCGGTGCTGTATCCTTTTTGCAAAGTGCGTCATGCTTCCCGGTAGCGGATAAAGTCAAGCGTCAGATAATCCAGATACACCTGCTTGTCCGGGGTTTTGCCCATGGTGACGCGGTGGCAGTTGACCTCCCAGACGGGGAAGCTATCCAGCTCACCCTTCCTGATCTCAAAAACATGGTTCCAGCTTCTGCCTTCCAGATAAGGGGTGTCCTGCTGGACACGGATCAGCTCCAGACGACGGAAGGTAAAGGTGGGGAAAGCGTTTTTGACGATGGTTTCGAACAGAAGCTCCGCGTCCCGGACACTGCCCAGTTCAAAGGTGCTGCGAATCATTGCGCCATAGTCTTGCATATTCAATAACCTCCTTACAGCTTGCTGTATGCTTTGTCCAGAAATTTCTGGTTGCTGACGACCACACGCTGGTGGGTGCCATGGCCGATCTCACCGGCTTCGTCGAAGGCACGGACGGCAAAGGTGATGACCTTTCCCGCCACGGCGGTGACCTCCGCTTCTGCCCGGACTTCCAGTCCTACCGGCGTCGCGGAGATGTGTTCAATATTCAGCGCGGTGCCGACGGTGGTCTGGCCTTCCTCCAGCGCTTCCGCCACGGCGTCGCAGGCTGCGCCCTCCATCAGCGCGACCATGCAGGGGGTGGCGTAGACCAGCAGATCGCCGGAGCCGACCTCCTTGGCGGTGTCCTCCCGCTCACAGAGCGTTTCGGCCACGCCCTTCATGCCAACGGTAATTCCCATAGGTATCACGACCTTTCTGTAATCTAATAATACTCTAACTTCCGGAAGGTGTCAACGAAAAAGGTTGCTATTTTCCGAAAGGTTTTGTATAATAGCCGCAAATATGAAAATGAGGTGACCAGAATGGTTGTCAACGACAAGCTGAATCTGACGATGCTCTGCGATTTTTACGAGCTGACCATGGGCGCGGGGTACTTCGCCAACGGCTATACCGACCGCATAACCTATTTTGACCTTTTTTTCCGCCGCTGCCCTGACGGGGGCGGGTTCGCCATTGCGGCCGGTCTGGAGCAGATCGTCCAGTATATTCAGGAGCTGCATTTTGACCCGGAGGACATCGCGTACCTGCGGGAACGGAAGTGCTTTAACGAGGATTTCCTGAACTATCTTGCGAATTTCAAATTCACCGGCGACATCTGGGCGGTGCCGGAGGGAACGCCCATTTTCCCCCGGGAGCCGATCATCACCGTCCGCGCGCCCGCCATTCAGGCGCAGCTGGTTGAGACGTATCTGCTGCTGTGCGTGAACCATCAGAGCCTGATCGCCACCAAGGCCAACCGTGTTGTCCGTGCCGCCGAGGGACGCACCGTGCTGGAATTCGGTTCCCGCCGGGCGCAGGGCGCGGACGCCGCTATCTTGGGCGCGAGAGCCGCGTACATCGGCGGCTGCCATGGCACGGCCTGCACCATTTCTGACCAGCTCTACGGCGTCCACGCGGGAGGCACCATGGCCCACGCATGGGTTCAGATGTTTGACAGCGAGTACGAGGCGTTCAAGGCTTATGTGAAGATGTTCCCCAACAACGCGACGCTGCTTGTGGACACCTACAACACCCTGAAATCCGGCGTTCCCAACGCCATCCGGGCGTTCAACGAAGTCCTGAAACCCATGGGCATCACGAAGTGCGGCATCCGTCTGGACTCCGGCGACCTCGCGTATCTGACCCGGGAAGCCCGGAAAATGCTGGACGAGGCCGGGTGGACGGACTGCAAGATCTCCGTGTCCAACTCTCTGGACGAGTACATCATCCGCGACCTTCTCCGGCAGGGGGCGCAGATCGACATGTTCGGCGTGGGCGAGCGGCTGATCACCGCGAAGAGCGAGCCGGTATTCGGCGGCGTGTACAAGCTGGCCGCCATCGAGGAACCGGACGGTACAGTGGTTCCCAAGATCAAGATTTCCGAGAACGTGGAGAAGATCACCAACCCCCACCATAAGAAGCTGTACCGCTTCTACGCCAAGGACACCGGCAAGGCCATTGCCGACTATCTGACGGTCTACGACGAAGTGGTGGATGACAGCAAGGATATGACGATCTTTGACCCGGACGCCACTTGGAAAACCAAAAAGGTTTACAATTTCACTGCCAGAGAATTGCAGGTTCCCGTGTTCAAGAGCGGCGAGCTGGTCTACAAGCTGCCCAGCCTTGAGGAGATCCGCGCCTACTGTCTTGCACAGGTGGACACCCTGTGGGACGAAGTCAAGCGCTTTGACAATCCCCAGACCTACTATGTTGACCTGAGCCAGAAACTCTGGGACATCAAGTACGACCTGCTGAAATCCAATGGCAGGTAAACGAACGCCTGCCTCATCTGTGGCGCTGGGCGGCGTGCTTGCGGCGCTGGCAGTGGTCGTCATGTGTCTGGGGACGATCATCCCCGTGGCGACCTATGTGTGTCCTATGCTCTGCGCGCTGCTTCTGCAAGCGGTGCTGAAAACCTGCGGCGTCCGCATTGCGTGGGCGTGGTACGGCGCGGTGACGATTCTGTCGCTGCTGCTTGCCCCGGACAAGGAAGCCGCGGCGGTATTCGCGTTTCTGGGATATTATCCTATCGTCAAGCCCCGGCTGGATAAAACCAGACTCCGCTGGCTTTGGAAAGGACTGCTGTTTAACGCTTCCGTGCTGGTGATGTACTGGCTGCTGCTTCGGGTATTCGGTCTTGCTCAGGTCACGGAGGATTTTGAAGAAATCGGCGTGGTCATGCTGATTGTCCTCCTGATTCTGGGGAACGTGACCTTCTTTCTGCTGGATAAGCTGCTGGAAAAGCGGTTTGTAAAGCATAAGTAGGAGGGACGCGGAATGTGGTATCTGTACATTCTGCAATGCGGCGACGGCTCGCTCTACACCGGCATCACGACGGACGTGGAGAAGCGGCTGGAAGCCCACCGCAGCGGAAAGGGCGCGAAATACACCCGGGGAAGGTCACCGCTGGAACTGAAATACCGGGAAGGCTGCGGCACCCACTCCGACGCCCTGAAGCGGGAATTGGAGATCAAGCACCTTTCCAGGGAGGAAAAGCTGGCGCTGATCGGGGAAACGGAATAATGATTACGCCCTGCGGGCTGCTCAGAGCTTTCAAAAGCCTGAACTCCCCGCAGGGCGTCCTATATTTTGTATGTATCAGAAATTCCCGGCGGCGGTGACGAAGCCAACGCCCCACAGGACGATGCGCAGAATGCCGCAGGCGGCCAGATGGGCGGGGTAGTAGGCGTAGAACAGCTTGCCCATGCCCTTCCAAGAGCCGCGCTCGCCATTGTACAGCCGCAGCAGCGGAATGGTCAGGCAGGTGCCCAGCTGAACCAGCGCGTAAACCCGGTCAATAAAGAAGAAATAAACCAGCGCGTAGAGAAGTGTCCAGAACATCATCCAGAGCATCTGCTTGCGGAAATTACCCCGATAGGAGCCAATGAACAGGATCGCCATGGCGGCGATGCAGCTCCAATCGGAGGGGAAGGTGATGACGCAGACCAGCAGAATGATGACGGTTTTCTGCCAGGATTTCAGCTTGTCACTGTTGTTGACGCACAGCAGCACCAGCCCCCACGCCAGCGACCAGGCCACGCTGGTCTGGTTGAACACCGAGTTCCGGAAGGGGATAAAGGAAATGCCGAAGCAGAAATTATAGGCAAAATGGGAAATGAGTGCCAGCAGGAACAGACGTCCAGCGTACTTTTTGACGTCGTGGGTGTAGTGGTAGCCCTCCGCGACAAAGTACCACATAATGGGCGCAGTGAGCCGCCCGATGATGTGCGCCAGCAGCACCCACCAGACCCGTGAATACCCCGGACAGATCGTCCAGACCAGATGGTCGAGGGTCATGGCGGCAATGGCGATGAGCTTCAGCTGATTGGAATTAAGCGCGGCTTTTTTCATGGAATCTGCCCCTTTTCGGTCATTTCTGCATCTTTCCATCAGAATTATAGCATCCTGCCAGACGAAAAGCAAGCCCTCCGGAAGAGTTTTACGAGGGCTTGCAGAGGGCTTAACGATTGCTTACATGTCGTAAATTCCCATGATTAGGATACCGGCAAAGGTGACCAGAATGCAGGTGTAGTGCTTCCAGCTCAGCTTTTCCTTCAGGAACAGGCGGCTCCACAGGACGGAAGCCATGCAGTAGGAGGCGATGATGGGGGCGGCCAGCGCGGACTCGCCGCTGGCGAGGGCGTAGATGTAGGCCAGCTGACCGGCGGTCTCAAAGGCCGCGCCGATGTACTTGGGGCCTTCCGCCTTGGGCAGCAGCTTCTGCTTCTTGATGATGACGGTGTAGATGAAACTGACGATGCCCGCAACCAGAAAGGTCAGCTCGTAGGCGACGTTGGCAGAATCCTCGTTCAGGGTTTCCAGCACAAGATCGTCGGCGAAGGTTCCCGCCGCGTCCAGAATGCAGTAGGCAATGGGCAGCGCCAGAGCTAACCATGATTTTGCGTACTTGTAATTGGAAGCCTCCTGCCGGGCAGCGCGAAGGTCATCGTCCTCGTTGGCCTCCACAAAGCCAAGACCGATGACACCGGCACAGGCGAGGAAAATGGCGATGTACTGGGCAATCGCCATTTTTCCGGCGGTGCCGCTGACAATGGCAATGATGGCGACCAGCGCACCGCTGGCGTTGCAGATGGGGGAGGAGATGGACAGCTCAATGTAGCGAAGTCCCACATAGCCCAATGTCATGGAGCCGATGTACAGCAGGGAGACAGGCAGGTACGTCCAGATGACCTGCCAGGAAATCTCTACGCCGCCGACGAAAATCTCAATGGCGGCATGAATGCCCATGACCACGCCCACGGCCGTGACCATTTTATACTGACTGTATTTGTCGGATGCGTCCCGGCAGCCAATTTTGGAAAAGAAATCGGAGCCTGACCAGCACAGCAGGGCAATAATGGAAAACCAAAACCAACTCATTTTTTCTACCTCTTAATCGTAATCTTATAGTGTAACCAGACCGGCATCCGCCATTTTTTGCAGGCTCATGAGAATGCCGATCTTGGCATGGTTCCAGGTCAGACCGCCCTGGAAATACACGGCGTAGGGCGGACGGATGGGACCGTCCGCGGAAAGCTCGATGGAGCTGCCCTGAACGAAGGCACCGGCGGCCATGATGACCTTGTCGTTGTAGCCGGGCATGTCGGAAGGATAGGGGGTGGCGAAGGAATCCACGGGAGCTGCCGCCTGAATGCCCTTGCAGAAGGCGACCATGCCCGCTTCGCTGCCCAGCTCCACTGCCTGAATGATGTCGTGACGGCTTTCCTCCGCACCGGGGACGCAGCGGAAGCCCAGCGGCTCATACAGATTGGCAGCGAAGATCGCACCCTTTTCCGCGCCTGCCACCACCGTGGGGGCGAGGAAAAAACCCTGATACAGCGCAGGCATCAGTCCCAGATTCGCGCCGACCTCCTGCCCCAGACCGGGGGCGGAAAGTCGGTAAGCGCACCGGTCAACGCATTTTTTCATGCCGCAGATATAGCCGCCGATGGGCGCAAGGCCGCCGCCGGGGTTCTTGATGAGGCTGCCCACGGTCATGTCCGCGCCAACGTCGGAAGGCTCAATGGTCTCCACGAATTCGCCATAGCAGTTGTCAACCATGACGGTGACGTCGGGCTTGACATCCTTGCAGAAGGCAATCAGCTCGCCGATCTGCTTGACGGAGAAGGTGGGACGGGTGGCGTAGCCCTTGGAGCGTTGAATGGTGATGAGCTTTGTTTTATCGTTGATGGCCTTGCGGATGCCGTCGTAGTCAAAGCTGCCGTCGGGGAGCAGGTCTACCTGCCGGTAAGCAACGCCGTATTCCGCCAGAGAGCAGGGGCTTTCCCGGATGCCGATGACCTCCTGCAAGGTGTCGTAGGGCATACCCACAGGGGAGAGCAGCTCGTCACCGGGCAGCAGGTTGGCGCTGAGGGCGATGGTGAGGGCGTGGGTGCCGCAGGTGATCTGGGGGCGCACCAGCGCGGCCTCGGTGTGGAACACGTCGGCATAGACCCGCTCCAGATTGTCCCGGCCGAAATCGTCATAGCCGTAGCCAGTGGTTGCGGCGAAGCAGGCGGCGGAGACCCGGTTCTTCTGCATGGCCCACAGCACCTTTGCCTGATTATGCTCCGCGACTTGGTCGATGGCGGCGAAGCGGTCTTTCAGCTTCTCCAGCGTCCGCTCGCCGTAGGCGTATACCGCAGGGGAGATCCCCATGGTTTCGTAAAGCTCCAATAATTCGTCCATATTCAATCCTCTTTTTTCACATTGTTCAGTATTTCGTCTGCCAGATTGTTGAGAACGTCCGGGCGGGACACGATCAGACCTGTTTCCGCTTCGCCAAGAATGAGCAGGGTGTCGCCGGGCTTGATTCCGAACAGCTCCCGTGCCTCCTTGGGAATGACGATCTGCCCCCGGTCGCCCACTTTTGCGGTGCCGAAGACCCGCTGTTGATTGATTTTACCGAGGACATGCTTGCCTCCGGGCATAAAACCGCCTCCAATCACATTTTTCATACTTTTCACACCAGCGGATTATACAAAAAACCGTCCCGGTTGTCAATACCGGGACGGAAGAATTTGGTCAGATCGTGGAAATTTGTACCACTTCTGTCTTTCTCAGTCTCTCCTTCTGCGGCCGTTACCGCCGAAGATCACCAGCAGACGCAGAAGCTGCGCCAGAGCAGTGGCAGTAGCGGCGACGTAGGTCAGCGCGGCGGCGGTGAGGGTTTTCTTAGCACCCTTCTGTTCCTCCTCCGTCAGCAGGCCGCCCTCGTCGATGGCGACAAGAGCGCGGTGGCTGGCGTTGAATTCCACGGGAAGGGTCACCAGCTGGAACACCAGGGAAAGACCAAAGCAGGCGATGCCAAGATATACGAAGAAATAGGAAACATCCGCTGCGTAGGACAGCAGCAGGCCAATGAGAATCAGCGGCATGGCCAGCTTCGAGCCGATGTTGGTGACGGGGATAATGGCGGCTCTCAGCTTGATGGGAGCGTAGCTCTCGGCGTACTGCACCGCGTGTCCGGCCTCATGGCAGGCCACGCCAATGGCGGCGGTGGAGGTGTTGTCATACACGCTGTCGGACAGGCGGATGACGTTGGTTCTGGGGTCGTAATG
>ERZ779889.2823-NODE-2823-length-13614-cov-2.691865_pt1 | contig 13614 bp, 9 predicted proteins | sample MGYA00511030_ERZ779889 | MGnify/ENA primary metagenome ERZ779889 (study PRJEB29588, sample SAMEA2160616) | human gut metagenome | biome: human gut; feature: human-associated habitat; material: faeces | place: Denmark | collected 2008/2010 ...
GGCAACGAACTGGGACTGGTTCTCTGAGAAGATTAAGAATGCTGGACGTCTGGTCAAGGTGCTGAACCTTTTTGCTTATACCGGAGGTGCTACACTTGCAGCGGCAGCTGCCGGAGCGCAGGTTACTCATGTAGATGCATCTAAGGGTATGGTGACATGGGCAAAGGAGAATGCGGTTTCTTCCGGTCTGGGAGATGCACCGATCCGCTGGCTTGTCGATGACTGTGTGAAGTTCGTTGAGCGCGAAATCCGCCGTGGCAACACTTATGATGCAATCATTATGGATCCGCCGTCATATGGGCGTGGACCAAAAGGCGAGATCTGGAAGATTGAAGATATGATCCATCCACTCATCAAGCTTTGTACAAAGATTCTTTCCAAGGATGCACTGTTCTTCCTTGTGAATTCTTATACAACAGGACTTGCTCCTGCCGTACTTACCTACATGATCTCAACTGAATTAAAACCTTGGAACGGACATGTAGATTCTCAGGAGATCGGACTTCCTGTTACAGATTCAGGATTGGTTCTTCCATGTGGTGCTTCCGGTCGTTGGGAACGTGACTAGCAGAATCCCAATTATAATTCGTTTGTTACTGGCTTCAAATTTCTGAGTCAGTGGCTATAAATTGTACCTGTGCAAAACGTTACTGCTCACAGTAACTTCTAAACAGCTACAGCAATATTCTAAACAGCAGAAAAGACCAGAGGTTCTTGTTTCAATTTGTAAAACAAGCCTCTGGTCTTTTCATTTATTTATGCTGTTCTTGAACTCCCCTGACAGATTTCTTCAAACTCTTTTAATTTCTGTCTTGCCTGCGGACTTAAGTTTCTTGGCACTTCAATCTGAATTGTTACATACTGATCTCCGTGAACGGATGAATCTTTCATCGAAACAATTCCCTTACCTCTCAGACGAATCTTGGAACCCGATTGTGTTCCCTCTTTAATCTTACACATAACATCTCCATACAGTGTATGGACCAATGCCTCACCTCCGAACACAGCTGTTGTATACGGAACAGATACGGTTGTATACACATCCATGCCTTTCCGCTCATATCCAGGTTTCGGAGCAACTGTTACTTTCAACAGAAGATCTCCGGCTTCACCGCCACCGGTTCCCGGCATTCCCTTTCCTCTTAAACGGATTGACTTTCCGTTATCAATACCTGCCGGAATATGAACCTTCAGTGACTGTCCCGGTTGTCCCGGATTTTCCGGATTACTCAGTGTAATAACCTTATCTCCACCAAATGCAGCCTCATCAAATCCTACAGTGATACCTGCCTTGATATCAGAACCTTTTGATTTAAAGCTTTCACCTCCAAATCCTCCGGTAAATCCTGATGTCCTTCTGCTGCGACCTGAAGCACTTCCTCCATGGAACATATTTCCGAAAATGTCATCAAACATATCATCCATGTCGCCACCTTCGAAATGATACTCCTGATATCCACTTCCCGGTCCACCATAACTACGGTAAGTACCGCCTTTGAATCCGCCGTTCCCGCCGAATCCTCCAAAGCCACCTGTACCGGCATTTCCGTATCCGGAACCTGCAGCACCGCTCTGATCAAATGCAGCATGACCGAACTGGTCATACAGTTTCTTCTTCTCCGGATCACTCAGTACAGAGTACGCCTCCGTCACTTCTTTGAATTTCTTCTCCGCTTCTTTATCCCCAGGATTCGTGTCCGGATGATACTTCTTCGCCAGCTTACGATATGCTCTCTTTATTTCTTTATCCTCTGCGCCCTTTGACAGCCCAAGCACTTCATAATAATCTCGTTTCATTCTTTCCACATCCTTCCGAATCTCTTATTGTTTTGAACATATATAGTTTATTATTTCTCTGTGTTCTACTTGTAATATAGCAGACATTTTCCAGGCTGTCAATATATCAATCTTAATTTCAATATTAGGTCAATAAATGTATCTGTTCCATTTACAGGAATCCTAACAGACAAATCAAATTTTATTTTAACAACTCTCGCAACACCTGATTCACCATTCCTGGGTTTGCTTTCCCCTTCATGGCGCGCATTGTCTGTCCAAGCAGTGCTCCGATTGCTTTCTCTTTACCGCCTTTGAAGTCTGCGACTGCCTGTGGGTTGTCTGCGATCACTTTGGCAGCTGTCTCACGGAGTGCACCTTCATCGTTCACCATCTTAAGCCCGTGTTCTTCGACATATTTCTCAGGATCTATATCCTCATGGAAAATCTGCTTGAATACATCTTTTGCCACAGAACTGTTAATGGTTCCTGCCTCCGCAAGATCAATTAATTTTGCCAGGTTCTCCGGAGAGAATGTTAAATCTTCCGGCTCCATTCCATTGTCTTTCATCAGACGGAAGGTCTCCCCGATCAGCCAGTTTGCAACTTTCTTCGGTTTCTCACAGATTGCTGTTGTTGCCTCAAAAAGATCGGCCATTTTCTTAGAACCTGTGATGATCTCTGCGTCATACTGCGGAATATCAAACTGTTCCTTGTAACGCTCCAGCTTCTCCGTACGAAGTTCTGGCTGCTGAGATTTGATTTTCTCGATCCATTCATCACTGATCACGATCGGAACAAGGTCCGGTTCCGGGAAATAACGATAATCCTGTGCATCCTCTTTGGAACGCATTGCATAAGAATGCTCTTTGTTGTCATCCCAGCGTCTTGTCTCCTGTACAACCTGTTTTCCTTCTTCGATCAACTCAATCTGTCTCTGACGCTCGCCTTCAATTGCATGTGCGATTGCCTTAAATGAGTTCAGATTCTTCATCTCTGTTCTTGTACCAAACTGATCGGATCCGACTTCACGGACAGACAGGTTGACATCAGCACGCATAGAACCTTCCTGAAGCTTACAATCTGATGCGCCTAAATACTGCACGATCATACGAAGCTTCTCAAGATAGGAAATAACTTCTTCTGCGGAACGCATATCCGGTTCAGATACGATCTCTACAAGTGGCACACCGCTTCGGTTATAATCGACAAGTGACGTATCGTCCCACTCATCATGAACCAGCTTACCTGCATCTTCTTCCATATGCATCTCATGGATTCTTACTTTCTTCTTTCCCGAACCACTCTCAATCTCTACATATCCATCTCTGGCAATCGGGAGATATAGCTGGGAAATCTGATAGTTCTGCGGGTTATCTGGGTAGAAATAGTTTTTACGGTCAAATTTGCACACTTGTGTAATCTTACAGTTTGTTGCAAGACCAATCGCCATAGCATATTCTACAACTTGTTTATTCAACACTGGTAATGATCCTGGCATACCTGTACATACAGGACATGTATGTGTATTTGGTGCTCCTCCGAATGCTGTGCTGCATCCACAGAAGATCTTTGTCTTTGTAGCCAGCTCAATATGCACTTCCAGTCCAATGACTGTCTCATACTGCTTTGCCATTGTTAACGCACCTCCTTTTCTGACATAAGACCGACAGATGCCGGTGTTTCATGCATCTTCTTTGTCGCACACTCATAGGTATATGCTGCACGGATCAAAGTTTTTTCTTCAAATACATTTCCGATCAGCTGCATACCGATTGGAAGTCCTTTGCTGTCTTTTCCAACCGGAACACTCATTCCCGGAAGACCTGCAAGATTGACTGAAATTGTATAAATATCTCCCAAATACATCTTCATCGGATCACTTAAGCTCTTTCCAAGCTCCGGAGCAGTTGTCGGTGCTGCCGGTCCGAGAATGATGTCATAATTACGGAATGCACGGTCAAACTCTTTCTTGATTAAAGCTTTTGTTCTAAGTGCCTTCAGATAGTAAGCATCATAATATCCTGAACTTAAGACAAAAGATCCAAGCATGATTCTTCTCTTTACTTCCGGACCAAATCCTTCTGAACGTGTTTTCTTGTACATATTGTGAAGTCCATCGTAATCTTCTGTACGATAACCATATTTTACACCGTCAAAACGTTCCAGGTTAGAACTTGCTTCTGCATCTGCGATCGTATAATAAGCAGGGATTGCATATTTTACAAGACGCAGATCAAATGCTTCAACAATCGCACCCTTTTCTTCGAGTACTTTTGCGGCTTTCATCACAGCATCATTTACTTCAGGATCCAGACCTTCTCCCATATAATCTCTTGGGATTCCAATACGTAGTCCTTTCACATCATCGACAAGTGCTTCTGTGAAATCACAATCATCACGATCCATGGAAGTGCTGTCCTTCGGATCATGGGATGCAATTGCTTCAAGAATTGCCGCACAATCCGATACATCTTTCGCTACCGGTCCAATCTGATCTAAAGAAGATCCATATGCGATAAGTCCATATCGGGAAACGGTTCCATAAGTTGGTTTTAGTCCGACAACTCCACAGAAAGAACTCGGCTGACGAATGGATCCGCCGGTATCAGATCCAAGTGCATAATAACATTCGGATGCTGCCACTGCCGCACAGGAACCACCGGAAGAACCTCCCGGAACATGCGCTGTGTTGTGCGGATTGCGTGTCGGTCCGTAATAAGACGTCTCTGTTGTACTTCCCATGGCAAATTCATCCATGTTTGTCTTACCAATGATAACCGCTCCTGCTTTTCTGAGGTTCTCAACTGCCTCTGCCGTATAGGTCGGTTTGAAGTTGGAAAGAATCTTTGAACTACATGTGGTAAGCTGTCCCTCGATACACATATTATCTTTTACTGCAACCGGAACTCCTGCAAGTGGGCCTGTCAATTCGCCCGCATCTATTTTCTTCTGAATTTCCTCCGCTTGTGCATAAGCACCTTCTTCATCTATCGTCACAAAGCTATGAATCTCTGACTCCGTTTCTTTGATCTGTCCAATCACTGCATCGACTGCTTCTCGTACAGTTACTTCTTTTGCTTTGATCTTCTCGCCCAGTTCAAGGGCTGTAAGTTTTAATAAATCCATCTGCTCTCACTCCCTTAACCAATTGTCTTCGGCACTTCAAAACTGTCCTCTTTACGAAGTGGTGCATTCGCAAGTGTTGCCTCTTTGTTATCACCATTTGTCACCACATCTTCACGGAACACATTCTGTACCGGAAATACATGAGACATTGGTTCAATCCCTGTTGTATCAAGTTCATTTAATGTATCTATATAATCCAGCATCTGCTCCATGTCTTTTTTCGCTGCTTCTTTCTCTTCCTCTGAAAGTTCCAGCTTTGCAAGGATTCCTACATACTCGATTGTTTCATCGGATATTTTATTTGCCAATTTAATCATCCTTTCTTTCTACTCTGTCTTTGCTAATCCTGACAATTTCCAAAATCAGTATCATAAATTTTTCAGCTTATTGCCACCTGTAGCGGTAGATATCATAGAAACTGTCATAGTTCTGGTTTTTTACTGAGCCGGACGGCGTCAGGATTAAATCCCCATCATCCACTTCCAGCTCCGTCCCTTCCGGGAAAACTGCATTTCTATAAGATTCTGATCCATCTGTATCATAAAACCAGAGTCCATAATTTTCATAATTGAGATTTTCATTTTCCTTATCATAAAAATCACCAAGATAAATCTTGTAATGAAGCTCCGCCCAGTCGACTCCTGATGCCTCGGTCACATCATACCATCCTGCCGGGAAATCTGTTCCCGCTGTATAAGTGTTTCCGACTTTCAATGTTACCTGCTCCGTCAGCGGATTTTCTTCCAGCTGCATCTGTTCCGTCTGTGCATTCTCAGAATGAAACTGGACAACCAGTCCTGTATCAATCTTCAGATGACCTCCTGTATACAGTCTCACATCATCCAGATAATCTCCTGCATCCGTATCTGACTCATCTTCACTAAAATAAGAATAGTAATAAATCGAATTCTCAGGATCATCCTGCTGCATGGAGCCTTCTCCTGAGACAAGCTCCACTTCATAAGTTCCTTCCGGGATCTGTGCTCCGATCTCATACTCCCCATATCCTAATACACAATCATAAGTTGCTCCTGTCTCAGAAAGTTCTCTCGTTGTATTCATATATGGATCATACTCAGAATCCACTTCGCTGCCATCATCATTCCAGTCATAATCTAAGGAATGAAAATCATCCCCAAATGAGGAAATGAAATCACCAACGGAACCTGCAATGCTTGTAAATGCTACGATTGCTACGATGATTCCCACAAGAATTCCACTGATTTTCCTTGCCTTTTTCTGTTCCTCATAAGATCCTGTATGAGCCTTCCTTGCCGGATTAAATACCGTCGGCCCACCTGGCTGCATCTGCCCTGTCTGTGGAATTTCAATCCTCGGATTTTCTTTTTGCTGATATTCTGTCTGCGTTCTTTTCCGTCCGTTATGACTCTCACAGAGATGTCCCGCATCCTTCTTTTTCTCCCGGTTTTTTGTCTCTCCAGTGTCATTCTGTCGTTTCTGGGAATATGTCATTTTTTTCTTGCGGTCAAAACTGCTCTCATTCAGCCTGTAGTTCTTTTTGTCCAGCTTTGTGTTATCCAGCCCGCAGGAACTGCAACGGCCATTAATCAATTTACCTCCGCAAAGATAACATTCTTTTTTCTTAAACATAAAGATCCTCCCTCGTTTCTACTCCTTAAGTTTCTGACCACAACATCCTGTGGGCAGTTCTCTTTCTCAGTTCAGACCTTCACATCCAACAGTTCTTTCGTTCAATCCAGGGGGATTGACCCATTTTTTGTATTTTCTTCTTATGGTTCCAGACGACTTAAGTCTCTTGGGAATAATGTTGTTTCTCTTACATTGTCTTCGTTCATCATCTTCATTGTCAGACGTTCCATACCTATTCCAAGACCTCCGTGTGGTGGCATTCCATGCTTAAATGCACTTAAATACTGCTCCATGCCTTCATCTGTCATACCTCGCTTCTCCATCTTCGCAAGAAGTTCATGATAATCATGAATACGCTGTCCGCCGGTTGTGATCTCCATTCCTCTGAAAAGCAGGTCAAAACTGAGCGTGTAAGTCGGATCCTCCGGATCATCCATTGCATAGAATGGACGTTTCTTTGATGGATAATGAGTAACGAATACAAAATCTGCATCCCATTCTTCCTTCGCATAACGGCTGATCAATGTCTCTTCCTCTGGTTCCAGGTCAAATGGGTTCTTGATCTTTCTGTCATACTTCTCGGATACCAGTCGTTTGATCTCGTCGAATCTTACTGCCGGAATATTATCTGTCTTCGGTACTTCAATGTTCAGAATCTGAAGTTCTCTTGTATACTCTTTTTTCAAAAGTTCCATTGTATACTGAAGGAATCCTGTCTCCATTGCCATGATATCTTCAAATCCATCAATATATCCCATCTCGAAATCAAGGCTTGTGTACTCATTCAGATGACGCTTTGTGTTGTGTTTCTCTGCACGGAATACTGGCGCTGTCTCAAAGACTCTGTCGAATACTCCGACCATCATCTGCTTATAGAACTGTGGGCTTTGCTGAAGGATCGCCGGTCTGTGGAAATACTCCAGACGGAAAAGGTTCGCACCGCCCTCTGCACTCTTGGCACCGATTTTCGGAGTATGGATCTCTGTAAATCCTTCTTTATAAAGGAAATCACGGAACCCTCTTACGATTCCTTCCTGAATTCTGAACTTCGCACGCTCTCTGATATTTCTCAGAGAAATCGGTCTGTAGTTTAATTTTGCTTCCAGAGATGTGTTCAGCTTCCACTTTGCAATCGGAAGCGGCATTGGCTCTGCCGGCTCACTTAAGATCTTCAATTCACCAAGGCGAATCTCAATCCCATTCGGAGCTTTCGCAGACTCTGCAAGCACACCTGTTACCTCTACTGTATCTGCTTCCTTCACATCTTTCAAGTCAAATTTGGAAATATTTTCTTCATATACACACTGAACAAGTCCTTCTCTTTTTCTGAGAATAATGAATGCAATTGTTCCCATATCACGGATCGTATGGATCGCACCATTTACTTTCACTTCGGTTCCAATTCTTCCCTCTTCGAGAAGTTCACTCAGTTCCAATGTTTCCTTCTTTTTTACACCTGTTACAAATTCCATAATTCTTCTCCTTTCAGATTCCAGCATCCCGGGAAGAAGCTTTCTAAATAAAAAAGCCCCGGGATACATCAGTATCCCGGGACGGAAATTACAATCATAATATCCGCGGTACCACCCGCATTGAATCTCAGTCTTCACATTTCAAATCTTATCTCTATCCCTGTGTAAGCCAGATTCCCCTCTTTGCATGTAACGTATGCTCCACGTGCTGCCCTACTTCACCTGTTCAGACAGCCAGCTCCCAAGTGTTCCCTTGATTCGCTCCGCTGTCCGGCGCTCTCAGTCGGTGACGCCAACTTCCTGTCAGTTTCTGTGAATCAGAGTCTTGTTCTTTGCCTTTTTCTGGTTCAGCACTTTAGTCTGCTAAAACTTGTTTTCAATATTAGCACAGAGTTTTTTGATTTTCAAGAGGTTTTATTCAAATTGTCACACATTTTAACTTTTCATCAAAACAAGATATTTTCAACCTATCGGTTTTGTGTACTTTCACTAATTTCTCCCTGAACTGTGTTTAATGCCTGATCCAGCTGGTTATCTGCTTTTGGATTCTCCTCATCATACTGGTATTCAACTTTCACATCCGGTTCAACACCTTTTCCATTGATGCTTCTTCCATTTGGAGTATAATACTCTGCAATCGTCACTTTCAGACAGGTTCCATCTCCCAGATCCATCAATTGCTGCACAACACCTTTTCCATACGTTGTCACTCCGACAATCTTCGCTGTTCCATAATCCTGTACTGCACCGCTGAAGATTTCAGATGCGCTGGCACTGTACTGGTTTACAAGAACTGCCATTGGTTTCTTAAATTCATGAGTTCCGTCACAAGTGATTTCGTCTGTCTTTCCATTCTTGTCCTTTGTTGATACAATGGTACCTTCCGGAAGAAGCAGACGCAGCATATTTGTAACTGTATCAAGACTTCCGCCCGGGTTGTTTCTCAGGTCAACCACAAGTCCCTGCATTCCCTGCTTTTCAAGATCGTCCAACGCTTCTTTGAACTGATCATAGGTTACTGTATCAAATTCAGACACTCTGATATATCCAATCTGATCCTCTTTCATCTCATACGAAACTGTCTTCACTTCAATCGTATCTCTTGTAGCAGTCAGTTCCAGCTCTTCTCCGTCTCTGAGAACTGTAATCTTTACATCTGTTCCCTTTTCCCCTTTGATCCAGGACACCACCGTATCAAGCTGCTCATCACCAACCTCGTGGTCATCGATTTTCTCCAGGATATCTCCTGCTTTCAGTCCTGCTTTCTCTGCCGGAGAGTCTTCATAGACATTTACAATTGTCGCATAGCCCGTATCCGCATCTTTTGTCAGCGTTGCACCCACACCTGAAAATGTTCCGCTTGTTGATTCCATCAGCGCTTTCGTCTCATCTTCATCATAATAAACAGTGTACTTATCTCCCAGTGCACTCGTATATCCGGAATAAATTCCTTCTGCCAGCTTATCTGTATCAATTTTATCTTCATACAGATAATATTTATCAATCAAAGCATTCAGCTTATTCAGTTTTTTTGATACCTCTTTTTCTGTCACTTTACCGGATGCATAACTGCCGGCTGTGTTCGTAATGACCCTGAATCCCCCAAGGAGAAGCAGGCTGACAAGAACTGTTGCAAGAATTCCGGTAACAATCCCGGCTCCATATCCCTTTTTCTTTTTCTGTTCCATTGTCTGTCCCTTTCGCTGTTATTTAAAGAAAAGGACAAAGCAGAATCTTCCACTTTGTCCCCCTTTATTCTTTGAATCCCTTTATCTTACATATAATTATTCGGATTCACTGGTGTTCCGTTAAGCTCCACCTGGAAATGTAGATGTGCTCCGGTTGAATATCCTGTAGAACCAACATATCCGATCTGTTGTCCTTTTGCTACTCTCTGACCGGCACTCACACAAATTGAACTGTGATGCATATACTTTGTCACCAATCCGTTTCCATGGCTTATAACAACCCAGTTTCCTGCACTGTTGCTCCAGCCTGCCGTAATGACTGTTCCAGCTGCTGCTGCATATGTAGGTGTTCCTGTCGGTGCGGCATAATCATTTCCTTTATGTGGTCTTGAATCGAAAGATCGAACCTCTCCGAAATAACTGGACTGGTACGTCATTCCCGGACATGGATGTGTAAAATATCCACTTCCGCTCACCACGTTTCCGCTGGAAGCCGGTCTGGAACTGCTGCTTCCACTGCTACTGCTTCCACTGTTATTCTTCTTTGCAGCCGCTGCCGCAGCAGCTGCAGCAGCCGCCGCTGCCTGCTCTTCCTGAAGACGTTTTGCTTCTTCTGCTTTCGCCTTAAGATCTGCAAGAAGATTTGCATTATCTGTAATCTGATCCTGAATCTCAGCAATCTGTGCTTCCTTGCTGCTGATCAGTGTCTGCGCCTCTGTCTGCTGACTCACCAGACTGCTCTGCAATGTATTGAGTTTTTCATACTCATCCTGCAGTTTTGCTTCTTTCTCTTCTACAGCCTTTACTGTATCCTGAAAAGCTGTAAGCATATCTCTGTCATAAGAAGAGAGCTTCGATACATACTCTGCCTTATTAAGAAGATCACCAATATTACTACTGGACATCAATATCTCAAGGAACTGGGTATTACCACCCTCATACATGAATTTGATTCTCTTCTTCATGCTGTTATACTGATCATCCTCATCAACCTTCGCCTGTACAAGCTCTTCCTCAGCTGTTGAGATTTCAGTTTCCTTAGTGCTTAATTCTTCCTGCGTCTTGTTCATCTGGTCAATGATGGAATTAAGTTTCGCAGCAAGTGTATCTTTTTCAGCCTCAGCTGCACTCTTCTGTGATTGCAGCTCATCTGCTTTTTTCTGCGCTTCATCAATTGTCACAGCACCGGAAGTAATTGTCATTGACAGCATCATTCCGACTGACAGAACCAGTGCTGTCACCTTTCTCATCCGTCTTTTCATAGGTATCTCCTATTACACTCTTAAGTGCTTACGAACAGTGAAGTAACTTCCGAGGAATCCAATTCCAATTCCCATTGCAAGCCCGATTGGCAACAGATAGATATATACATTTCCAACCGGAAGGAATGTAATGATATTCTTCAGAATACTAAACTTCTCCATAATATATACTATAGCCTTGTCATAAAGGAAATATAACAGGGCAAGCGGAATAACTGCACCGAATAATCCGATGATCAGACCTTCGATCACGAATGGTGATCTTACAACAAAGTCTTTCGCTCCGATATATTTCATGATTGCAATCTCTTCTTTTCTGACTGTAATACCTGTTGTTACCGTATTACTGATCAGGAAGATTGATACTCCGAGAAGAATTGCGATAATCGCAATTGAAACATATGCAACAAGCATATTCACACTGGAAAGTGTGTTCGCTACAACATCTGACTTATTGACCTGTCTGACTCCGTCCAGACTCTGTGCAAATTTAACCAGATCCTGCTGCGTAGCTGAAAGAGACTTACTCTTCGCGATCAGATCCTTATTATCACCTTTTACCGTCTTCATGTAGACTTCATAGTTATCTGAACCTGCCAGCGGGTTATCATCCTTAAAACCTTCTGCAAGTTCCGGGTTGTCTCCAAAATACTCTTTCTGGAATTCTGCCCATGCATCATCTGCTGACACATACTTCACTTCCGAAACATCATCACGGGACTCAAGCTGTTCGCCAATCTCTTTCTTCTGTTCCTCTGTTGCGTCATCATTAAAGAAGACGGTGATCGCAACACCTTCTTCTGCGCTTTTGATAATATACTGGAAGTTAACAAGTATCGAGAAAAACAATCCAAACAGGAAAATACATGCTGACATCGTCGCTATGGATGCGAGTGAAAACATCTTGTTTCTCCAGATATTCTTAACGCCCTGTTTTCCAACGTATCCAAATGTACTAATCCTCATTTATATACCCACCTTTTTTCTCATCACTGACGATTACGCCCTGCTTCATAGTAATGACGCGCTCGTTCATCTCGTTTACGATCTCCTGGTTATGTGTAACAACAAGTACTGTTGTTCCACGCTCATTCGCCTCTTTCAGCAGACTCATGATCTCCCATGAGTTTGTCGGGTCGAGGTTTCCTGTCGGCTCATCCGCCAGCAGAATGGCAGGTTCATTTACAATTGCTCTTGCAATCGCTACTCGCTGCTGCTCTCCACCTGAGAGTTCCTTTGGGAATGACTTGTATTTCTGTGCAAGTCCTACCAGTGACAAAGCAGCCGGTACTTTTTTCTTGATCACTTTGCTCGGTGTCTCTGTCACCCGCAATGCAAATGCAATATTCTCATAAATATTCCGATCTTTCAGAAGCCGGAAATCCTGAAATACAACTCCCAGTCCTCTTCTGTACTTTGCAATATTCCGGTGTCTCATACGGTTTAAGTTTTGTCCGTTCACGATGATCGTACCATCGGTCGGATTCAGTTCTTTCATAATCAGACGGATAAGGGTTGACTTTCCCGATCCACTGTCACCAACGATGAAGACGAACTCTCCCCGCTCGATCTTTACGGATACCCCGTTCAGAGCCGCATTGCCCTTGGAGTATTCCTTCTTCACGTTTCTTAATTCAATCATATGTTCCTCCTAATTATCCATACTCCGCAAAATTCCTAGTATTCTAATGACTCCATGTACTTCATGTACTTCACTACCATCAGAGCGATCTTGAACGTGATCGCATCCTCAAAGACACGCAGATCAAGTCCTGTACTCTTCTGCAGTTTATCCAGTCTGTATACCAGAGTATTTCTGTGGATGTAAAGCTGTCTGGATGTCTCTGATACATTGAGACTGTTCTCGAAGAATTTATTGATGGTAGTCAATGTCTCTTCATCAAAGTCATCCGGAGATTTTGCTTCAAAAATCTCCTTAATAAACATCTTGCACAACGGAAGCGGAAGCTGATAGATCAGTCTGCCGATTCCAAGAGTTGTATAGGCAACGATATCTTTCTCGCTAAAGAAGATCTTGCCCACATCCAACGCCAGCTTGGCTTCTTTATAAGACTTGGAAACTTCCTTGATGTCGTTGACCATCGTTCCATATGCTATATGCACCTGCTCGTCGCCTCCCTCTGACCGGAGCAGATCCAGCATATCCTTCGCCATTTTTTCAAGTTCTTTATTTCCATCTTTCTCTGAAAGTTCTTTTACAACAATGATATTCTTCTCATCTACCGCAGTTACAAAATCGCGGGATTTGCTTCCGAGAAGATTCCGCACATTGTCAAGAGCCGCACTGTCTTTTTCGTGGGATGTCTCAATAATAAAGATAACACGTTTCACTTCCGTGTCAATATGTAATTTTTTGGCACGATTATAAATATCCACCAGCAAAAGGTTATCCAAAAGCAGGTTTTTGATAAAATTATCCTTGTCAAATCTCTCTTTATATGCAACCAGAAGACTCTGGATCTGGAATGCTGCGATCTTTCCCAGCATATATTCTCCCTCGCTGTCTCCATTGGCAACAAGCACATATTCCAGACGCTGCTCATCAAAAATCTTGAAGAACTGTCTTCCCTGGATTACCTGACTGTCTGCAGGGGACTCTACAAATGCAAGCACTGCATCCGAACAGTTCTTATCTACCTCGCCTGTAGCTGCCAG
>ERZ779889.2825-NODE-2825-length-13601-cov-3.668094_pt1 | contig 13601 bp, 11 predicted proteins | sample MGYA00511030_ERZ779889 | MGnify/ENA primary metagenome ERZ779889 (study PRJEB29588, sample SAMEA2160616) | human gut metagenome | biome: human gut; feature: human-associated habitat; material: faeces | place: Denmark | collected 2008/2010 ...
TTATGCGTTAAAACCGGACGATATTCTTGTTATCCGCGGCACAGGCAAGTTCATCTGGCCGGTGCAGGGCGAAATTACTTCGTACTACGGCTGGCGAACGCACCCGATTTTCGGCACAACACGCTACCATTCTGGTTATGATATTGCCTGCGATACCGGCACGCCGATTGCCGCTGCCGATAATGGAACTGTTGTATATTCCGGCTGGCTGGGCGGTTATGGCTATTGCGTAATGATTGACCACGGCGGCGGGCTGGTAAGCCTTTATGGCCATAACAGCGAACTGTGGGTTTCCGAAGGGCAATACGTGCAGCAGGGGCAAACCATTGCGCTTGCAGGCAGCACCGGCTGGTCTACCGGCCCGCACTGCCACTTTGAAGCACGCCTTAACGGCGAACTTACAGACCCGATGAATTATCTGCCTTGATTTGCGTTTAAGTTGGAGGGCATTAATGTTTAAACCAAGATTTAGTCTTTTAACACTTATGCTGGCATGTGCCTGCGCCGTTATAATTACATTGGCGGGAATTATGGCGCTGGTGCAGAAAACGGCAGGCAACTCAGTTGGCGGCATGGTGTTTTTAAAAACGCTGGTAACGGTTCGCGATAACTATGTAGAAGCGGTAGACAGCGAAAAACTTTTTGACGGAGCCACCGCCGGTATGGTTAAAGCACTGGGCGATCCGTATTCCGCGTACCTTGATAAAAAAAGTTTCAGCGAAATTACCGATTTGACAGACGGTGTTTTTGGCGGTATTGGCGTTGTGCTTGGCAAAAAAGATAATGATTTTGTCGTTGTGGCTCCCATGAAGGGCACGCCGGGCGACGAAGCTGGCATTAAAGCCGGCGATAAAATCCTTGCCGTAGACGGCACAGGCGTAGAAGGTTTGCAGCTTGAAGATGTTGTTGCCAAAATCCGCGGCAAGCAGGGCACGGAAGTAGAAATTAAACTTGCCGGCGCTGACGGCGCAGAACGCACAGTGCGCGTAATCCGCGGCGATATTAAAGTAGAATCGGTCGGCGGGGAAATGCTGCCTGACAGCAATATAGGCTACATCCGCATAAGCGTGTTTAACGAACAGACCGGCAATGATTTTGCCAAAAAATACATGGAACTTGAAAAACAGGGCATGCAGGCGCTTGTGCTTGATTTGCGCCATAACCCCGGCGGCATACTGGGCGAATGCGTAAAAGTAGCGCAGTACATTGTGCCCAAAGGGCCTGTTGTTTCCATAAAAGACCGCAACGGTAACACCTTTGTGGAAGAATCTGACCTTGAAAAAATTAAATACCCGCTTGCCGTTTTGGTAGACCACGGCAGCGCCAGTGCGGCAGAAATTGTTGCCGGCGCCGTGCAGGATACCGGTGCGGGAAAACTGTTTGGCGTGCAGACCTTTGGCAAAGGTTCGGTGCAGTCGGTGTATAAATTAAGCGACAGCACAGGTTTAAAACTTACAACAGCCAAATATTATACGCCGAGCGGGCGTTCTATTCACGGCACGGGCATTAAACCCGATGTTGAGGTAGAGCTTGACCTTAACGGCACTGCCGATAACCAGCTTTTGGCAGCAGAAAATTATTTAAAAGAACAGCTTGCAAAGTAAGAAAGGAGAAGCAATGTTAAAAGGAGTTTTGGCTTTGGCAGCGTTGTGCTGCGTAACTTTTGTTAATTCCGCATCTGCGGAAGATTTAACGCGCTATTATTCTACGGAACGCGTAAGCGGCTATAAAAGCGGTGAGTTTATGATTTTGGCGGAAGACGATGTTAATTTCCGCTCAAACCCGGCGCTTAGCAACAATGTTATAAGCTGCCTGCCGCGTCATTCGCTGCTGCGCATTACCAAAGATGAACAGCCGTGGACAGAAGCTGTCTGGAACGGGCAGAAAGGCTATATCGCCACCGAATATTTAACGCCTGCGGAAGCCGAACCGCTTTTAAATGATGAGGACATTAATTTTGGCGAATGGAAACTGGATGATGTATTTGCTCCGGAAAACGCAAACCTTGGCAAACTTATTAAAGAAGGCAAGGAACATGGCGATTATGTTTATGAGTACAGCGATGTTAAAATAAGCGTTAACCGCAAAAAGCATACCATTACGGCAATGGAAGGCAAAACCGCCGTATTTGCCACCATGCGCGGTGTAAGCACCGGCGATGAAGCTGCGCGCGTAATTGGCCAGTATGGTATGCCCAACCGCGTTGTTTACTTTACGCCTGATAAAAATGACAAAACCTTAAAACAAACCATGATGCTCGGCTATGATTTTGCCGCGGATGGTTCTTATGAAGACGGCGGGCTTGATTTTTATATCGACGGTAACGACACCGTAACAAAAATTGTACTCCGCAAAGATAAATAAACTATAATTAAATGCTGTTATTTGTGTAAAATGCTTTACATAAATAGCAGCATTTTTATTTTTTTTACACTTTTTACAAGTTTTTGTTGACTTAACATTAACTTGTGTTTAAACTATACACAAGTTAATAATTGCCACTAAACCTGAGAGACGGAGATCAAGCCGGAAGGTGCGCTCACAGAGAGTCCCGGTAGCTGTGAAGGGATAGAAATGCAGTCCGGTAAATGGACCGTTGAGGGTGCAGTCAAACCGCCATGGCGGGAGTATTCTGCAACGCAGCGCCAGCGTTACGGGCGAGGGGTGTGTTGGCACTCTGCTAAAGTGCGCGGCAAGTCCGCGAACCAAGGTGGTACCGCAGGTTTATATTTTATGCCTGTCCTTGTAGTTTTACAGGGGCAGGCTTTTTTATTTAGCGGCAGCCATTTCCAACAAAAAATTTTTAGGAGGAAATAATATGATTAACACAGCCATTGCCAAACTTGCAGCTGGACAAAACTTACAGGCTGCCGAAACACGCGCCGCTTTTGGGCAGATTATGAGCGGCAGCGCCACCAGCGCCCAGATTGCGGCTTTTATAACCGCCATGCGCATGAAGGGAGAAACTATTGATGAAATTACGGCCTGCGCCGAGGTATTGCGCGAAAAATGCACGCGCATCCGCACCAGTGGTGATGTGCTTGATATAGTTGGTACCGGCGGCGACTGCGCCAATACTTTTAATATCTCAACTACCAGTGCTTTTGTAATCAGCGCAGCAGGGCAGCCGGTAGCCAAGCACGGCAACCGCAGCGTATCAAGCAAAAGCGGCGCAGCCGATGTTTTAGAAGCGCTTGGCGTAAACATAAACCTGCCGGCAGAAAAAAACGAAGAAATTTTACAGAAAATAAATCTGTGCTTTTTGTTCGCGCAGGCCTGCCATTCTTCCATGCGCTATGCAGGTCCTGTCCGTAAGGAGATAGGTATCAGAACAGTATTCAACATCATCGGGCCGCTGGCAAATCCCGCTTTTGCAAGTTTACAGCTTTTAGGCGTATACCAGAAAGAACTTGTCGCTCCGCTGGCACGAGTGCTTTCTAACCTGGGCGTTAAACGCGGCATAGTTGTGTACGGCAACGACGGCATGGATGAAGTAACGGTATCGGCAACCAATACCGTTGCGGAAATTAACAGCGGCAAAGTAACGGAATACATTTTTGACCCATGCAGCTTAGGTTTTAAACGCTGCCAAAAGATGGAACTAACCGGCGGCGATGCCATAGAAAACGCGCAGATTACCAAAGATATTTTAAGCGGCAAAGAACGCGGCGCCAAACGTGACGCCGTAGTATTAAACAGCGCTTTCAGCCTTTATCTGGGCGGCAAAGGAACCCTGCCGCAATGTGTGGAACTTGCCCAAGCAACCATTGACAGCGGCAAAGCATATACAAAATTACAGCAGCTAATCACGTTAAGCAACAGGTGATAATATGATTTTAGATACTTTGGCGGCAGCTTCACACAGGCGCGCCGCACTGCTTATAAAAAAATACGGTTTAAACACTTTGCGCAGCGATGCGGAAGCCCTTCCAAAAAGCAGCCGCAATTTTGCCGGGGCTTTAAAAAAACAGGGCATGGCTTTTATTTGCGAAGTAAAAAAAGCCTCAACTTCTAAAGGGCTTATTGCCGCGGATTTTAACCCGGTACAGCAGGCAAAGCTGTACGAACAGGCAGGCGCAGCGGCTGTAAGCTGTTTAACAGAACCGGATTACTTTTTAGGCAGCAACACATATTTAACGCAAATTTCCCAAAATATTAAACTGCCAATACTCCGCAAGGATTTTACAGTAAGCCCGGCGCAAATTTACGAAGCCAAACTTATCGGCGCAGATGCAGTTTTATTAATCGCCGCGCTGCTTGATGAAGGAGAATTAAAAGAATATCTTGTCATAGCGCAAAGCATTGGTCTTGATGCGCTTACCGAAGTGCATGATGAAAAAGAACTGGCAGCAGCGCTGAAATGCAATGCGGAAATTATCGGCGTCAATAACCGTAGCCTGCGCGATTTTACGGTAGATTTAACAACCAGTCTGCAGCTGAAAAAATTAATGCCGCCAGGCAAAACCTTTGTTGCTGAAAGCGGCATTAAAACGCGGCAGGATATTGAACTGCTGGAAAACGCCGGAGCAGATGCCGTGCTGATTGGCGAAACATTAATGAAAAGCGGTAATGTTAAAGATACTCTAAAAGCACTGGCAGGTGGTGCAAATGGTTAAAGTAAAAATCTGCGGCATAAAAACATTGCAGGATGTTGCAGCCATCAACCGTCAAAAGCCGGATTACGCAGGCTTTGTATTTTATCCGCTCAGCAAAAGATATGTAAGCTTAGTTAAGGCACGTCTGTTAAAAGCGCAGCTAAGCAAACGTATAAAAACCGTTGGCATATTTGTAAACGCACCCATAGAAGAAATTGCCGCCGCAGCGGAATTGGGCATTATAAACATGGTGCAGTTACATGGCGATGAAGACAACGCTTATATAGCCGAACTTAAAAAAATTTGCAGGCTGCCCATTATTAAAGCCGTGCGTGTGCAGGATGAAACGGACATCAAACGCGCTTGTTATTATAACACTGATTACCTTTTGTTCGATACTTACAGCACATCAGGCTACGGCGGCACCGGCAAACAGTTTAATACACAGCTTTTGCAGGGCGTAAAGATAAATAAATCTTACTTTGTGGCAGGTGGGCTTAACGCCGGTAATGTACGGCAGGCGCTTAAGGGCTTAAAGCCATATGCCGCGGATGTAAGCGGCGGCGTGGAAACCGCAGGTAGCAAAGATGAAGCAAAAATAAAAGCATTTATAAAACAGGTGAAAGGATGAACAACATGGCTAAAGGAAGATACGGTATACACGGAGGGCAATACATACCCGAAACATTGATGAATGCAGTGCTGGAACTGGAGCAGGCTTACGAATATTATAAAAAAGACCCGCAGTTTAACAAAGAATTGCAGGAACTTTTCCATAACTATGCCAACCGCCCCTCGCTTTTGTATTATGCTGAAAAAATGACTAAAGACCTTGGCGGCGCAAAAATTTATTTAAAACGCGAAGATTTAAACCATACCGGTTCCCATAAAATAAATAACGTACTGGGGCAGGTGCTGCTTGCCAAAAAAATGGGCAAAAAACGCGTACTTGCCGAAACAGGCGCAGGCCAGCACGGCGTGGCAACGGCAACCGCTGCTGCATTGATGGACATGGAATGTACTGTTTATATGGGACGCGAAGACACCGAACGACAGGCACTTAATGTGTTCCGTATGCAGCTTTTGGGAGCCAAAGTTGTAGCAGTGGACAGCGGCACCAAAACCTTAAAAGATGCCGTAAACGAAGCCATGCGCCAATGGACTGCCCATGTAGACGATACCTACTATGTTCTGGGCAGCGTTATGGGGCCGCATCCCTACCCGCAAATGGTACGTGATTTCCAAAGCGTAATAGGCAGGGAAGTAAAAGCCCAAATGCTGGAAAAAGAAGGCCGCTTGCCGGATATTTTAATGGCATGCGTAGGCGGCGGCAGCAACGCCATGGGTCTGTTTTACGATTTTATCCCTGACAAACAGGTACAGCTTATCGGCGTAGAAGCGGCAGGGCGCGGCGTAAACACAGCGCAGACAGCGGCAACTATTGCCCGCGGCAGCATCGGCATCTTTCACGGTATGAAATCTTACTTTTTGCAGGATGAATATGGGCAAATTGCCCCCGTATACAGCATCTCAGCAGGGCTTGATTACCCCGGCATAGGGCCGGAACACGCCGAACTGTACGATACAGGGCGCGCGCAGTATGTATCAGCAACAGATGACGAAGCGGTAGAGGCGTTCAGCTACCTTTCCCGCATGGAAGGCATTATACCGGCAATAGAAAGTTCCCATGCCATAGCTTACGCGTTAAAACTTGCACCCACACTGCCTAAAGATAAAATTATCGTAGTAAACGTTTCCGGCCGCGGCGATAAAGACGTAGCAGCCATTGCAAGATACATGGGGGTGGATTTACATGAGTAAAATACAGGCAGCTTTTAAGAAACAGCACAAATGCTTTATTCCGTTCATAACGGCAGGCGACCCGGACCTTGAAACAACGCAAAAATTAATAATAACCATGGCAAACGCCGGGGCGGATATTATTGAACTCGGCATACCTTTTTCCGACCCGGTAGCAGAAGGCGAAGTAATACAGGCGGCAAATATCCGAGCACTTGCCGCAGGCACGACAACCGATAAAATTTTTGCCATGCTGGAGCAGGTGCGGCGAGAAACCGATGTGCCGCTGGTATTTTTAACCTATGTAAACCCCATTTTTACCTATGGAACAGAAAAATTCCTGGCAGCCTGCAAACGTACTGGCATAGACGGCATTATTGTTCCGGACGTTCCTTATGAAGAAAAAGCGCCGCTGGCAGAATTATGCACTGAATATGGCGTAGATTTAATACCGCTTGTAGCTCCGACATCTGATGAACGCATTAAAATGATTGCCAAAGATGCCCAAGGCTATGTGTATATAGTGTCTTCGCTTGGCGTAACCGGCGTGCGTAAAGATATAACCACTGATATAGCCGCTATTGTTGAAGCGATACGCAGCGCAACGGATGTACCTGCCGCAGTTGGCTTTGGCATAGCAACGCCGCAGCAGGCGCAGCAAATGGCACAGCTTAGCGATGGTGCAATAGTTGGCAGCGCCGTTGTGCAGATAGTAGGACAGCATGGCAAAGCATGCCTGAAACCGGTAGAAGAATATATAAAACAAATGGCAGATGCCGTGCATGGACAATAAATAAAAATGAAAAACTAAGTGCAAAATATTAAATTAACTAATCAAATAAAAAACATGTTTTGTTTGTTTAACATCAGCCAGCCTTCGGTATTTTTAATTGTAAACGGCAAGGGTTAAAAGTGTTTTTGGCAAAATATGTTTAATGGAGTATAATAATAATATAGCCTGTTTTAAAGGAGATTATTATGATTAAACTTACTTTGCCAAACGGAGTAGTTAAAGAATATCCGGAAGGAATTACGCTTTTGGAAGTTTGCCGTGAATTTGACGGTTTTTATAAAGTTCCTGTTGTAGAAGGTGTTTTTAACGGTGCGGGCGTAGATTTGCAGAAACCTTTATATGCTGATGGTACTGTTGGCTTTATAACATGGGATACCGAAGAAGGACGCCGCGTATATGTGCGCAGCCTGCTGTTTTTGTTTTTATACGCTATAAAAAAACTGCGCCCGGAGGTTGAGCTTGAGGTTTGCAATTCTATCGGCAGTGCATTGTATTGTGACATTACCAACGGCATTGTATTAAGCAAGTATGATTTGCAGGCAATAGACCTTTACATGCGCAAGCTGATAGCTTCGGAAGAGCCTATTGTTTACAGCACTATCAGCCGCGAGGAAGCCGTAAAAATATTAAAAGAACGCAGTGAAGATGACAGGATGGAGCTTTTGGGGAATTCTCCGGAAGCGCAGACACTGACGGTTTACAAGCTGCGGGATTATATGGAATACTTTTTTGGCGCGATGATGCCTAATTGTGGTTATTTAAAACTTTTTGAGCTTATTAATTATGAAAGCGGCATTATCATTAATTATCCTGATAACGGCTGCATGGACAGGCTTGATAAGTTTGAGCCGAGCGCCGCACTGAACGGTATGTTCCATGAATTGCAGGATTGGTCTGCAAAAATTAACTGTAATACTGTGGCAAAACTGAACCGTATTATTAACTGTGGTTATGCAAACGGCATTATACAGGTTGCTGAGGCACTGCACGAAAAGAAAATTGCCGGTATTGCCGATAAAATTGCAGCCAGCAATAAGGATGTGCGCCTGGTGCTGATTGCCGGGCCTTCGTCATCCGGCAAAACAACTTTTGCCCAGCGTTTAAGCATACAGATGGTTGTTAATGGCAACCGTCCTGTGCCTATTTCTATGGATGATTATTTTAGAGACCGCCACGATACTCCTCGCAAGCCGGACGGCAGCATTGATTTTGAAAGTGTGGAAGCCGTTGATTTAGAACTGTTTAATGACCATTTGCGCCGCCTGTTGGCAGGGGAGTGCGTAAAAATACCCAAGTATAATTTCCGCAGCGGCATGCGTGAATACCGCGGACGCGAAATTCAGCTTGGCGAAAAGGATGTATTGGTTGTAGAAGGAATTCATGCTCTAAACGAACGTATTTCCGAAGCTGTGCCCGCCAATAATAAAATGAAAATTTATATCAGCGCTTTAACGCCGATGCAGCTTGATTCCTATAACCGCATCCATACAACGGATATGCGCCTTTTGCGCCGCATTGTGCGTGATTCACAGTTCCGTTCACATGATGCGCTGATGACGTTAAAATTGTGGGATGATGTGCGCCGTGGTGAAGAGCAGTATATTTTCCCGTTCCAGGACAGTGCCGATATTATGTTTAATACTTCGCTGGTGTATGAGTTTGCAGTGCTTAAGAAGTATGCTGAACCACTGCTTAAACGTGTAAGTCCGGATGATGCAGTATATACGCGTGCACACCGCCTGCTTGAACTTTTAAGCCATGTTCGTGGCATGGATGATGCTGCGATACCTACCAATTCTATTTTAAGGGAATTTATCGGCGGTTCAATTTTTAAAGAAGCATTATAAAAAGGGCATAAAAAATCCCATCTGCATACAGCAGATGGGATTAATTTTTTATTTGGCCGGTGTAGGCTGGTTGCTGACAACCGGTTTTGCGTTATTGCTTGAGGAGTTACCTTCAAGAATTTCACGTACACGGTCACGCATGCTTGGTTTTTTAGGGGTTTCAGCAGATGTGCCAATTGCTTCTTCGGCAGCTTTTTTGGCAGCCGATTCAGATTTCTCCTGTTTGGAATCTTTTTTGTCTTTCTCCTTATCTTTATCCTTGTCTTTGTCATCTATAATTTTAGGTTCAGGCGGAATTTCCAATCCGCTCGGGCGGACAAAATCAACTGCGGGCAGGTTGGCAACTGCATTTACCATATAGCTGCGCCAAATGCTGAGCGGCTGCATGGAACCGTACATATATTCCAGTGCACGGCCGTTATCGTCGCCAATCCATACAGCGGTGGAAAGGTTAGGAGTAAAGCCTACAAACCAGGCGTCTTTAAAGTCATCCGTAGTACCTGTTTTGCCTGCTGCCGGGCGTCCAAGCCCTGCGCCGGCGGCGGTGCCGTTTACAAATACGCCTTTCATCATATCAACTGTAAGGTAGGCGGCACGCGGGTCGACTGCTTCGTGGCGTTCGGTTTTGTTTTCAAAAATTACTTTACCGTTGCGGTCTTCAATTTTTAAAATGCCAATCGGTTTTACGTAAACGCCGCCGTTGCCGATAGCGCCGTAAGCTGCTGCCATTTCAATAGGAATAACGCCTTTGCTTAAGCCGCCAAGCGCCATGGCAAGGTTGGCATCGCTGTAAGCACCATCTTCTACCAAAGTAGTAATGCCAAGAGCTTTGGCTGTATTTATAATTTTATCTACGCCAACCTGCTGCGCTACTAAAATAGTAGGCACATTCATGGATTTGGTAAGCGCGGTGCGCAGGCTTACTTTGCCATGCCATTGCAGGTCACTGTTTTGCGGTGTCCAGCCCTGTGCAAATTCAGTTTCTTTATCTTCTACAACGCTGGCAGGGGTAAAGCCGTTATCCATTGCAGTAAGGTAAACAAAAGGCTTAAAGCTGGAACCAGGCTGGCGCACTGCCATAATGGCGCGGTTGAATTTATCTTCGGCACGCCCGCCAATCATGGCTTTTATATAGCCGGTGGTGGGGTCTAAAGATACCAGTGCAACCTGCGGCTGGGTAAGTTTATTATCGTCGGTGTAGTAGTTGGGCAGGTACTGCAAAGCGTCAACTGCTGCCTGCTGCATATCGCTGTTAATGGTGGTGTAAATGCGCAGGCCGCCTTTATAAAGGGCATCGGCGCCGAATTTGTCAATAATGAACTGGTTGCAGTAATCAAAGAAATAGGAAAGGTATTCTTTTTTGTCCTGTGTTTCGCTTACGTTAACGGCAATTTTTTCGGCTTTGGCTGCATCAGCCTCGGCCTGGGTAATGTAGCCGTATTTTACCATCTGGTCAAGCACAAGTTCCTGACGTTCTTTGCTTGCTTTCGGGTTTTCAAGCGGGTTGTAATAGTTAGGGCTTTTGGGAATTGCCGCCAGTGTTGCTGCTTCGGCAAGGTCAATGTCTTCAACATGTTTGCCGAAATAGTACAAAGATGCGGTTTCCACGCCGTAAGTACCCTGACCGAAGTAAATTCGGTTAAGGTACATTGTTAAAATTTCGTCTTTAGTGTAGCGTTCTTCAAGCTGGCGTGCAATAAATGCTTCTTTAATTTTACGGGTAATGGTACGTTCGTTGGTTAAAAAAGCGTTTTTGGCAAGCTGCTGGGTAATAGTGCTGCCGCCCTGTACATCGCCGCCTGTAAGCGTAACAACCAGTGCGCGCGCCGTACCGCGGATATCAATGCCGCCGTGTTCGTAAAAGCGGGCATCCTCAATGGAGATAAACGCTTCCTGCAGGTGTTTGGGCATTTTATCAAGCCCTACAGGGATGCGGCGTTCTTCTGATGCCGTAGTGTAAATCAGCTCGCCTTTATCGTCAAAATATTGCGAGGCTGCGTCAGGGCGCAGTGAATCTTCAATATCGACCGCGGGCATTAAACCGGCAAGACCCCAAAAAGCAGCGCCTGCCAGCACAATTAAGGCTGCAAGTACGCAAAATGCTGTTTTAAAAAAGTTTCCCATAAGTTAACCTCGGTTCGTTTAGTATTTTAAATCTGAACATTCCCAATCATTATACCATACTTTATAATAAAAATGTACTCTGCGCATAATAAAACAGCACCGCAGAAGTAGCATTTTGGTGAAATCTGCAGTGCTGTAAATTTGTTTTAATGTAATTTTACCAGATGCCTAAAACGTGCTGCATGCCAATGCTTACAAGAGCAATGCAAATCCAGCAGATAAGGCCGAGCAAAATCGGTTTGCCGCCGCTTTTTACAAGGCTTACAAGATTGGTGTTAAGGCCTATGGCAGCCATAGCCATGGCAATCATAAATTTGCCGATGGAAGGAAGTTCTGCCAGTATGGGCAGGCTGCTGCCGAAAGCGGTATTAACTACTGCTGCGAGTACGAAATACAGAATGAACATCGGGAAGATGGAAGTAATTTTCACATCAGATGCGGTGTTTTTTGTTTTGCTGGTAATATATGCAAGGCCAAGGCAGATAGGAATAATGGCAAGAGTGCGCGTTAATTTTACAATCGTTGCATAGTTAAGCGCAGTATCGCTGCCATGCGCGCTTGCCCAGGTTTGCCCTGCGGCAACTACGGAACTGGTATCGTTAATTGCGGTGCCTGCCCACATGCCAAAGCCCGTATCACCAAAGCCAAGCATATCGCCAAGCGCGGGGAACAAGAATGCAGCCACAACGTTAAACAGAAAAATTACAGAAATTGACTGGGCAATGTCTTTGTCGGATGCTTTAATTACCGGTGCTGCCGCTGCAATGGCGCTGCCGCCGCAGATAGAAGAACCTACGCCAACAAGGGTGGCAATATCGTGTTCAATGTTCATAGCTTTACTTAAAACATAAGCTACAATTAATGCTGTGCTTATTGTTGCGATAATGATTGCCAGAGATTGGGAACCTACAGCAAGAATTTCGAACAAGTTCATGCCAAAGCCTAAAAGAATAATGGAATATTGCAGATTTTTTTTTGCTGTGAACTGAATGCCGGGCTGAAAGAACGCAGGCCTGTTCCAAAAAGCAACCAAAAGGCCAAACAAAATTGCAAAAACAGGTGCGCCTACCACCGGAAACATTTTACCGAGATAGGTAGCAGGCAATGCCAGCATAAAGCAAAACAGCACGCCGCGGAAATTTTTACTGATAAAATTCATGAGATACATCCTTCCTTAAAAATTTTAAACGGTTATATTAGCAAAATAATTTGTAAACACAGTATAACCTCTTTACAACAATTAGTAAAATGAATTATTATAATAAAAACGATTAAAAAATATAATGAGGCTATTATGCTTGAAGAACTTGAAACTTTTTTGGCAGTAGCAGAATGCCGCAATTTTACCAAAGCTGCACAAAAGCGTAATTTATCGCAGCCAACTGTAAGTGTGCAGATAAAAAAGATAGAAGAATACTTCGGGACATCTTTAATAGAACGGAATATACGCCATAAAAACATTGCCCTTACCGCTTCCGGTAAAATTTTACAGCAGAGCGCAAAAAGCATCTGTGCGGAAATAGAATATGCCAAGGCAGCAATTGCTGATTTGCAGGGAAAAATACAAGGTACTTTGCGTATCGGCGCAAGCCAGACCATAGGTGAATATTTTTTGCCTGAATATTTAGGGCGTTTTACAAAAAACTACAATAAAATGGAACCGGAAATTATTATTGCTAACACGAGGCATATTTTAAAGCTTTTGCTTGATGGCGAAATTGATATTGGTTTGGTGGAAGGTGAAGTTAACGAGCCGGGGGTAAAGGCTGAAGGCTTTTATGATGATAAATTAGTAGTAATTACTGCACCCGGACAGGAAGCAGCGGCAGGTGAAAAACGCTGGATTATACGCGAAGAGGGTTCGGCATCACGCACGCAGTGGGAAAATTTTGTAAAAAGCAGCAATATAACAGCGAAACGCAAGCCGATAATTTTTAATACAAACTTTGCCGTAAAAGAAGCAGTTAAAAATAATTTGGGGCAGGCGCTTATTTCTGAACATATTGCAAGACAGGCAGAAGCACGCGGCGAAGTGGAAATAAACGCAAATTATCCTGTTAGCGTACGCCGTTTTTACTGCCTCACGGCAGACGGCAGGGCAGAACGGAAAGCAGTAAGCATTTTTAAAAATGATTTACAGTTAAATTTTGCGCAAAACGAAGTAAACTGGGATAAAAGAGAGAAATAAAAAGGAAAATGTTAATATTATGTAAATTCATTCAATAATCTGTTGAAATTACAGAAAATCTGTGTTTGCTTTTATTACACCGATTTAATATAATAATAACACGCTGTGATGCGGCAGAAAATTTGAAATTAAAAAATTTCAAAAAAAGTAGTTGACAAAACTTCAAAAGCGTTGTAAACTATACAAGCTGTCAAACATCAGCAGCACCTTGAAAACTGAACAAGAACCAAGAAAAAGCGAATGTGCGGGCGAGT
>ERZ779889.2842-NODE-2842-length-13519-cov-41.067959_pt1 | contig 13519 bp, 11 predicted proteins | sample MGYA00511030_ERZ779889 | MGnify/ENA primary metagenome ERZ779889 (study PRJEB29588, sample SAMEA2160616) | human gut metagenome | biome: human gut; feature: human-associated habitat; material: faeces | place: Denmark | collected 2008/2010 ...
CCCTACGATATAGATTTCAGTGCCGACCAAGCCCATAGCAAGCGGAATGGGCAAGATAAGTTCCCTACACGGTGCGGCGCAAATTCTGCACCAAATCAGAACAATAACTGCATACTAACGACCCCTCAGTCAGCTTGCGCTGACAGCTCCCCTTACGCAGGGGAGCCAATGGGTGCGCCGCAAATCTGTACCGCACTATTGGGAAGCGGCAGTTTTGCGGTTTTGTCGGCAATTTCGATACCGGGCAACCGCAATAAGCGTATCCGTAGCTGCCCCCGTGCGCCTCTAAAAAGGAACTTTTTTATGCGGGCGGCGTCATGATAAATACAGGAGGTGATAACAATGAAAAAGGCCGCACTTGCACTGGCGCTGTGCATGGTCATAGTCTTATGCTGCGCCTGTGATATGACTCCGCTGCGCAGCGACGTTCCGGAGGCAAAGGGCACACCGGACGATACCGTGCCGGCGAGCACCGTTACGTTCGACGTAAACGGCAGGGATTACTCCGTCAAGGTCTTCGATTCGTGGGAAGCTGCACCGATCACGCTCGATGACGGGGAGTGGGGGCTTACGCTCACGCCCAAGGCTCAGCCGAAGCTGAGCTACGATCTTCTGCTGTATAAGCAGATGCAGGGCTTCGGCGTATGCGGCACGGGGCTTGAGGAGGAAAAAACAGTTATAGGCGGCATGGAGGCCAACGTCGGCTACTACGACGGCGCGGACTACTGGAGCTTTATCAGCTTTGACTGCGGCGGCGTGTCCGGCTCCCTGACCTGGGGGATCGACGGCGAAGGCGACGCACGGCAGCTCGGCATTTCCGAATACAACGCCCAGGCCATGACCATGCTCGAATCCTTAGCAGCGAATTAAGGCTGCTCCTCTGAAAAAAAGCAAAAAGCGCAGACCCGATTTGAAATGCACCCCATTTGTTAGACAGGTATGGTAAAATACCCGGTACCAACAAACAGGGTGCATTTCATTCTTTCCTTTCGGCTTTTGACTCTGCTGACTATCTGCCGGCTGCTCTGAGCAGCTTCCGCTGCCTGGAGAACTTAAGCCCGGGCTTGTAGAACTCGAAAATGACCGTGTCGTTGCCCCTTTCGTTGGCCCACTCGTGGCTGGTCCAGCAGACCTTCATTGCGCCGAGAGCCTCGCAGACCTTGACGGAGAAGGGCTTGGGCGCGATCTTGTAGGCGATAAACTGCGGGCGCGCAAGGAAATTGAGCAGAACGTTGCCGAGGAGGAAGGCGGATACGGGGCTGACCTCGCCGTTATAGTCCTTCGGCGGATTTGCCAGCTGGCCGCGTACGACCTCGGGTGCGTTGAGCCTGAACCAGCGCACGATGAAGGGGTTGAAGCTCTCGATACAGTAGTCGCCGGTGTATCGGCGCAGCATGGCATAGGTCTTTTCGCACAGCTCCCTGTTGCGCTTGCCGTTTTTGAGCTCGACGATGAGCGCGCCGCGGCCTCTGACGGTCTTGAGCACCTCGGAGAACAGCGGTATGGTCTCGTCGGTACCGCAAAGGCGAAGCTGTCTGAGCTCGTCAAACGTCTTGGAGTCGACGCGTGCGTCCACGCCGCAGACGCGGTTTAGGGTATCGTCATGGATCACGACGACGCGGCCGTCCTTTGAAAGCTGGACGTCAAGCTCTATGCCGTAGCCGTAGGACGCTGCTCGCTCGAACGCGGCCAGCGAGTTTTCCGGCACGGATTTATCGCGCTTGTGCAGTCCGCGGTGGGCGAAGTTGCGGTTCTGAAAGGGCGCTCTCTGCTTTTTGCGGATGCTGCCCGGAGCAATGAGGTATACAAATCCGCCGACGGCGGCCGCTCCGGCAAGTGCGGCAAGCTTTGCGGCACTTACATGTATTTTCATTTTAACACCTCCGGTGTGTATTCTTCATGTAATATATTTTACACCTCTCGCGCACCGCGGTCAAGACCGCAGCGAGCGGATAGCTGTCGGCTATCGGCTATTGAAAAACCAGCAGTCTGCGCTGCTGTTTTCACATCTCCTCGACAACGAAGACATTGGGAAGGGCGGTGATGTCCTGGACTAGCTCTGTGCCGCTCATTTTGGGCGTGGTCTGCACGGACAAAAGCGCATAGTAACGGTGCTCCTCGTCCTCGCCCTGCGTGCGGCTGACCTCAAGATTCGAGACCTTGAGCGAGCGCCCGCTTATCATCTCCAGCACGCTCTGTATCGTGTCGGGCTCGGTGTATTCGATGTACAGCGTGCAGATCCTGCCGCTTTTGGCGAATCTGTACTCAAACTTTATGAGCACGATCTCGGCAAACAGAATCACGACTGTCGCAAACACCGCACACTCGACAAAGCCCGCTCCGCAGGCAAGCCCAACAATTGCCGAGGCCCAAAGCCCGGCGGCGGTGGTCAGTCCCTTGACCTGACGGCGGCCGGTCACGATGATCGTGCCTGCGCCGATAAAGCCGATGCCGGCGATGACCTGTGCGCCGAGCCTGCCGATATCGGTAAACAGGCCGAGACCGAGCAGCAGGTACTGGCTTGTCAGCGTCGTGATCGCCGCGCCCAGACAGATGAGGATATGCGTGCGGAAGCCGGCCGGCCGGCGCTTTATCTCGCGCTCGGCGCCGATTACTCCGCCGCAGATGAATGCAAGCAGCAGGCGCAGCGCCATGGCCAGCGTCGTCGGCTCGCGGATAAAATCAAAGCATGAAAGCATGGCTTCGCCCCCCCCTTACTGGCTTTCCTCGATCGACACCATGCCGCCGAGCGTCGAGAGCGTTGCCAGCAGCCGTGTGTGATTCAGATTTTTCGGCAGATACACGCTCAGATGCACACTGATCCGGGCGCGGTGATCAACGGGCTGCTTGCTCAGATCGATGTCGAACACCGTAACGTCCCGCTCGCGCAGTATGCCCAAAACAGGGCCGAGATTTTCCATCCCCTCGAGCTCCGCCAGTATGTTCATGTACCTCGAGCGCAGGATCAGCCGGTTCTCCAGCGCCGGGAATGCGTACATGCACACGAGTATCAGCGCGACCGACACGAGCACACATTCGTAATACCCCGCACCGATGGCAAGGCCCAGGCAGGCTGAGGCCCAGAGTCCGGCGGCGGTGGTCAGACCCTTTATGCGTCTGCGGCCCGTCAGAATGATCGTGCCCGCACCGAGAAAGCCCACGCCGTTTATGACCTGTGCGCCGAAGCGTGACACATCGTGTGTAGCGCCCGCGGCCTGCGCCGCAGCTCTCCACTGCGTCGTGAGCATCAGATCGAGATACTGGCTGAGCATGACCGTCATCGACGAGCCGATGGCGACGAGCATATACGTGCGAAAGCCCGCCGGCGAGCTTCGCCGCTCGCGCTCAAGACCCAAAAGCCCGCCGACGAGCACCGCCAGCAGTATCCGTATAACCATTGATAAAAAATTTAAATCTCTCATTTTTTTAATAGCGAATTAAGGCTGTACCTATACATTTATTGCGCTTGCCCTGCGGCGCAGGCTGCGCCTGCGAATGAATAATGAATAATTTTTGAAAAAACAACCCCACCGAGTCAGCCTATGGCCGACCCACCTCCCCTTACACAGGGGAGGCTTTTTAGAGGCGCACGGACACTGCTACGGATACACTTATTGCGTCAGCCCGGTATCGGGACAACGGAACAAACCGCAGCGTTTCGCACTCCGTAGGCGTGGTGCATGTTTTACGCCGCACCCCATTGGCTCCCCTGCGTAAGGGGAGCTGTCAGCGAAGCTGACTGAGGGGGCGTCTTTTCAGTGGCGCTTTGAGGCTGCTCCTATACGCATATTGCGGTCGCCCGGTATCGAAAAAACGGAACAAACCGTATTATTTCACATTCCTTTTGTGCGGTGCAGATTTTGCTCCGCACCCATTGGCTCCCCTGCGCAAGGGGAGCTGTCAGCGAAGCTGACTGAGGGGTCGCTGTGCGCAATTATTGTTCTGATTTGGTGCAAAAGCTTCGCACGCACCGTGTAGGGAATGGGCTTGCCCATTCCGCTTGCTATGGGCTTGGTCGGCACTGAAATCTATATCGTAGGGGCGAGCATTGCTCGCCCTTTATTAACGGTTTTCTCCACAGTTACCGGTCGGGCCTACGCAAAAGATGTATCAGCGCTGTCTTTTATGCGTTTGTGTTAAATCGTAGTTCCGACCATGCGGGCGACCGATGGTCGCCCCTACGAGCTGCAATCGGTTCCGACTAAGACCGTGGCAATTCGTTCCACGGATAATTGTTCTGATTTAGTGCAAAAGCTTCGCCTGCACCGTGTAGGGAATGGGCTTGCCCATTCCGTTTCTAAAGACTTTGCCGGCACTGAAATCTATATCGTAGGGGCGAGCATTGCTCGCCCTTTATTAACGGTTTCCTCCGCACTCTCCGGTCGGGCTACGCAATAAATGTATTGGTGCGATCTCAAAGCGCCTCTGAAAAAGCGCCACTGAAAATCCGTTTGCCGCACACCTCACCTATTCACTGTTTATTATTCATTCGCTTCTGCCGCCGCACCAGCAGCAGGATGAACACCAGCAGCAGGAGCACCGTGATCGCGCAGACTATGACGATGGTGAGCTTCTGCTCATGACTGAGCTCCTGCGGAGCGGCCGGCTGCGGCTCGGACTCGTCAAGCTGCACGTCATTTGAGGCGACGAGTGCGACCGTGCCGAGCTCCGTACCGTCTGTCGGGTCTGAAAAGCTCACCGTGCCGAGCTCCGTGCCCTCGGCGGGAACGGCGTCGAGCGTCTCGGCCTTGAGCGTGACGGTCTTTTCAAGCGCCGACACATCAAGATCATTTGCCGCCAGCGCGCTTATCCCCTGTGCGCAGACGAGCGTCACGCTTCCGCTTTTTCCTTTTACCGAAAGCGGCTGACTTGCGGCGGCAAAGCCCTTTTCGACGATGCTGTGGTAGGAGTAGTTTTCAAAGCACCAGTCGAGCAGCGTCACGGTATCGGCAAAATTGTCGTAGCTGCCGGAGCCGCCGTCCGCGCCGAGCACGACGGTGATGACGCTCACGCTCTCGCGCTGCACGGCGGACGCGAGGCAGTAGCCGGCATAGCTCGTGTAGCCTGTTTTTATGCCGACCGCGCCTGTGTAAAAATACTTATCCGAGTAGGGCGAATCGCTGTTTATAAGCGCGTTCGAGTTCCTGAGAGTGCGCGGCGAGCTGACATTTGTGGCGCTCGTCGTGTATTCGCGGGTTCCGACGAGCTGCGCGAACAGCGCGTGGCGCATGCCCTCGCGGGCGATGAGGAACATATCGTGCGCCGTGATGTAGTGCTCGCTGTCGTGCATGCCGTGGGTGTTGACAAAATGCGTGCCGCTGCATCCGAGCCCGGCGGCGCGTGCGTTCATTTTTTCCACGAAAGCGCTTATCGAGCCGGCGACGTGCCCGGCGATGATGTTGCACGCCTCGTTTGCCGAAGCAAGCGCGGCGCAGTAGAGAAGGTCCTTCATGCTCATCGTCTCGCCGATGCAGATACCGGAGCTTGAGCTGCATTCGGTAAGTCCGGACTGGCTGTCCGAGCCGGCGGTGACCATGTCCTCGAGCGACGCCGTGCCCTGCTCGACGGCCTCGACCGCCAGCAGCAGCGTCATGATCTTCGTAAGGCTTGCCGGATAGCGGCGCGAGTAGGCGTCGACATTGTAGAGTATTCTGCCGCTTGACAGGTCTCCTATCAGTGCGCTCTGAGCCGAATTGAGCTTCGGCGCACCCTCGTCCTCGGCAAGGACGCACGGACTCACGACGCACAGCGCGACGCTCAGGCACAGCGCAAGCGCCGTTATACGCAGTTTTTCCATTTCTCTCTGTCTCTCTTTATATATGCTTAATATATATTTTTTATTATAGATATATTTTACTGCCGGCGCAAGCGGTAAATGCTATCGTATATCTGAATGAGCAATATTTTCGAGCCCGGCTCTGACCCTTTCAATTATATATGAATCGCGGCTTCAACACAAGTTTGCAAATATGCAAAGCTGTGTTATAATACAGTTTTGGACGTGTATATTACTAAGGAGGTAATAACCTTGACTAAAATAGACATTTTCTCCGGCTTTCTCGGAGCAGGCAAGACCACGCTCATCCGCAAGCTCATCTCGGAGGGCTATAAAAACGAAAAGCTCGTCCTCATCGAGAACGAGTTCGGCGAGATCGCCGTTGACGGAGGCTTCCTGCGCGACGCGGGCGTTGAGATCACCGAGATGAACTCCGGCTGCATCTGCTGCACCCTCGTCGGCGACTTCACCGCCGCGCTTCAGAAGGTCATCGAGCAGTATCACCCCGACCGCATCCTCATCGAGCCGAGCGGCGTGGGCAAGCTCTCGGACGTTGCAAAGGCCGTCGCAAGCGTGCCCGGCTGCGAGATCGGCGCAAAGGTCACCGTCGTCGATGCCGGCCGCTGCCGTATGTACATCCGCAACTTCGGCGAATTTTTCAACGACCAGGTGCACAATGCCGACGTTATCGTCCTCAGCCGCACCGATTCCGCCTCCGACGGCAAGGTCGTAACCGCAAGCGCGATGCTAAGCCAGCTAAACCCCAACGCCACGGTCATAACCACGCCCTGGGACGAGCTCAGCGGCAGGCAGATCGTTGACGTTATGGAGCACATCGACTCCCTGTCGACCACCATGCAGGAGATGGAGCACCACGATCACTCCGAGCATCACCATCACCACGAGCACGACCATGACCACGAGCACGGTGAGAGCTGCTCCTGCGGCTGCGGCCACGATCACGGTCATCACCACGCCGACGAGGTGTTCACCTCCTGGGGCGTCGAGACTCCGAAAAAGTTCACCGAGGCCGAGATCCGAAAGGCTCTCAGCGAGTTTGATGAGGACGCAAGCTACGGCACGATACTGCGCGCCAAGGGCTTTGTCGATGCCTCAGACGGCAAGTGGATATATTTTGACTACGTTCCCGGAGAGGCGGACGTTCGCCGCGGCGAGCCGGCAGTCACCGGCCGCGTGTGCGTGATCGGCTCGAAGCTAAACGAGCAGGCTGTCAAGGAGTTGTTCGGCATTGAGTAATGTGAAAGAGGTTCCCGTTTTCCTGTTCACGGGCTTTCTCGAGAGCGGAAAAACGAAGTTTATCCAGGAAACGCTTGAGGATAAGCGCTTTAACAGCGGCGAACGCACGCTGCTGGTCGTCTGCGAGGAGGGCGAGGAGGAGTACGCGCCCGATAAGTTCTCCGCGCCCAACGTGTTCATGGTGACCGTCGAGGAGCCGGAAGAGCTCACACGCAGCGCCTTCCGCGGCTGGCTCGACCGGTACGACTGCGAAAGGTGCGTCATCGAGTACAACGGCATGTGGATGCTCGACGATCTGTATCAGGCGCTGCCCGAGCTGTGGATGGTCTATCAGGAGTTTTTCTTCGCCGATGCGCGCAGCATTTTAAGCTACAACGCCAATATGCGAAGCCTCGTCTACGATAAGCTCAAAAGCGCGGAGCTGACCGTATTTAACCGCTATAACGACTCCATCGACAAAATGGAGCTGCACAAGCTGGTTCGCGCCGCCTCGCGCCGCAGCGATATTGCCTATGAGTACGCCGACGGCACGGTCAAGTACGATGAGATCGAGGACCCCCTGCCGTTTGACCTTGACGCGCCCGTTGTCGAGATCGGCGATGACGACTACGCCGTCTGGTACCGCGATATGTCCGAGGAGCCGAAAAAGTATGAAAACAAGGTCGTTAAGTTCAAATGCCGCTATTTAAAGCGCAAAAAGCTTCCTGCCGGAAGCTTCATCGTCGGCCGCCACGTCATGACCTGCTGCGCCGAGGATATCCAGTTTGCCGGACTCATCTGCCAGTGGGAGGACTCCGACAGCATTGTCGGCGACTCCTGGCACGTGCTCACTGCGCGCATAAACTTCAAGTTCAGCCGCGCCTACGGCAAAAAGGGGCCTGTGCTCACCTTCATCGAGGACTCCCCCTGCGACGCCCCCGAGCAGCCCGTCGCCACGTTTTTTTAGAGGCGCATTGAGGCAGTATCGATACGGTTTTTACGGTGTCCCGACCGGAGAGTGCGGAGGAAGCCATGGCGTTTCGCTTACCGCAGGCGTGGTGCCGGAATCTGCCGGCACCGGGAAAATCAAATAATTTTTCAAGCCGTGAAATAATTGTGCTTTTAATCCGTCTTAATAATTAGGGTACGTTCTAAGGGTAACAATAAGAAATACGTAAGATCCGCCGCACTTGTTATCAGCAGGTGCGGCGGATCGTTTTCTTAAGAGCCTCCTGTGCGGCGGAGTTCGTGCGCTCAGGGCAAAGCGTACTTTTCGGAATAGCGGCGGTATTGATCGGAAAATTCGGGGACATCCTCGCGCTCATGCTGAGTCTCGTGGGCGCTGAGGGTGTGCTTTTTCATGTCGAGCACGCACAGCGCGATATTCGAGCAGTGGTCGGACGCACGCTCAAGGTCAGTTAGAAGATCGGACCACACGAAGCCCGCCTCGATGCTGCACTCGCCCTTTTTCATACGCAGTATGTGCCGTGTACGCAGCTCGTTTTTCAGATCGTCCACGACCTGCTCGAGCGGCTCGACGGCCTTGGCCGCCTGAGCGTCGTTGTCCTTGAAGGCCTTGACCGCAAGGTCGAGCACCTCACAGACGGCGGAGCTCATGACCGACAGCTCGTATTTGGCGCTGCGCGAAAACTCAAGCTGCTTCTCGTGCAGCTCCTCGGCCGATTCGATGACATTCACCGCGTGGTCGCCGATGCGCTCAAAATCTCCGATGAGCTTCAGAAGCTCCGTGACCTCCTCGCTGTTTTCGTCGCTCAGCGGCTCCGCGCCGAGCTTGAGCAGGTAGGTACCGAGCATGTCCTCGTACTTGTCGGTCTCGTCCTCGCTGTCGCGCACCTCCTGCGCGGCCTTGGGGTCGAAGTCGCTTACGCATTCGATTGCCTTTTTCATCGCGCCTGCTGCGTAGTAGGCCATGTCCTCGGTCACGACGCTGCACTGCTCAAGCGCGAGCGGCGGCGTGGCGAGCAAACGCTCGTCGAGCGTGACCTCGCTCTCCTTCTTCCTGCCGTCCGGCACAAGGCGTATCGCCAGTCTCTCAAGCAGGCCGGAGGCCGGCAGCAGTATCGCGGTGCAGGCAATGTTGAAGGCCGAGTGCGCTATCGCGATGCCGTACATCGTCGCGCTCTCGCCTAGTATCGCCGGCGCCGCGACGGTGCGCACGATGCAGAACGCCGTCAGCCACACGATCGTGCCGATGACGTTAAACGACAGATGCACAACGGCGGCGCGCTTTGCATTCCGGCTCGTTCCGACCGAGGAAATGAGCGCCGTGACGCAGGTTCCGATGTTCTGACCCATGATGATGGGGGTGGCCGCGCCGTAGCTGACCTGACCGGACAGCGCCAGTGCCTGGAGTATGCCGACGGAGGCCGAGCTCGACTGGATGATAGCAGTCAGCGCAGCGCCGGCGAGCACGCCCAGCAGAGGGTTGGTAAATGCAACGAACATCTCACGGAACGCAGGAACGTCGCGCAGGCCGGACACCGCGCCGGACATCGTGTCCATGCCGAACATGAGCGTGGCAAAGCCCAGCAGTATCATGCCCGTATCGTTTTTGCGGCTGTCCCTGCTGAACATATACATTATAATACCGATAAGCGCCAGAACCGGCGTGAACGACGTGGGCTTTAGAAGCTGCACCCAGACTGCGTCGCCGCTGATGCCGCCGAGGCTCAGCAGCCACGCCGTCACAGTCGTGCCGATGTTCGCGCCCATGATGACGCCGATGGCCTGCTTCAGGGTCATAAGCCCCGAATTTACAAAGCCGACCACCATGACGGTAGTTGCCGACGAGCTTTGGATAATGGCGGTGACGACAATTCCGGTGAGGAAGCCCGTCATCGTTTTTCCGGTCATTTTGCTCAGCGTAGTGCGCAGCCTGCTGCCGGCGCGGCGCTCGAGCGCCTGACCCATTATGTTCATGCCGAAAAGAAACAGGCACAGGCCGCCTATCATCTCCAGCGCGTCGAATATGTCCATCAATTGTCCCTCTCTTTACAATTTACAATCAATTTTACAATCACCATTTTATCCGCGCTTTATAAAATCAATAATCATCACATTGTAAAATCGGCGTAAAATAAGCTGAGAGCTGACAGCGCAGGGCTGTGCCTGCAAGTGAATAGTGAATAATTAATGTGTGCGGCGCTGCCGCACGGATTTAAAAATACAACCCCACCGGCTCGGCTAACGCCGACCCACCTCCCCTTACACAGGGGAGGCTTTTTTAGAGGCGCACGGACACTGTACTGATACAGAAATTGCGTGAACCCGGTATCGAAGCTTTCGTCAAAACCGGAAAACTACCGCCGCACCCATTGGCGCCCCTGCGTAAGGGGAGCTGTCAGCGAAGCTGACTGAGGGGTCGTTTTTTCAGTGGCGCATTAAGGCTGTACCTATACGCATATTGCGGTCGCCCGTTATCGAAAAAACGGAGCAAACCGTATTATTTCGCATTCCTTTTGTGCGGAGCAGATTTTGTGCCGCACTTCCCATTGGCTCCCCTGCGTAAGGGGAGCTGCCGACGAAGTCGGCTTAGGGGTCGTTAGTATGCAGTTATTGTTCTGATTTAGTGCAGAACTTGCGCCGCACCTTGTAGGGAATGGGCTTGCCCGTTCCGCTTGCTATGGGCTTGGTCGGCACTGAAATCTATATCGTAGGGGCGAGCATTGCTCGCCCTTTATTAACGGTTTTCTCCGCAGCGCTGTCTTTTATGCGTTTGTGTTAAATCGTAGTTCCGACCATGCGGGCGACCGATGGTCGCCCCTACGAGTTAAAATCGGTTCCGACCAAGACCCTGGCAATTCGCACCACGGATAATGGTGCTGATTTGGTGCAAAAGCTTCGCCTGCACCGTGTAGGGAATGGGCTTGCCCATTCCGTTTCTAAAGACTTTGCCGGAGCTGAAATCTATATCGTAGGGGCGAGCATTGCTCGCCCTTTTTCAACGGTTTCCTCCGCACTCTCCGGTCGGGCTGACGCAATAAATGTATCGGTAGGTGCGTCAATGCGCCTCTGAAAAAACGCCTCTGAAAAGGGCTTGACAACGCCAGAGGTATCGTTTATATTAACTGTGCGGTTTTAAACCATACAGTCAGGAGTTCAACATGGCAAACAGCAAGAAAACCATATTCCACGCATATGCAATAGTGCCGCTGCTGGCTATATGCGCGATACACGCAATCGTGTGGCTCGGCACGAAGTCGCTGGCTGACTTTTCGCGCGCGTCTGACGTGACGCTCGGCATCGATGCGCTGTTTCCCCTGCGGCCGGAATGGGTGGTCATATACGTCGCAACGTTCCTGTTCTGGGGAATGGGTCTGCTGCTGATCGCCCGGCAGGACGAGCAGCTGTGCTGCCGCTTCGCAGCGGGCGTCGTGATCGGCGACCTCATCTGCGGCATAATATTCATCGCCTTCCCGAGCTGCATCCCCCGCCCGGAGCTCAACCCCGCCGACGGCGGCTTTATCTGGGCGCTGTCGGTCGTATACTCCTTCGACACACCGACGAACTGCTTCCCGTCGATGCACTGCATGTTCGCCTACCTCGTGTTCCGCCAGTCGCTGCGTTCGCCGGGCGCAAGGCCGTGGTTCAAGCTCTTCTGCGGCGTGTTCACCGTGCTCGTGTGCCTGTCGACGCTGCTTGTCAAGCAGCACGTCTTCGCGGACGTCATCGGCGGCATTTTCTTCGGCGAGCTAGCCTTCGTTTTGGGACAAAAACTGCCTCTGTGGAAAATTTTTATTAAAATCAATAAAAAACTCTTGCAATCTGCTCCGTGATGTGGTTTAATCTATATTATCAAGGGGAAAAAGTATAGAATTAAACAAAAACCGCAATTATGGAGGTATCAAAATGACCAATACTCTGAAAAAGAATGCTGTAATGATCCTGGCTGCGGCACTCGCGGTGATAATGATCTTCGCTGTCGCGTTCGCGCCCGTAAGCCTTGCAGATAACGATAACGGCGTCGCCGCCGCTGTCGAAAAGACCCAGGCAACCGTCACCGCAAAGCTCGGAGAGATCAAGGCCGCCGTCAGCGAGAGCGTCGGCTCCGACGTCAGCCAGCTCGAAAACCTTTGGAATTACGGCGATAAGGTCGAGTCGGGCGTCGAGAGCGCTACCGATGATTTCGTTGCGATGCTCGAGGGCATCGGCAATGCATATGACAAGGGCAACGTTGATGAAATCATTAAAACTCCCCAGACCTTCGTTAAGGGTCTCCAGGGCTATCTCGGCAGCATTTGGGGCTCCGTCAAGCCCTGACAGGCTTAAATAACGTGTGATGTAAATAAAAGAGAGTGCGGATTAATATCTGCACTCTTTTTTTTAGAGGCGCATGAACGCGCCTGCGTATACGCTTTTTGCGGCAGCCCGGTATCGAGGGTACGGAGAAAACCGCGAAACCGCCGCTTCCCGATACTGCAATTAAAATTTTGTGTCGCTCCCCCTTGGCTCCCCTGCGCAAGGGGAGCTGGCACGGTTTACCGTGACTGAGGGGTCGTTTCTTCAGTGGCGCATTAAAATCGTATAAATACATATATTGCAGCAGCCCGACGCACTCGCGGGTGGCGAAACGCCACGGTTTCGTCGGCCCCCTCGATACCGGGCACCTGTAATCGCTGTATCGGTGCAGCCTTAATTCGCCTCTAAAAAAGCGCCTCTAAAAAACGGCAGAGCTCTGCGTTGAATTGGCCGACGTGGTAGCCGTCGATGAAGCGGTGGTTGAGCTCGAGCGTCATGCCGAGCTCCTTGCGGCCGCTGCCGTCGTCCACGAACCTGCCCCAGGCAATGCGTGGGATCGCGTCGTCGGGGTCAAATTTGCGCTCGTGCGACATGGCGGTGATATCGAGCCACGGCACACAGGAGATGTAAATGAGGTTCTGCCCCTCCATGCTCGGGTCGATGAAGCAGTCCTGCGCCAGACTGCGGCGCTTCGCCTCGCGGCAGAACGCGAGAATGTCGTCTCCGGCGGGCATGGTGACGATGTGGAAGCTGTCGCTGCCGGGCTTGAGGTCTGTAAAGCTCGGCATCAGCTCGTCAAACAGCACTACCTGCCCGTCGAGCCTGGCGCAGCGGAAGGCCTCGACGGAGTTTATTGCCTTCGTCACGAGGTAGGTCAGAACCATGTAGAACGACACGCCGTTTTTCTTCGCAAAGCTGTAGGCGTTAGTGACATCGAGCCTGTAGCCGAGGTTGTAAAACGGCTGATCGGCCGCGCAGAAGAACTCGTACTTCTCGCGCCGCGGCCAGCTTTCATAGTCGATCACCTTGTAATTCATAACTTACCTCCAATATGCTTTCACCATATACTCTACATCAAATTTCGCACAAAAAGTGCAAAAAAGCAAGAAAAAGACCGCTGCATCAGCAGCGGTCTTTTGTGTTGGCATCGACCTATCTTCCCGGTCCGTCTCCAGACAAGTATTTTCGGCACCGGTGAGCTTAACTTCCGTGTTCGGAATGGGAACGGGTGGACCCTCACCGTTAAAA
>ERZ779889.2845-NODE-2845-length-13495-cov-6.018155_pt1 | contig 13495 bp, 19 predicted proteins | sample MGYA00511030_ERZ779889 | MGnify/ENA primary metagenome ERZ779889 (study PRJEB29588, sample SAMEA2160616) | human gut metagenome | biome: human gut; feature: human-associated habitat; material: faeces | place: Denmark | collected 2008/2010 ...
CTTACATTTTTTATAAATGTGTAAAAATCACTCTTTGAATGCTTCCATAATTCCATTTTTGATAAATTCCGAATCCGTCATAAGTTCATTAACCACATCAGGTAAATTATCAACTATATGAGATAAAAGTTTACCCAATTGCTCACCTACAGTTTTAAATGCTTCCGGCGGAAGTTCAATAATATAGGCTGCATTTTTAAAATTATCACAACGATTTTCAATATCGGTAATGTATTTATTTGATACTACATCATAGTTCATATTAAGAAATATTCTTCGATGACAAATCTTATAATGATAACATTCTTTACAATTCATTACTTATCACTCCTTTTTGATATAAAGTCAACTGAATTACAATCCACTTTTGTTGAAAAAAGAAATTTTGTATGCTATAATTAAAATATGGAATTTTATAAAAAGGAGGTTAACAATATTATGGCAAGTTCTTACACATACAAAGGATGGGTATTTTCTTTAATAAAAGAAGATTCCAATGGAAACGCATATTATAATGTATTTCATCCATCCGGAAAGCAATGGGATCACAATCACATCTTCAATTCTTATAGTGAAATTGTTGAATATGTAGATTCAAGATAATACGCAATGCTACTATAAAATATTATAGTAGCATTTTTATTTTTTAACTATCTCACATCAAATCACCTCTTTCAATAAAATTCAGTTCTGAAAACAAGCAGCATTATAACAATCAAAAAAGCTGTTATTACTGCACTTCGTAAAAATTGTTTAATATTCATTTTTTAACCCTTTCAAAATGTTACTGTGATATTTAAAACAGCAGCGGCCAACCAATAAACGGTTTTTCGCCAATCTTTTTCCGTTGCGTAGATTATCGCCGCACCAACATCTAAAAGAATCAACACCACAGGAAATATGTATTGCTTTAATTTATCCATTTAACCACCGTTTCACCTTTATAACCCTTTACCCACACATACCACGCATAAGCGACCGCACTTTGTTGATGTTTTTTAAAATCGCCATTGATTGCGCAACTTAACCTTGAAGAACTGACATAAACCGTTTTAGGCGGGAAATGTTGAAAGAATTCTTTTCTTCTTTTACCTTCAAGAAACTGCAATTTCAGAAACATTGCGACCTTTCTTCCGGGCTTAACACTTTCCAATGCTCTTTGAACAAATTCAAGTGCAAACTTATACGGCGGATTTGTTACGATATCACCTTCAAAATCGTCAATAGTTTCATTCAGGAAATCAAGCGGTTCAGGATCGCCATAGCCACGATAAACCAAATCCGTTGAAATTACTTCATGCCCGTGTTCTTCAAAGACCTTTGCAAGATGGCCTTCACCACAGGCACATTCCCAAATTCTAAAGTTGAAATCTTCTTGTTCAAGCAGAAGTTCCGCCGCTTTAGGCTCTGTTGCGTAATAATCATTTTGTTGCCTCTCTTTTTCGGTATGATTCGAAGCACCGAGCGTTTTATATATGCTGTTCTGATTACCATTCCAATCTTTCATTTTCAACACTCCTTTCCTATTCGTTTTTTACAAAAAGTCTATAAAGCTTCCCTTGGATTTTCTTCACCTTTGTTGTGAAATCAAAGGTGCGGCACACCTGCCTTGAAAACTCCGTTTTTGACAAAGCATTAAAATTATTGGCCACGCAATATTCTTTATATCTGCGAAATACTTTATCGGATTGTTCATTTTCAATCTGAAAACTTTCCATTTCACATTCATCAAAGAAACCGATGATAGGATTATTGCTTTCCTCATACTCTTTCAGCTGTTCCTGAACCTTGGAAGATTCCGTAAATCCTTTGTTTTTGATTACATTTTTCAAGGCATTTAAGCCAAGAATAATCAGATATTCCATAACATCTTGTCCCTGAAGCTTATATTTAATGCCCGAATCGTGATTTGCATCTTTAGCTGAGAAATTAGCATTGAACGGAATAATCAAAAGTCGGCGCAACACGGCGCCGGTTTTATCTTTGATTCTCGGAATGGTATTTGCACTGAAGATAAATTTTGCATAGTTGTTGAATTCAAAAGGTTTTTCACCTTTATTCTGAACCTGAACTCTTTCACCCGTTACAAATTTTTTAAACAAAGCTGCGTTTACAATAAACTCATCGGAAATATCATCACCGAGATTTGCAAGTTTTCCAAATAAAGCTGCGTTCTGAAATTTTTGATCAAGTTCTTTCAGATCAAGTGCCGAAATATTATCTTCGTTCAGCAAATGCTGAAGCATAGAAATGAATGTGGATTTACCGTTTGAACCTTCACCTGTCAGAATGAAGGCTTTACCATCACCCAATGTATTGGAGCGATAGAAACAAGCACCTATACATTCTTCAAGAATTTTTCTAACCTGTTCATCATTACAAGCGATATTGTTCAGGGTTTCATCCGCCAATTTGGAATATGCAGCCGGGTTGTAATCCCAAGGAATACGGTTTGTGATGACAATATTCGGATTGAACGGTTGCAGCGTGTCTGTGTTCAAATCATATATGCCGTTTCGGAAAGCTATCAGATTTGGCGGTGCTATGGGCGTATTTTCAAGCATAAGTAAATTTAAATACTTAAAAACTTCAGACCTTTTCGCATTTGAAAGACCGCTGATGTGCTTAATCATTACAGCTTCAATTTCTTCTTGACCGGGAACATACACACCGTCTTTGAACAAGTGAAGTTGTCCGTTTATTCTGATGATGTGATTGTTGTTTTTTATGTAAGTTGCAAACTTGTCAAAAAGGAAGCTGTTACCCTTGAAAAAGATTGGCTTTTTAAAAGCATCGTCACGCAGAATAATCGACAGTTCGTTTTCTGAAAGCGGTTCTTTCAGAATATAAGTATTTATAATTCTAATAGTTTCCCTTGCTTCTTCAACCGAAAAATCACTTGATTGAAGCGTCAGAATGTAATTGAATAATGCCTGATTTCTGCCGTCACCAACTTTCATATCAAGGAATTCCATTGTTGTTTTCATTGGAAACAACCATTTTGGAAGTTCCTGATATTCTTCACCTTCTAAAATGTCATACAGCACTTCACGATCTTTTCCATCAATCTTCAAAACCTCATAACTGTTTTTGAAGCCTGATTTAATATCAATGTCACGCAAACCGCAAGCAAGTTTTGTTTTTGTGTAACACTTGTCAACCTTGCTATTCTTGAATAAGAAGTGCATACCTGATCGGCTTTTCAGTATTTTGCATCGAATTTCTTCTTTTTCACAGATTCGAAAAAGCAATTCGGACTGTTCTTCATCATCAATATCAATCAAAATAGCATCAGGGGCAAGAATACCTGCATATTCAGGAAGTGATCGTACCTGTTCAAGTGTCTTGAAATCAGTTCTATCCTTAAACTTTTCAATGCATTTTTTATTTTCGGTCATTACATAACCCTTGAAGAAGGACACCTTCAATCACTTCCCTTCATCTGTGTGTGCAACAATTTCACCATTCGATTGTACTTTTTCAAAAGTGTCTGTAATCGTTTGAAATCTGTTTCACACTTTTTCTTTTCGTATGAACCAACGCTTGTTGATGGGTATATATGTTTGATTTCTGCAATCTGCTTTTCAATTATTTCAATTTTTTCAGCAAAATAATTTTCAAGTTCGGCGATCGTTTCATCAGAACACCATCTTTCAACAAGTTTGAATATTTTATTTGCCTTTTCAGTAGTGCAAGGAAAGAATTTATCAAGAATCAATTCCATATATCCTTCACTGCGTTCATCAAAGGTTCTGTGCCATTCAATTCTTAATACTTCCATTTCTACACCACCCCAAAATCAGACAATCTTTTATTCGCAAAATTTATATACCACTGTTTATCAAGTTTCGACGGAACTTTCACACCGTTCACTTCATCATTGAAAATAAAACAATGTTCAGGACTGTTTGTTATTTTAGCCGGTTTGCCGGTTCGGATGCTAACCTTTTTTACACCCGGATCACTTTCGTTCTTGGATGCAAAAACCCGAATACACTTTTCCTTTATTGGCGTTTCACCGTAAAGAATGTGACTGTATTTATTACTGATTTTTGATACCAACTGAAATTCTTTCAAGTCATCGCAACCAAGAACGATTTGTTCAACCGGGATGCCGTGCTGCATATAGGCGGTTACAGCCTTATTCAAGATTGGAAGATCATAGTCCAAATCGGATAACTTTTTTATGTACGCACCTTTTACTTTCATTGCACCGGTTTCACGGTCAATAATCATATAGTTGTTTACATCCTTTTGAAAAATTTCACCGAAGAAGGTATCAAAGTCCATTTTCATTCCGGTTCGCTTTTCCCATTCCGAAACAATACTGTCAATTTTATCAAAATCCCGGTCATAATCTTTAACCTTAACGATGATACCATCGGTATTGTTCTGAACAAGTTTTTCAATAACCGGTTCAAGATGTTCAATTAAATCCAACAGAAGCAACTGACCGTTTATACAAATGCTGTTATTACTCATTGGATCATATAGCGCTGATGTTTTTTGTTTCATTTGCCCCGAAATAGCGTTGTCCATAATTTTGAATGGAAGCCTTGCTTTTTTATCACCTTTTCTTTTGAATTCAATGTTTGAATCGTGTATGAACTCAAAGTTTTCAGGGTTGTCCATCACCCTATACCCAAAGTGATATTTCTTTTGAAGCGAAGGATAATAAGCCGTAACATCTATTATTAAAAAATCGCCTTTTTCGTGATACTTCAAAATTGCACCGTGGCCACCGCCCCAAGAATATGTATGGGGAACACCTGCAACAACCACATCCTGTGACTTTTCGTAATTGTGATTTTTGGGGTTTTTATACCAATCTGCGATATACTTATATTTTTTCAGCTGCAAACAATCAAGCACGGGAAAATCAAATTCATCATCGAAGAATTGTCCTTTTCTGTTTCCACCAAGAATTTCTGCTGCCAACTGTGCTTTGGTTTTGGATAATGCTGCAAGCGGAAGCTGAAAATGCTTAATAAAATACATCATCGTGTTAAATTCATCAATACGCCGCATAAAGACTTCCATTGTCTGCTGCACATCGTGCCGACAATAGAAAATTGTTTGTTCAATTTCTTTTTCGGTAAGTTTGCGATCAATATCAAAAGGAACATCGGTTTCTTTGATGTTGTTTCCCATAAACCCTTCAAAGGACTTCAGACCACGATCTGTTCCAAGCATCACATCATAGTTAATCAGTGGAATTTCTCTGAACATACTGCTGAATTTCCATCCGGGATTTCCCTTTGTGATGATAAAATCGTTGATTTTTTTCGCATCAAAACCACAAAGGATGCCTTTCAGAATATATTGGTCATAATGCCTTGAATTGAAACCAACCCAAATGTTGCTGATGTTTTTATCATAAAAGGCTTGTAACTCATCAACGCTGTTGACAATTACAGTTTCTTTTTTCAAATCCGTATCCATAATCACAACCAACCAATCATATTTGAATACTTCAAAATCATAGAAAAGCATTGTTTCACCATCCTTTCAGAAAATTTCAAGGGGATAGGGATAGCCTATCCCCTTGATTACGATTATTCCACTTCAAAAACTTCGGTGATTCTATATGTACTGTGACCTTTTTTACCTTCCTTATAAGAAAGAGCATATTCAAGGTTTCCATCAATCGCTTCCATGATATCCATCAGAAGATTTCCATATTGCTTATATGATTTAAATTCAATATCAATTCCTGTATCAAGAGAGCGTAAAAATTCATTACAAATATGAACCTGAAAGCCTTCCTTGATGACCTGATTCATAAAGATTCGACTACCCTTGAAATCGCCATCCAGAACCTTAAACCAAACGGTAACCATAGGATCGCCTGCCTTGGAAGCGATAAGTTCCAACTTATCAATAGCAACTTCATAATCACCATGGGGAACATCTTTATATGATGTTCCGTTTTCTGCCGCTTCTTTGATATCCTCGGCAAGTCCTTTTGTGTCAATTGCATTGTCAAATTTATCCCAAATATTTTCTGCCATAATAATTCACCTTTAACCTTTCAAAATTTAATTATTTTCTGTTCTTCTTGATCTGCGAACCCTTGTGGGCTTTTCTTCGCTTGCCGGTTCTTCTTCAGTCGGGGCAGTTTCCTGTTTCCAAGGCATTTCATCAGCTTCAACCTGTTCTTCTGTTGCCGCACTTGTCTTTCTGCTTCTGCTCTTTCTCTGTGGCTCTGACGGCTTTTCGTCATCAGCAACAACATTAGTTACGCTTTCATTTTCTGTGGCTTTCTGACTGTCCTGTGACCTGTTAACAGCGTTTCTGTTCGCTTCATCATAAACTTCAAACAAAGCACTAACCGAAAGCGGAATATCTTTAGCATCGACTTTCAACCTACCGCCGCCAAAGATAACTTCGTTTGATTTAAAATTAAATGTTCTTTCGTTTCCATCGGCAACAATTCTTGCAACAACATCAACCATACCGGCAACCTTTAACGCAACCTTGTCCTGCATATTCGGTTTGATGGCGGTAATTTTATCACCACCCCTCTTGGTGATATCTTTAGATGTATCTTCGTGGGAAATCAAAATTATATTTTCATAATCAAGTGCCATAAGGCGTTTTAAGGTGTTTAAAAATTCACCTCTGACCATATCCCAAGCCTTGAAAGAATCGTCAGATTCGTGCTTAATTCCTAACTGCTCATACATATACAAGCGACAGTATTCATACAAATCTTCAAGAAGGTCAACAACAATAGTTTTGAAGTTGTTTTCTTTCTTTTCGAGTTCCGCAACGACATCCTTAAACACCTGCCAAGCAAGTGTTTTCTTTGTCATTCTGCCTTCAACGGTGATTTCATCCTTGATACGAATATAGGGGGCATCAACAAACTTGATGTTGCCGTCCGTATTCAACATAAGCGGAACCGGGAAAGCATTTGCAAATGTGGTTTTACCGCAAAACGGCTGTCCATAAATCCAAATAACCCTTTTTTCCACCTTTTCAATATTTCTTCTTGTTTCACTTGGTAACTTCATAAAGTAGTTCCATCCTTTCTGACAATATTCTTGATATTCACAATAAGTACACATCCAACCTTTGTTTCGCTCAAATTCGGATGTTTCGTTGACCTTCTTGATTTGCAGCAAAAAATCAATAATTTTTGTGTAATCAAAATCAACAGTTAATGTTTTAATTTCGGCGCCGTTAAGCTTGTCCAAAAGCCTTTGCCGAAATTGAACCAATGTTTCTGTTTTTTTCTGTTTGATATTTATTTTCGGAACAAACAGAAAATTTATATTACGGATTTTCTTGCCGGGGTTGCATTTTTCAAAAAAATATTTGTACAAATGCAGCTGTCTTGAATCTTTATAATGATTTATATTGTTGGAATACTTAAAATCATAGATATCATAAACATTCGGAATAATCTGATATTCACCGCCAAGCTTCTGCTCCGTTTTTGCAGGTGCAAGAAGGTCTATAAAACCGTGAAAATCATCATCTTTGATTTCAGCTTCATATTCCCCTAAAGGCAATACCCTTTTTGCCTTTGGTATTAAAAATTCAAGTTTGATTGCTTCGTTGATATGGGAATCATCAATAATTGGGTAAGCCATAAAATATTGATGAATGGCTTCTTCAACACTTTTTTCAATACCGGTGTGAAGTGCTGTTCCAAGAACAAGTGCATTATTTGATTCAATCGGTGAATTCGTTTCTATCCCGTCAAGATAATGCATTTTGAATTTGAATGGGCATTTTTCAAAACATTCAACCCTGCTATGTGACCACTGCATTCTTTCACCCCTTTCACTATTGATTTGAATTCTTCAAATCCTTCCGGATAAAGAATCATCGCAATGCTGCCTGAATGATTTATTTGCTTTATGTTGTGTTTCTGTAATTCGGAAGGTCTGCCATTTGAAGCTTTAAGCTCAACATCAACATTGATTCCGTTTACAACAATGTGCATATCCGGCAACCCTGCTTTGGAATATCCACCACCCCAACGCTTTTCGTAATACCCAATTGCCGGAACGGTCATTTTCTGTTTTTCCATTCCCAAAGGGTATACGCCGATTGATTCAAGCCACCGTTTTAAACGATTTTCAAAATTCTTTTCAGCGGCCATATCACTTCACCGAAACTTTAATGTAAGAAGATTTCTTTACATTTTTTGAACATTCTTCGGCAATTTCAGGATATTTCTTTTTCAACTTCGCGCTGTCGATTGAAGTAGAAATTGCTTCTGCAACATATGTAAGATTTAAAACATCAGATTCAAACTTTTTAATATTGAATTTTTCCATTGCCTGCTTCAGTTTGTCCTTCAGTTCTTTTTCTTGTTCTTCACACTGCTTTTTCATTTTTATAACATTTGCAATCTGCTGAAGAACCTGTAACTGTTGATTTTTGAATTCAACCAATCCTGTTTCTTCATCTATAATTGCATCTTTGCATTGTGAATAATTTATTGCCTGCTCGCAAACTTCAGAACAAGATTCCCTTTCAGGACACTGTACACAGCAACCTTCAAACTTTCCGTTCGGGCAACTGTTTTTACATTTAATCATTTCATTTAAACCTTTCTTCATATTTTTTAAAAAGTTCATCATCATAATCTTTACGCTTCTTTAAAGTGTCTAAAATAACGCCTTCAACGCTGTTTTTCACCATCAAAATATAATAGAAGCAATTCTTTGATTGACCTATTCGGTGTATTCGTTTCATTGACTGTTCAAACAATTCAGAACTTTGCGGAAGCGTAAAGTATATTATTTTATTTGCCTTTTGAAGATTCAGGCCCATTGCACCGGCTTGATACTGAACAAATGTGACTGAATCGGAATAGTTTTCATAAGCGGTCAGGTCTTTAATTTCACCGTTCACAATAGAAATCGGCTTGTCCATCAAAGCAACCGCTTCCTTCATCAGGTTCAATTCTTCTGTGAAATTATAGAAAACAATCAATCGGTCATCTGTTGAACCGACCAAATCAACGAACGCTGCCATTTTCACTTTCGAATATTGACCGCACAGCTGTCTTGCATACAGTCTTTTGGTCAGGGCAGTATCACCAATCAATTCTGTTCCATCTGACAATTCCACAATGCTATTTCGCATAAACCGTGAAAACTCTTTGCTGTTATTGACCATTACAGGAATTTGTATTTTTTCGGGAAGGTCAAATACTTCTTCGGTTTTCATAAAAATACAACCATGTTGCTTCAATTTCGATTTCAAGCGGTCAACATTTTTATAACCTGTGATTACCGGTATTCTGAACCCTGAATCATCGTCAATCCATTCTGTAATCACATACTGCCGATAGAACAAATCTTTGCTTATATTCCAACCAAGCAGCTTCAGCTGTGACCACAATTTTTCGTATTTTCCGCCTGTGGGTGTGCCGGATAAAAGAATACTGTTATCCGGCTTCAATTTATGTATAAATTTTGTCCTTTTTGCAGTCGGATTTGTTATCATCGAACTTTCATCAAGCATCAATGTGAAATGTTCAAGATTCAGCAATTCAGGTCTGCGAAACGCTAATTCATAGTTGATAACACCACAAATCGGATTACCATCATAAAATTCTGACTCATAGTCATCATCAGACCTTAATGTGAAAATTATGAACTCATCTTTTTTTGTAAGGTCATAGACTTCGTAATCTTCATAGTTATTAAAAATATGATCCGCCCAGTCATTGACCTTTGATTTTTGACAAATAACAAGATTTACACGCTTGTTAAGTTGTATCATCTTTTCAGAACCGACAAAGGTTTTACCTAAACCCATATCCAAGAAATAACCAACCTTGATGAACCGCTCTGTTTCCTGAAGTGCTTTTACTTGATGCGGATATAACTGAACCGCCATCAGTCATCAACCCTGCTGTTCCAAATTTCTTCCTTGGCAGTAGAGCCACATTCGGTGCAGATTACAACATCAGAATCTTCATCAAGTTCTGCTTTTCCACCGCAAAAAGGACAATCCTTGAAACTCTTTTCAGGTGTCAAATCAATGTGTTTCTTCGCAAGACTGATTGCACCTTCGGCAATGCACACATATTCTTCATCCCACGAATCGTGAATTGCTTTTCTAAATTCCTCAATTTCGTAAGTTTTAAATTCAAAAGAAATTTTAAGTTCACGATTCTTTGTTCTAAACACCGTCAAAGAATTTGCATACTGTCCGATTGGTGTTACACAGAAAATGTGTTTGGTTGAAAAGATGGAAGCATCGCCGCAAACCTCGGCATCGCCGTAAACCTTGGCATCGCCGCAAACCCAAGCATTGCCGTAAACCTTGGCATCGCCGCAAACCTCGGCATTGCCGTAAACCTTGGCATCGCCGCAAACCTCGGCATTGCCGCAAACCTTGGCATCGCCGCAAACCTCGGCATTGCCGCAAACCCAAGCCTTTCCATCGTGTGAAAGGTTGCTTTCGTTCTCAACATATCCACCAAGTTCTCCTGCTTTTACTTCATCACCGGAAATGGTTGTAAAATCTATGCAAGCCTTAATTCTGTAAAGGGTTCTCCCGAACCAATTTATTTTGCTTTCAGCAGTAAGTTCAAATTTTTTCATTTTCAAATTCCTTCCTTAATCGATTTCAGTTACAACATCAAGGTAATTTTTAACATTGACACCGCGATTATTTAATTCATCTGCCATTGTCTTTCCAAGCGTACTGTTCAAAGCATATGTAATCAGTTCCGCTTTCGTCATACTTGTGATGTTGTTAATTGATTTATTTACTACACCGTTCAGCCCATTTCCCCAAGGTTGAAACGGGCAAACATCAGGATGATTTTCAATATCATCAATCAGCATTGAAATGGTTCTGTCAGGTTTGCGAATGAACATTTTCAAACAGTTCAAAATATGATCTGTTCCCATATCGCTTATTTGGATAATTTCACCATTTCCTGTTATCCAGCATTTATCATCAAATCTTGTTTTCATTTTCAAATTCCTTTCTTAACTTTGTATACATCTGCTCTGCGGTTTCACAGTTGCCCTTCCAAAATTCAACATCCTGATGCAACTGTTCAATAATTTCATCCTGTTCCGCAAGCTGCCTTTCGTATTTTCTTTTAATTTTGTTTTTTGCTTCAGCGTTATCAAGTGCCTTATTCACCAAATATGAAACAGCTGCACCGAACGCCATAAGAAAAATTACAAACACAACAGCCTGTGCCATTTGCAATGAACTATTCATCTTTCTTTTCCTTTCCGATGATGTGATAACAACATTCATCAATTAACATTTCCATAATTTGCATTGTTGTAAAAGATGTACTTGAATGATTTTTAATATCAGTTGCGATGTAATACAAATCATCCAAATTCATACATTGTTTCCGGCAATAATTAAGAATCCTGCTGTATTCTGTATTAGTGCCACAAGTGTATAAATGATGTTTAATACACATATTGCGAACCCTTTCAGATTCAATGTATCGTTTTTCTATCACTGAAAATCACCTCTTATACTTGATTTTTTATGCGATATTTGATAAACTAACCTTGTTGCTGGGGTTGGTATATCAAATATCAATCTTTCGCCGTCTGTTTATCAGGCGGCATTTTTATTTTGTTGATATTGTCATTTCTCACCTACCCTTTCGTTGATTCCTGTTTCTTCAAGAAACCTTTGTTTGTTTATGTAATAATTCCACCTGCCGTTATGAAAAACAGCACAGCCGAAATTAAAACGCTTATTTTGCAACCCACACCGAATGAAAGAAGGGTTCTTGTGCATAAGCTTTGCCGCTTCTTCAACTTTCAAAGTGTCGGTATTCTCATAAGTAACACTGTTGACATCCATTATCATCACTTCCTTTCAATTAACCTTTTGACAAATTTAACCACACTTGATATACTCACCTTGAAAGGAAGTATATAAAATGAACGAATTAAAATGGGATTTGTCAATTACAATTTCTGCTATTATTGCGGTAGCTGCTATTATTTCCCCCATTCTTACCGCTGTAATCAATAATGTTCATCAAAGGAATATGAAAAAGTTAGAACTTAAAGAAAAGCACTATAGTCAAACCGCTTCATATCAAAAAGAAATCTTTGAAAACTATTTAAGAAAAACGGGAAAATATATCGGTTGCGCATTTGCAATCGCCAGTGCTGCAATGGAATATGATGAAGCCTACCTTGCCGCTTTTTTATATGCACCAAGCGACTTACAAATGTTGATGAAAAATGCCAATGATGCTATTCGCTCTAAAAAAGTTCCACAAGCACTTTCTGCATTTGAAGAACTCATTCCCAAAATACAAGAACACATACAAAACTTGTAAAAGCAACCAATACAATAAACACATATATTACATACAGTCTGAAACATTCAGGCTGTATTTTTTTCATGAGTAAACAGCAAATAATTGAAATCACCCAAACAATAACTATTTTAAAAATAAAACTTATTCACTCCCTTTCGTTTATTTTTTATCCAAATTGTTCCACTTTTAGTGACATTAGTAATTAAAAAAAATAAACCCTACGCTTCTGCCGAAATAATTTGCGATTTTTTCTTTAACTTCATCGCGCGGAATTCGCAGCCCTGATTCATACTTACAATACGAAGATGTACTTATTCCGATATCATTTGCCACCTTTTCGGGGCTATATCCTAAGTTTTCCCTAAGAGATTTAATTTTTTGCCCCGCCTTAATCATATCAAACACTTTAATCACCACCTTCCTTTTCTGCTCACTTTAAGTGACAAATACACTATAACACACATTTTTGCGCTTGTTAACACTTTTAGTGACAAAAAATCGTTGACTTTTAACACTTTTAGTGATATATTATATTTACATTGAAAGAGGGCGAAGTTTTGATAAAATATACAAATAATTTTTCTGAAAATTTAAAAATGTTAAGAAAATATAAAAACCTTTCGCAAGACAAACTTGCAGAAGAATTAAATTTATCGCGTTCACTTATCGGAATGTGGGAATCCGGGCAAAGAAAGCCAAGCTATGAAACATTGGAATTGATTGCCGATTTTTTCAATGTAAGGCTTGACGATCTATCAGGAAGAAATGTTAATAACGGTAATAAACTAAATAAAATTTCAAACATATTACCATTACCCCAAACAAATAAAAAGCCAAGACTTGGTGTAATCGCTTGCGGCGAACCAATCTTGGCTGAAGAAAATATTGATGATTATGATGAAGTGCCGGAAGATATCAAATGCGATTTCACTTTGCTTTGCAAAGGCGACAGCATGATAAATGCACGAATCAATGATGGTGATATTGTTTACATAAGACAACAAGACGAAGTTAACAACGGTGAAATTGCAGCTTGCCTTGTTGACGGTGAATTTGAAACAGAAGCAACATTAAAACGCTATTTTAGGTACGATGACAAAATTGTTCTTCAGGCAGAAAATCCAAAATACCCACCGTTCGTTTATGTTAATGAAGAAATGAACAAAGTTCGTATTATCGGTAAGGCCGTAGGTTTCACAAGTGTATTAT
>ERZ779889.2846-NODE-2846-length-13493-cov-4.892320_pt1 | contig 13493 bp, 14 predicted proteins | sample MGYA00511030_ERZ779889 | MGnify/ENA primary metagenome ERZ779889 (study PRJEB29588, sample SAMEA2160616) | human gut metagenome | biome: human gut; feature: human-associated habitat; material: faeces | place: Denmark | collected 2008/2010 ...
GCGAAGATACCTCGCCTGGAATAAATTCGCTATACGCACTTCACCGGTCGCTTACTTTTCATCTGGTTCTCAAGAAAATGCTCCTCAACTTTTTGATAACCCAATTTTACCATCTTGCTGTTTATTAGGATTGCTACTATTGGAATTTAAATAAGTCTGATGATTTCCAATACTACCATTATCACCTACATGTCCTATAATTGCAGCTGCTTGTTGTTTTAATCCTTTATTGGGAGTTATTTTTATTTCATGTCCAAGAATTTTTTCTGGAAATAAAGTATGTTTTAAATATCTTCCTACAACACTTCCTAAACCTGTATTATTTGGTTCTGAATATTGTTCTCTCGCTTCATCTAACGATAATCTTCTAATTCCAGAATTATTTTCATTATTGGATGTCATTCTATCATAAGCAGCTTGACTCTTAGGACCTCAACCTCCTCTTGCAGCTTCTTCTGTTAAGTATCCATTATCTATTAAATATCTCTGTACTGCTGCAACACTTTCTGGATTACGTTTATCTAAAACAGGCACAGTATTAGTATTTCGTCTGATACTTTCTTCAACTATACTACGTGGAACTTCTTTGCCAACATAGTTAGTAGGAAAACTCAAATTACCTCATTCGTAATCTCCTGTTCCATTCCAAGAAAAGGGTTCAGCTACATCTTTTACACTTTGCTTATAAGTATCTAAAGCGGCTTGTGAGGCTGTTTATGTCACATCAAAAATTGCAATCAATAAGACAATCTACAAAAATATAAACAGAAAAAAAGAGAAAATATAACGTAGGTGAGAGGGAGTATGTAAACAAAACTGCACATGAAAGTTGTATTTCAATATAACTTTCATATCTTTGCAGCATGAAAAGGATTGTCGCTTATAAGGGGTATTATGCGGAGTTCATGGCAAAATTGTCAGAGCAGGAGAGAAAGAAGATAATGCGTGCATTGCTGCTGTTTGAGACCGAGGACAAGATACCGCATCATTATATCAAGTTCATAAGGGACGGGATATACGAGTTCAGAGTGAACTATGGCAACAATGAGTTCCGGCTGTTCTTCACTTATGACGGAGATACGATAGTCATTCTCTTCAACTGTTTCAAAAAGAAGACGCAGAAAACTCCGAAGAGCGAGATAGACAAGGCAGTAAGATTAAAAAATGAATATTATGAGCAGAAATGAGATTTACGATGTCAGCGCAGAGCTTGAAAAGGAGTTCGGAGCAAAAGGCACTCCCCAGAGAGAGGCGGCTATAAATCATGCTTGGGAGGAGTACAATGCTCAGATTCTTCTGGATGCAAGGAAAAATGCAGGACTTACACAGGCGGAGCTGGCCAAGCGCATAGGAGCGGACAAAGGCTATATTTCCCGTGTGGAGCGAGGTCTTACCATACCGACAGTAGCAACGCTTTACAAGATAGCAGCGGCAATGGGAATGACAGTTGAGTTAAGACCTTTATAGTACTATGAATAGTACATGCTGACTAATACAACTTATTGATTTAAAACTATATTGTTTAATGTTTACCCCTACATCTACTTATGCATAGTGTGTAAGCAATCGTGTAAGCAGAACAGACTTATAGTCATGGCGAGGCTTTGTAACTCTCTGATTTTGATAGAGTAACAGCCCGCTCAGCTGGTTAGAGCGCATGATTCATAATCATGAGGTCCCCAGCTCAATCCTGGACCTCCTCTAAAGCACTGAGGACAACGCACTTGCGGTTAAGACGCAGGTGCTTTTTTGTATCTGGACCCGCCTGGGAACGTGGCATCCGGCAGCTAAAGAAAGAGAACACCACCGGTATAAGATTCAGTTTCCTCCGCGTTATACAACAAGGACGTATCGGAAAATTTTATAACTTGCGTAAAATTAGCTTGTGGTTAATATATGAACAAGTTTATGTCTGTCGTCATCAGCCTGACAATGCTGCTTGTAGCCGCCGGGAAGGTCTGTGCACAGACTGATTCTGCACAAATGGCCGCCAAGCAGTACCGGGAGGACATCGAGGCCGTGCTCAACAGGATGGTGGAGGCAGGAGCTGTCAGCGCTCAGGCACGGGACTCGGTCATAGCTGTTATCAACTCGGCCCGAAGCGGAAGCAGTCAGGAGCAGGCCGCATGGCTGGGAGACATCCGTAAGGAATGGGTTGACAGACTGAGCGTCATCAACAAGCAGACAGAATCTCTGATGGATTTGCCCGCCCCTGAGCCGGCACAGTACTGGACGTCAATGCTGCCGCGTACTCTTCCGGCAAGACCTGATATCGGTGATAAAGGAGAGTGGAGCGTGAGCAGGCCGTTGACCGTCTACGAGATACTGGAGCGCAACCGGCAGCTGATACTCACCCGGATGATACAGGAGGACCCGACTCCCGAGTTTCTGAAAGACATTCAGGACAACCATCCCCTATGGGGGGCAATACTGATGAATCTTCTCGGTCTGCTCAACATCGGAGGCCCCTTTGGCAATATGGACATGCTGGTGACACCGGTCAGTGTAGGCGGACGCCCTATGTTCGATGACATGATCTTTCTGGATCCCAATTTTGACCCGAGGGTATATCAGCCGTCCCTGCCGGTGCCGCAGTACGATCCGCTGGATCCGAGCCAGCCGTACAAAGCCTCCATACGCAAGAAAGGGACCTCCTCTGAAAAAGGAGGCAATGCATCCGGCCCGCCTCCAGTGCAGCAGTCAAAGTATGTAATCCCATAGGAAAAACAAATTGTGGCACGCTGTTTGCATGTTCTCATAGTGATAGTTTTTTCATAGGTTAAGTTTAGGTTAATAAGGAAAAAGCCCTGCGGTTCTGTGTCGCGGGGCTTTTTTCTTATAATAACTTCCGGCTTAGCCACCTCCGCAGAGGCTCATCGTACACTTTCAACGTCACCCATGCCAGGAAAATACTTCCGGCAAATACTGCTACGGCCCACGGCCAGATAACCGTGATTGAAATGCTGATCCAGAGGACTCGTCGCAAAGCCCTCGAATACATGATACCATATCACCACAAGGGCCGCCACTCCCCTAAGGCCGTCCTATATCGCATAGTGCGGCTTCGAGTCCTTGAACACCGAAGAGACGGCATCATTTCTCATTCTCATGTCTTACTGCGTTTCGTCAGACACAACTTAGGGCGGTATACAAAGCCGACACGCAGAGGACGGCAGCCGTCTCGGTACGCAGGCGGGATGGGCCTAAGGACAACGGGAAGAAACCTGCGGCAAGAGCCGAGGCAATCTCTTCCGAGGAGAAATCGCCCTCCGGACCTATAAGGAACAGTGCCTGCGGCTGCCCGTCCGCTCCCGAAGCATCCGACTTGACAGCGTCAAGAGCCTCTGCGAGGGATTTACGGGTATTGAGTCCGGAGGCGATGTCGCTGTCGCAGTAAGCGATGAATTTCCGACCGGCAAAATCTGGAATTTCCGCCATCATGTCCTTGAATGAAGTCAGTCCGTCCAGTTGCGGTACAACTCCTTTAAGCGACTGCTTTGCGGCCGACACGACAATCCTCTGCCCCCTGTCGCGGTTGAACACCCTGCGTTCGGAATGAGCACACAACAAAGGAGTTATCCTGTCCACACCCATCTCCACCGCCTTCTCGGTAAACCACTCGAAACGGTCAATATTCTTCGTGGGCGCCACAGCCATCCACAGCCGATACGGATGCATGCCGAAGCCTCCTTCCACCGAGAGCACCTGAGCGACGGCCTCGCGAGGATTGGCCTCCACAAGGGAACAGCGGTACAGATTACCGTCTCCGCCGCTGACAAATATCTCATCTCCAGCCCTATGTCTCAAGACCTTGACACAATGCGCCGACTCTTCCGGTGAAAGCCTGACAAGTCCGTTGTCAATATCGTCCGAATAAAATACTTCCATATCCACGGCAAAGATACTCCAATTTTTTCTATCTTGGCTGTCCGTTAACAATACCGGTCATGAATCATACAACAACATCATCCAATACCAGCCCCGTCACCATTATGGGCATTGTAAACCTTACCGACAACTCCTACTTCGCATCCAGCCGCTGCCTAACCCCTTCAGGGGAGGTGGACATGCGCAAGGCTCTTGACAGGACAAGGCAGATGCTGGAGGAGGGAGCTGACATCATGGACATCGGCGCATGCTCCACCCGCCCCGGCTCGCAGGCCGTCGGAGCCGAGGAAGAGTGGCGCCGACTCGGCCCGTTTCTACAGGAAGTCCGGAAAAATTTCGGGGAAATACGCATATCCGTCGACACCTACTGGGCATCGGTGGTGGAAAAGACATTTGACACCGTCGGTCCGTTTCTGGTCAATGACATCTCGGCCGGAGAAGATGATCCGGCAATGCTGCCGACCGTCGGAAGACTCGGCCTGGACTACGTGGCGATGCACAAGCGCGGCAATCCGCAGACCATGCAGTCTCTCTGCCAGTATGAGGATGTAGTGGAAGAAGTACTGGAATATTTCAGAAAATTCGGGGAAAGAGCGGAACAATACGGCATCCGCAACTGGATTCTTGATCCCGGTTTCGGCTTTGCCAAGACCGTAGAGCAGAATTACCGTCTGCTCGCCAACTTGGAGCGGTTCGTCGCCATGGGGCGGCCAGTACTCGTAGGCGTATCACGTAAAAGCATGATCTACCGCCTGCTCGACATCACGCCCGAGGAGGCCCTGCCTCAGACACAGGTACTGCACTTTGCCGCGCTGGAACGAGGTGCGTCCATACTCCGCGTCCACGACGTGGCCGAAGCAGTCCGCACCGTCCGCATCCGACAGGCACTTTCCTAATCGGTTTTCTTCTTTCTAAGGAGGCTGTACGTCAGACAGGCCACGAGGACAAGAAATGCTGCCAGGATGATGACCATCTCGGTCACATGCTCCATAGGCGCCACCCATATCTCGTTGAACAGGTTGATGCGTCCCATAATCTCCACCGGAGTCCAGAATACTATCACAGTGGCTATAGCCATACGGATATTGGCTCCCCACGAAGCTATCTTAAGCTGCTTGACAAACATGAATACAGCACCGATAAGACATCCTGCGCCTACAATCAGGGTCACAGGATGATGGTCTCCGAGAAACCTCGGGTCATAGCAGAACATCAGCAGCAGATAGCAGGCCCACATCATCATATTCAGTTCCATAAACGTAGTTATGGAAGTGTGGCGGGGCAGCGGACGAGTCACTATCTCATCCTTGCGTCTACCGAATAGACGCTTCTGAATCCAGGTGATAAAGTAACAGCCGGTCTTGACACTGAAGATATAGACCGTCATGATGAGCATCCAGAAGCCGAAAGTGGCCGGCATGATAAGATACTCCGGCTTGGTCACCACTTCTCCGTTAACTATCTCGGGCTGCACCCCGTAACGTGCCGCATAATACTGAAGAAGAAACTCCACCCATCCGGTCCAGAACAGAAGTCCTCCGACAAGTCCAAGAATCGTCTGCTTCGTGTCACCTTTTACAAACACTCCTGTTATGGCAATCCCCAGACCGACGGCTCCCATTGCGAACGCACAGCCATGCAGTGCAGACTCAGGGATAAAATGCTCCATAAGTATCATCATGGCATGCCCCAAAGGCATAGCGCACAGCACTACGAGAAATGCCACCAGAGTCCTGCCCCAATACCTTCTGGCCCTGACAGGCGAGGAATCAATTGCTTCCATAATATCTGAAACTTATAACTACATACTCCACTCAGTACCGTCCTTGGTGTCCTTGATAGTCACTCCAAGTCCCTTGAGGCGGTCACGTATATTGTCGCTTGTAGCGAAATCCTTGCGGGCCTTGGCCTCCCGGCGCACCTCCAGTATCATATCCATCAACCCCTCCAATGTCTTTTCCTCTGACGAGGCCGATACCTCGTCCACGAGTCCCATCACGTCCGGAACGATCTTTCCAAACAACTCAGAAAGAGCTCCATAATCCTTGTCACTGAGCTTAATGCTGCCGTCCTTTGCCTGATTGACAATCCTGACAGCATCGAATACCTTGGCTAGGGCGACCGGAGTATTGAGGTCATCACATAAGGCCCCGACAACTTCTTCCGTCAGATTCACCACATCTGGATTGACTGCATCTCCGCAGTGAGGCAGGGCTTTGTAGTCCTTTGCCGCCTGAAGTACCCTCCTCAGTCCCTTCTCCGCAGCAGACAGAGCCTCATTGCTGAAGTCCAGCGTACCACGGTAGTGCGCCTGCAGGATGAAGAAGCGTATCGTCATAGGAGAGAAGACCTTATACAAGTCTGCAAGCGTTGTAAAGTTACCTAGGGACTTGCCCATCTTCTGCCCGTTGACGGTCAGCAGGTTGTTGTGCATCCAGTATCTGACGCCTCCCTTCCCGCGCGAGGCGGTATTCTGGGCCAGCTCGCATTCATGGTGAGGAAACTGAAGATCCATCCCACCGCCGTGAATATCGAACTCGTCTCCCAGATATTTCTCACTCATGGCCGAGCACTCCAGATGCCAGCCGGGGAATCCCTCGCTCCAAGGAGACGGCCACTTCATGATGTGCTGGGGAGAGGCTTTCTTCCACAACGCGAAGTCATAGGGCGAACGCTTGTCACCGGTACCGTCCAGGGTACGTGTATTGGCCATCATCTCGTCTATATTGCGGCCTGACAGGACTCCGTAATGATATTTCTTATCATAAGCCTGAACATCGAAATACACGGAACCGTTGCTCTCGTATGCGAAGCCGGCATCCAATATCTTTTTCACAAGCTCTATCTGTTCGATTATATGCCCCGAGGCCCTGGGTTCTATGCTGGGCGGCAGGGTATTGAGCCTGCGCATGGCGTCATGATAGGCTATGGTATAGGCCTGGGCCACCTCCATAGGCTCCAGTGACTCCAGTCTGGCCTTCTTTGCTATCTTATCGTCCCCCTCGTCCGCATCGTGCTCCAGATGCCCCACGTCCGTAATGTTCCTTACGTACCTGACTTTATAGCCCAGATACCGGAAGAAGCGGACCAGCACGTCATATGTCACTGCCGGTCTGGCATGTCCCAGATGAGGGTCTCCGTACACAGTCGGTCCGCACACATACAGCCCGACCATTCCGGGATGCACAGGCTTGAATTCCTCTTTCCTCCTCGTAAGAGTGTTATAGATGTAAACTGTCCTTGCCATAACAAATCTGATTTTGTCAGGCAAAGATAACATTTTTACATCATCGGTGAATCCTCTATGACAAGTCTGCTGGCCAACACCTCATAAAAGGACCTCTCCTCGCCTTCAGCCGTAGTGTAGCGGTTCTGTCTCAGCCGGCCTATCACATGCACGCACACTCCTTTCCGGATATTGTTGAAATCCGGCATACCCTTTCCGTTCCAGGCCGAGACCGAGTGCCACGTCGTCTCCTCCTTCAGATTGCCGGAACGGTCCTTGTACGTCTCGTTGGTGGCCATGTTGAATCTGACTACCGTGTTGTCTCCCACTCTGTTGATTTTTGCGTCCTGCCCTACATTTCCGCGCAGTTCGATTCTGTTCAATGATCTGTCCATAATTCCGATAATTAATGATTGCAGAGGCAAAGCAACACAAATCTACGGAATAAGGCGAACTTTAAACGTCTATAAACGTCTGGATATCCAAAGTTTTTACGAATGTGGTTATGCCGTCCGAAAACGATTGCCTAACTTTGTACGACAAAACACACGAGCTGTATGGATGAGGAGACGAGAATATGCCCGAATTGCGGCAGGCAGGTGACGGGCAGGGCAGATAAGAGATTCTGCTGCAGCGAATGCAAGACCATGTTCCACAACCGCAAGTACCGTCTGGAACGAAAGGAGATATACCGCATTGACAGGATATTGAAAAAGAACCGGTCCATCATAGACCGGCTCTACATCAACGGTGAGCGGGATATTCCGTTTCACCGCCTATACCATATGGGATTTGATTTCAAGTATCTGACATCCTTTATTGCCGACTCCTGTTCCACAGAGGCCTGCGTCTTCGGATGCTACGACTACATCTGCGCCATGTCCTCTGACGGCAGGATATCCATAGAAAGGGCCGAGCCGACTACTCCACGGTGACGGACTTGGCCAGATTCCTGGGCTGGTCCACATCCCTGCCCTTTGCGATAGCAATATGGTAAGCCAGAAGCTGGAGAGGGATGGTGGACAGCAGGGGGACAAAGCACTCCTCCGTATCCGGTATCTCGAATGACCAGTCAGAGATATTGCGGACATCGGTGTCACCCTCTGTCACGATGGAGATAATCCTGCCTTTACGCGCCTTTATCTCCTGCACATTGCTGACAATCTTGTCGTATTTTCCCTTTCTGGTCGCTATCACGACTACGGGAAGCTCGTCGTCTATAAGGGCGATGGGCCCGTGCTTCATCTCCGCCGCCGGATAGCCTTCGGCATGAATATACGATATCTCCTTGAGTTTCAATGCCCCTTCCAGGGCTACCGGATAATTGTATCCGCGTCCCATATAGATGAAATTGTGGGCATAGGTGAATACCGTAGCTATTTTGGATATCTGCTCGTCATGCTTGAGTATCTTCTCTATCTTGTCCGGAATCCGCTGCAACTCTTCTATGAGCTCACGGCTGCGGGCTTCGGTTATAGTGCCTTTCTCCCTGGCCAGACTCAGAGCTAGAAGCGAGAGGGCGGCGACCTGAGCCGTAAACGCTTTAGTCGAGGCGACTCCTATCTCCGGACCGGCATGAGTGTAACAGCCTGAATCCGTCTCACGCGGTATGGACGAACCCACCACATTACAGATACCGAAGAGGAAGGCTCCGCTCGCCTTGGCCAGCTTGATGGCAGCCAGCGTATCGGCTGTCTCTCCGGACTGAGAGATGGCGATAACTATATCATCCTGAAATATCACCGGCTTACGGTACCTGAACTCAGAAGAGTACTCCACCTCCACAGGTATTCTGGCCAGCTCCTCTATGATATACTTGCCTATCTGGGCGGCATGCCAGGATGTTCCGCAGGCGCAGATGATTATACGGCGGGCGTTCAGGAAACAGTCCAGATTGTCTATGATTCCGGACAGCTTCACCTCCCCGAGCTCGGGGTTGAGACGGCCTCTCATCGACACCCGGAGAGTATTCGGCTGCTCATATATCTCCTTGAGCATGAAATGGGGGAAACCGCCTTTTTCTATCTCACTAAGATTAAGCTCCAGTTTTTTGACTATGGGTGTCACTTCCACCTGACGCAGGTCGGTTATGCGAATGCCTCCATCCCTGTCCATTACGGCTATCTGCTCGTCATCCAGATATATCACCCTATCGGTATACTCCACTATGGGAGTGGCGTCTGAGCCGACCAGGAACTCATCCTTGCCGACACCCAACACCAGCGGACTTCCCTTGCGGGCTGCAATGAGTACATTGGGATTGTCCTTGTCTATAATTACTATCGCATAGGCTCCTATCACATTCCTGAGAGCCAGCGGCACGGCCTCCACAAGCGGTATGTGGTGCGAGTCCATCATATACTGCACCAGCTGTATCACCACCTCCGTATCCGTATCGCTATGGAAATGATATCCCTTATTCATCAGTTCCATCTTGAGCGACTTGTAGTTCTCAATGATACCGTTGTGAATCAAAGCCAGGTTCTTGTGCTCCGAATAATGAGGATGCGCATTGACCTCATTGGGCTCTCCGTGGGTTGCCCAGCGCGTATGCGCTATACCTATGGTTCCGGTAGTATTCTTGTCGCTTATCAGTTTCTCAAGATCGCTTACCTTTCCTTTTGACTTATACACTGAAAGGTTTCCATCATCGTTTATCAGCGCAATACCTGCGCTGTCATAGCCCCTGTACTCCAGTCTGTGAAGACCTTTGATCAAAATCGGCGCAGCCTGCTGCGGCCCCATATATCCTACAATACCACACATAGTTTAAAAATTTTAGTCAGGGACAAATATAAACAGTTTATTTTTTTAAATTTGTATTTATTATTATTTGTTATGAAGATTTTTACAACTTTTCTCAAAATACTGGCCGTCTTCCTGCTTATTGTCTTCATAGGCCTTGCCGCATTCAGTGTCTCCCCGATATACCGGTTCTCCGGTCCCGAGCCCTTCTCCGGTGACAGGATTTACAATCCGTATGCGGATTTCGACTCCACGATCGGTTGGAAAAGGGCCTGCCTGCACACCCATACCAAAGTAGACAAAGGCATCAACGAATGTCCCTACTATCCCGACGTCGTCTACTCGGACTACATGAGTTACGGCTATGACATACTGGCTTTCTCCAACCATCAGGCACTCACCCCGCATCCGGTGGATTCCTCTCTTTATATCGGGGTCTATGAGCATGGCTACAACCTGTTCAAGTTCCATCTGAACCCATTCGGTGTCAAGAAAGTGGAGAAATTCGACCATATCCTGCCGTTCTTGCTGTCCCAGAAGCAGTTCATGATAGACCGCCTGGCCGAAGACGGAGACTTCGTCCAGTTTAACCATCCAAACAGGACCTTGAGTATCAACAAGAATGTCATGGAACACCTCTCCGGGTACAGACTTATCGAGGGTGACTCAGGGTTCGGAGAGTACGACAAGGGCGCAGGCTCCGCACTTACACACTGGGACGAGGCCCTCTCAGCCGGACGCTATGTCCACAACAACATCAGCGATGACAACCACAACTCCAAGAATCTGCCTCGGATAGCCAGAAGGTGCTCCTGGATAAACACTGCCACGCCATATTATGAGGATGTCAAAGAGCAATTGCTTAAAGGCAACTTCTACACAACCAGAGTTCCCAACTTCGGAAACGATTCTACAGCCAAGCATGAGGGCAATATGCAGCTTCCTAAAATCAAGGACATCGGGTTGAGCGGTGACACCGTATACATGCGGTTGTCTGTCCCTGCATCTTCCATAAGGATAATATCCCAGAACGGAACGGTCGTAGACTCCGCATTCAATACTGACAGAATCCGATACGCCATGGCAACAAGTGACCCCTACGTAAGAATCACTGCCTGGTATGACGACGGCACTACCGTATATACCAATGCGTTTGCCAGATTCAGCGATGGAAGCTCACCATACAGGGATTTCCCGCATCCCATACGCTGGGGAATGACCATACTCTGGAACCTGCTGCTGCTCGCTGTGGCCGCAGCATCCGCTACCGGCATATACTTTCTGTTCAGGAAAAAGAGAAAATAATCACTTAAGAAATACCTCCAGTGCTCCGCCTCCGTACCTGAGTTGTGAGGCCTCTCCGAAAATGACCCCGGGATACTCTTTCAGTTTCCTGATCAACTCGCGGCGAAGCACACCCCTGCCGTTCCCATGAATGAAGATTACGGAACGTACTCCCCTGCGGAAAGCCTCGGCCATACTCTTGTCCACGACATCAAGCTGAACATACAGGGCATCCTCATCCGGTATATTGCGTGCCGCAGGATATTTACGCCTCACCGCATCCATATGCAGGTCTACCTCCATTGTTCCGGCCTCACGCATAGCCTCTTTCCCGCTACGGACCGCTCTGACCGCAGACATCTGCCTTCCCTTGAATCTTGCCGCCTGAGTGTTCGCGTCGTAAAGATGCTGCTCCTCCAGGAGATTCACGCCCGGTACAGACACGACTTCTGTGACAGAGACCCGCATCCTCATCCCGTCCACCTCTATGACGAGCGTAGAACTGTCAGGCACGGCTACTACTGTGCCGTCCTCCACCGAGTCCATAAACCTTACTCTATCGCCTGTCCTGTACATCTCATTCTGAACAAATTTCACATATTTTTCAAAATATGTTCCGGAAAAACATAACTTTGCCCAATCAAAAACCATACCCGATGAAAAATATTATAAACCTGGACACTGTCGACAAATACAACAGTCTTTTCGGCCTCGAGACCCAGCATCCTCTTGTCAGCATCGTGGACCTTGCCAAAGCCACCCGCCAGCCAGAGGATTTCACCTGCAACTACGGTGTCTACGCTCTTTTCCTCAAACAGGTCAAATGCGGAGACATACGTTACGGACGGCAGATCTACGACTATCAGGAAGGGACTGTCACCAGTTTCGCACCCGGACAGGTGGTCAGCGCCGCTTTTGACCCGAATGTAAAGCCGGCGGCCCTCGGCCTGATATTTCATCCGGACCTGATTGCCGGCACATCATTAGGACGTGAAATCAGAAGATATACATTCTTTTCATACAGTTCCTCCGAGGCGCTGCATCTTTCAGAAGAAGAAAAAGGTATCTTCATCGACTGTCTCACCAAGATAGAAGCAGAGATTCACCGGCCTGTGGACAGACACAGCAAAAGACTAATCTCCAGAAACATAGAACTTCTGTTGGATTACTGTATGCGTTTCTATGAAAGACAGTTCATCACACGGGCCAAGGCCAACCACGACATTCTGAGCCGGTTCGAAGACCTGCTCAGCGACTACTTCAAGAATGAAGAGACACTGAAAAGCGGTCTGCCCACCGTCAAATACTTTGCCGACAAGATATGTCTGTCTCCCAACTACTTCGGAGACCTGATAAAGAAAGAGACAGGGAAAACACCCCAGGAATACATCCAAAGCAAAATAATAGAGACAGCAAAAGAGCAGATCCTGTATACAGATAAGACAGTCAGCCAGATAGCATTTGATCTGGGATTCCAGTACTCACAGCACTTCATAAGAGTATTCAAAAAAAACGTCGGAAAGACTCCTCTGGAATACCGAAGGGAAGAGAATTGATATCTCAGAGTTGTTTTTTGCTTAATTCAGCACATGGGACAATGTAGTCCCTGTCTAAATTAAGTAAAAAACATGATTGCAGGCTATCTAAGGGTCAGTACATGCAAGCAGCACCTGACTAACCAAAAAGATGAGATCCAACGGTATGCAGCCGCAAGGAACTTCTGCGTTGACACATGGGTCACGGAAATCGTAAACGGTGTAATTCTCGGGTGGGCGGGTACTGATGAGGCGGAGGAGGCAAAAAAAAAGCCCGCTGAGGGAACTCCTCGCGGGCTCTATGGGGCGGCGGCTACCTACTCTCCCACCCTGGTTAGGGCAGTACCATCGGCACAAGCGCGTTTAACTTCTCTGTTCGGAATGGGAAGAGGTTGGTCCACGCCGTTATAACCACCATCATTTCGCTGTCCGGTATTACGGACGTATGCTATAAGAAATGAGAGAGACAACAAAGTCTTTTGTCATTTTGTGTTTCCGTCGTCATATCAGAAGTGTCGGGCTATTAGTACCGCTCGGCTTTGACATTGCTGCCTTTACACCTGCGGCCTATCGACGTCGTAGTCTTCGACGACCCTCTATGGAAATCTTATCTTGAAGCCGGCTTCGCGCTTAGATGCTTTCAGCGCTTATCCTAACCACACGTGGATACCCGGCGGTGCAGCTGGCGCCACAACCGGTACACCAGAGGTGTGTCCATCCCGGTCCTCTCGTACTAAGGACAGACCTCCGCAAATTTCCTACGCCCACAACAGATAGGGACCGAACTGTCTCACGACGTTCTGAACCCAGCTCGC
>ERZ779889.2849-NODE-2849-length-13484-cov-3.482314_pt1 | contig 13484 bp, 13 predicted proteins | sample MGYA00511030_ERZ779889 | MGnify/ENA primary metagenome ERZ779889 (study PRJEB29588, sample SAMEA2160616) | human gut metagenome | biome: human gut; feature: human-associated habitat; material: faeces | place: Denmark | collected 2008/2010 ...
GTTTTCGCTCCAGACGACCGAGATCGAGGCGCAGAACGAGCGCGCGGAGACGCTTGCGGCGGAGAACGACCGCCTGACGAGCGAAAACGCCAAGCTCGCGGCGAAATGCGGCGAGTATGACCAGTCCAAGGACAAGATCGCGGAGATGGAGCTTTCGGCCTACCGCCGCGCCAAGCAGATCGAGGAGTGGGTTTGGGTCAAGAACGCGCGCAGCTTTGACGAGATGTCCAACCTTCCCAAGACCCTGCGCGAGGACCTTTCTCGCCACCTCACGCTCGGTGGCGTCACCGAGGTGGCCCGCCAGGTATCCTCTGACGGAAGCCGCAAGTACCTGCTGCGCTATCAGGACGGCGTGAGCGTTGAGTGCGTGGGCATGCCCACCAAGAATCGCCTCACCGTATGGGCGTCAACCCAGGCGGGATGTGCCATGGGGTGCGCGTTTTGTGCCACGGGGGCGGCCGGACTCACGCGCTCCCTTACCTCTGCGGAGATATACGAGCAGGTCATGCACGTTCGAGACGACTTCAACGCGCGCGTGACGAGCGTCGTTCTCATGGGCCAGGGAGAGCCCTTCATGAACTACGACGCCACGCTCGGAGCTCTCAGGCGTCTCAACTCACCTGATGGAGCCGGCATCGGTGCGCGTCACCTCACGGTCTCAACCTGCGGCGTCATCCCCCAGATCATGCGCTTTGCAAACGAGCCCGAGCAGTTCACGCTTGCCATCTCCCTCCACTCCGCGGTTCAGAAGACGCGCAACGCCCTCATGCCTGGAGTGCGCAAGTATTCCCTCGTTAACCTCTATAACGTCATGGGAGAGTACGTCAACAAGACGGGAAGGCGGCCCACCTACGAGTACGCCCTCATCGGCGGCATAAACGATACCGAGCCTGAGCTTCAGGCCCTCTGCGACTTCTGCGAGGGCACGCTCGCCCATGTCAACCTCATCCAGCTCAACGAGGTGGACGGCTCTCGGTTCCACCCCTCAACCGAGGCACGTGCGGAGGACTTTGTCAGAAGGCTGGCCTCCGTTGGCGTTGAGGCAACCATCAGAAACTCGCGCGGGGCAGACATTGACGCCGCATGTGGCCAACTCAAACAACGCGCAGGTCACTAGGCTCTTCTCATGGGAGAAGGGAGGCAGCCACTTGGTTGCCTCCCTTCTTATTTTCGTACATTTGTTCTAGAATCCGAGCGCTTCCCACTGCTTCTCGGTGCGCTCCCTGTTGGGAAAGTCGTCCTCAACAACAACTCCGTACATTTCATTGACGGTATCGCACACTTTGGAACAGGCATCGCTCACTGCTTGTCCGCAGCTGCGGAGGTTCTCCCTGGCTTGGTCAGAGAGAAGCACTCTGTAGGCGGCATACCCAATGCACGCAAGGGTGCCAAGCGCTACTACTGTTGCTCCAAATCTTTTCACTCAGACCACGTCCCTGGACCAGCAAGTAAGTCAACAATATGTCCTAGCTGCTCTTCGTTTGAAAACTCAATTTCAATCTTGTTTTTACCTCGTACGTTTTTCACCCTCACGTTTGTGTCGAGGGCAAGACGCATCTGTCGTGCGGCGCGCTTGTAGGAGGGAGGAAGCGGCGTCCTCATCGGACGGTCTTCCTGCTGTGCCGTGGCATAGAGAGGTGCAAGGGCCTCCGTCTGTCGCACGGAGAGGCGCTCCGTCACAACCTTTTCCGCAAGGCGAATCCTTCCATCCTCGGTAGGAACTGCCAAAATCGCCCTCGCGTGGCCGGCACTTATCACACCTTCCTCAACATAGCTCTGAACCTCTTTTGGTAGATCAAGAAGTCTCAGCGTATTGGTGATCGCAGAGCGCGACTTTGAGAGGATGTGCGCAAGCTCCTCTTGCGTCAGTCCCTTGTCCTTGATGAGCTGCCGATAGCCACGAGCCTCCTCCAGAGGCGTCAGATCAGAGCGCTGTAGGTTCTCAATGAGGGCGAGCTTAAAGACGTCCTCGTCAGAAACCTCACGGATGATTACGGGTACCTCATCAAGTCCTGCAGCCTTCGCAGCCTGATAGCGCCTCTCTCCGGCAACGATCTCGTATTCGTTACCCTTCTTTCTCACAAGAAGCGGCTGCAGCACACCGTTCTGCCTGATTGAGTCCGTAAGCTCAGAGAGGTCTTCCTCTTTGAAGCTCTTTCTCGGCTGACCTTTGTTTGGCTTGATCTGTGCAATAGGAAGCGTTGACTCGGGACGCATTCCTGCCGTCTCAGCATCTGCCTCACCAACAAGGAGTCCCAGTCCACGACCAAGCCCTGATTTCTTAGCCACGTGCCACCACCTCTCTTGCTAGCTTTGCATAGGCGAGCGAACCCTTACTCACACGTGCGTACTTCGTAACGGGGAGCCCATGGCTCGGAGCCTCGGAGAGCTTCACGTTTCTTGGAATGATTGTCTTGAACATCTTCTTGCCAAAGTATGACTGCACCTCATCAACAACCTGCTTGGAGAGAGTTGTCCTGCTGTCATACATGGTCATGACAACACCAAAGATGTCGAGGCTGGGGTTCATCCGCTTCTTGACCATCTGCATAGATTCCAGGAGCTTCGCAACCCCCTCAAGAGCGTAGTACTCGCACTGAATGGGTATCAGCAGAGAGTCAGCTGCAACAAGTGCATTGATGGTGAGCAGACCAAGAGAGGGAGGACAGTCAATGAGTACGTAGTCAAACTCATCCTTCACTGAGGCAATTGCCTTCTTTAGAACCGATTCTCGATTCTCCGTTGAGACAAGCTCAATCTCTGCTGTAGCAAGCTGGATAGTGGCAGGTGCAATGTAGACACCTTTCTGACAGGTCTCCATGATGATGTCCTCAATCGAGCCATCATGAAGAATCACATCATAGATGTCCTGTTCAAGATCTTCTTTCTCGATGCCGTATCCACTTGTTGAGTTTCCCTGAGGATCAAAGTCAACGACAAGGACCTTTTTCTTTTGGTCTCCAAGACAGGCTGAGAGGTTGACGACCGTCGTCGACTTTCCCACGCCTCCCTTTTGGTTGATACACGCAATGACTTTGCTGTCACGCTGAGGGAGACCTCGCTTCATGTCCTTGTAGCTCATGTATCCTCCGTTTATCGTATGACTTGCTACAGAATCATACGTGAATGTTTCACGTGAAACCCTCTCATTTTCCTTCTCTAAAGAACCCTCGCTTACGTCAAACATCTTCTTAATCTGGGGCCGGTGTTTAACGTGAAACACCGGCCCTGAGGATACGAGGAACTAGACACCGAGTGGCTGACTCTTTGCCATGCCAACACGTCTTGGCAGCTTGATTTTGGGCGAGCCAGTCTTTGTGAAGACAAGTATCTCTCTGTGACCGAGTTGTCTTGGCAGGTCAAAACTATGACATCCATCCAGTGTGAGACCACATATTCTCGCTGCTCTTTGGGCCACCTCAATCTCTTCCTCGGAGGGGTTACCCTTCTCAACAACGAGCAGACCATTCTTCATAAGAAGCGGTGTGGCGTATTCGATCAGAACATTCGTCTGAGCGACAGCTCTCGTAAGAACTATGTCCTGTGACGATTTGTTGCTGCGCGCAAGCTCCTCGATGCGTCCATGGACTCCTTTCAGATGATTTAGCCCAAGCTCTGAAAGAAACTCGTTCACAGCCACTATCTTCTTGCCAACAGAATCAACCAGCACTCCCTGAGAGCCCGTCATGATTCCAAAGGGAATCCCTGGAAAGCCACCACCGGTACCAATATCCATGAACGAAGAACACCCATGGTTCTTGACGTTTGGAATAGTCAGAGGAAGAAGAGAGTCAACGTAGTGAAGTGTAATGGCATCTGAGGGGTCAACGATTCTCGTGAGATTCAAGACCTTGTTCTTCTCGATGAGAAGTTCAAGATGGCCAACCATGAGCTCTGCCTGGTCTTGGGAACACTCGAGACCAAAGGATGCAAGCTCACTAAGGAGCTGATCAACAAGCTCTCTCTTCATAGGACAAACTCCTGTCACTGACAAAAAACCACGCATCAAAAGAAATTGTCACAGAAAAGGGGAGGATGTAAAGACATCCTCCCCCAAGCACATCATGTGACACTTATTACCTTACAGCGGTAATGACAACGTGCCTATCGGGCTCAACGCCCTCGGAGTGTGTGGTTACGCCCTCATCGCCCCTCAGCGTGAGGTGAATGATACGGCGCTCATAGGCATTCATGGGGGAAAGCGTAACCTTTCCTCCGCGCTGCTTTGCGCGTGCGGCAGAGGAACGAGCCATATCCTCGAGCTTCTTGCGGCGACGGCTCTTATAGCTCTCAATGTCAACAACAACGGGATAGTAGAACTTGATTCTGCTGCTCAGAAGAGAGGTGAGCACCATCTGAAGAGCATCGAGGGTGCGACCGTGACGACCAATAAGGACCGCAAGGTCGCCGCCGTTGACATCGAGAATCAGCTCGCCATTCTCGCCATCGTACTCATCGATGGAGGAGTTGTTCTCGCCAAACAGAGAAAGGATGCTCTTGAGGTATTCGACGGCAAGGTCTGCGATCTTGTCCATCTCCTCGTCACTCAGGGGCTCTCCGGCCTCATAGTGCTCACGAATGGAGGCGAAGTCGTCAAGCGCGTCCTCAGAGAGGGAGGTCTCCTCGGGCGTGTCTTCGACTATCAGGTTTTCCTCCGCCATGACATCCTCCTAGACAATAATTATTAAATCAGTTTACTCATATATAGGGAGTTGGTTGGTACTCTATGCCTTCTTATGAGGACGCTGCTTCTTCTCGCGCCTCACCACGTCGACCTCTATGGGGCGATTCTCTGCCTCAGCCTCGGCCTCTTCCTTGGCCTTCTGCTGAACCTTCTTGGTGATGAGCTGCTGCTGAATGACCTGCCAGATGGAGGAGGTCACATAGTAGATGAGAACCGCGGAGGGAACGCCCCAGCCAAACCAGATCATCATGAGCGCCATCATGCCACCCATGAGCATGGTCTGAGAGCGCTGGGCTGAGTTCTGGTTGGAGACGTTGAGAACCATGGGGATGAAGGTGAGAACACCAAAGAGGAGGTCAAAGATGATGTAGGGCGCGGCGGCAACCCAGCCAGAGGCCTCAAGGACCTGGGCGACGGACTGGGAAATCGAGGGGAGGATGCTGTAGAAGCAGGCATCCGCCGGAACGTCGCGCACAACCGAGAACAGACCAAAGAAGATAGGCATCTGAAGGAGAATGGGCAGGCATCCTCCGAGGGGGTTGAACTTCATGTCGGCGTAGGCCTTGCGAAGCTCCTCCGCCTGACGCTCGGGATCGTCTGCGTAGCGCTCCTGAATCTCCTGGAGCTTGGGCTGCATGACCTGCATGCGCGCGGTCGAGCGCGTCGAGTGGGCCATGAGCGGAGTGAGGATGAGGCGGATGATGATCGTCAGGACGATAACCGCAAGGCCCCAGTCTCCAACAAAGCTTTCGATGCCCGTGAGCACCGCAGTCAGAAAGTCAATAAACCATTCCCACATGGTTCCTCCGTGGCCCGTATCCGCTAGGGAACGGGATCATAGCCGCCTGCATGAAGGGGGTGACATCTGGCAATCCTGCGCAGCGCCAAAGATAGGCCTCTCAGAAACCCATATCTCCCGATTGCCTGGATCGCATACTCAGAGCACGTGGGCACATAGATGCAGCGGGCGGGGAACAATGGTGAAATTCGCCTTTGATAGAAGCGAATCAGCACAAGGGCGCCACGCGAGACGGGTCCAGCGGACGAGTCCACCTCAGACACCAGCTCGCGTCAGAAGTTTCTCAAGGGCCCGGGCAACCTGCTCGGGCGTGCTCCCGTGCGTCTGCGGCGTCGAGAAGAGAATCACGTCGTAGCCGTCTGCGGGAAGGGAGGCTCGACGGGCGGCCTCCCTGAGAACGCGCTTGCACCTGTTTCTGAAAACAGCGTTTCCAAGGCGCTTTGCTGCGACGAAGGCGACCCTTCCCGGATCGCCTTCGTCGAGCGGTGCAACTCGGATTCGCAGGAGAGCGTCGTTGTATCGTCTCCCCCGTGCGAAGACCCTCTCAAAATCTCTCTTGGACTTGATGGTCTTCATAGAACGTCGTTAGACAGTGAGACGCTTGCGACCCTTGGCGCGACGACGAGCGAGAACGGCGCGGCCGCCCTTGGTGGCCATACGAGCACGGAAGCCGTGGGTGGTGGCGCGCTTGCGCTTGTTGGGCTGATACGTACGCTTCATAGCTATTCCTCCCGATTGGGTATGACGTCTTCTAGAGCAATAAGCTTGGAGATTGTAAAGGTCCCATCGGAGAAATGTCAACAAATTCATCAAACAATCTCCGTATAAGGCCCGCTCAGAGGACTTTTTCAGTCAAAGGAAGGAAAAAACCATCCAATTGAAAGATTACATTCAGCTGGAACCATTCTTTCATACGAATGAAACATGACGTATGCGTGTTATGATTTCACCACCTTTTTCACCGAGAAGAGCGAGTTTTCTACATGGTATTTACCATTGATGAAAAGTTTCGTTCATATCGAATTCTCAGTGAAATGTTTTCTACACCGGATGAACGATTGTTGAAAAGAAGGGTTGAGACGGTGACACGGGACTTCTACCCCTTCGTTGAGGAGGGCACCAAGGCGGACGAGGATTCCTCCAAGGGGGAGACGTCCTGCGAGGTCCAGCACCCGGCCCGCATAGCCGTCTACGACGATGCCTCGGCCGCGCCGCGCGTCGTCGTCATAGAGCCCTGTGACGTGCGAGACTACCTCGAGCAGATCACCGCGACCGTAAACCGGCTCTCTCACGAGCAGGGAGGGTCCATCCCCTTCATGGTCATCCGTGAGATCGTGGAGAACTTCATCCACGCGTACTTCCAATCGCCCACGATCACCATCCTCGATGGGGGAAACACGATTCGCTTCTCTGATCAGGGCCCGGGAATCAAGGAGAAGTCACTTGCCCTTGAGTACGGGACCTCATCGGCAACAGAGGAGATGAAGCGCTACATCCGTGGCGTTGGAAGTGGACTTCCCTACGTCCAGCAGTACATGACCGACAAGGGCGGAAGCCTCGAGATCGAGGACAACATAGCCGGCGGGACCGTCGTCACCATCTCCACCCATCCCCGCGAGCAGGCACGTGTCGTGTCTGGTGTCGAGGCCGCACAGACGCGCCCTTCTCAGCCATGGGGCTATGACCAAGCTCCGAGCGCAGCACAACCTGTCATGTACCAGGGTGCCCCCTGGCCGCAGCAGCCTGCTTGGGGCCAACCTCAGCCTGCTTGGACCCAGCCACAGCCAGCCATACAGGTCGACGAGCGCGGCCAGCAGGTCCTCGCCTTTCTCGCCGACCATGAGCTCGTGGGGCCAACGGAGCTCGTTCGTACCTATGGGTCCTCGAGCGCCACGTGGTCTCGCGCGCTGGCCTCGCTCTCGGCCCAGGGAATCATCATCAAGGTGGGGCAGAAGTACCAGCTCACCACCATCGGCCGCAGCTTTGCGTCTATTTGAGCTGCCTAGCCAAACCGTTCGGCAGAGTCACGTGAACGGTTATCAACAATAGCTATACTTGGATGGCACTTTTCAACATTTCCTATCACGGGATGCCATCACATGGAACTATCCTTCGAAACAGACGCCGAGGCCCTCTGGCAGGACTCGCTCGATCTTCTCGCCGCAAAAGAGCTGCCCGAGGCGGTTCTTGCCATGCTCAGAAACTGCAGGCCAGAAGGCATGGAGGGCGGAACCCTCAAACTCAAGACGCCCATGCGCCTTGTGGTCAAGACCGTTGCCAAGAACCGCGCGCTCATCGAGGAGTGCGTCTCGCAGGCCGCCTTTGAGCCCATGGAAATTGACATCGAGTTTGAGCAGGCGGGCGGCCCTGAGCACCAGCGCCCATCGTCAGTGATGACGCGAGACGAGGCAGACCGCTGGATCGCGGAAACCGAGCAGCGACCTCTGACGCCCAGCGTCACTCCCGCGCGTGCCATCATGGAGGACAGCTGGGACGAGGGCACCAACAGTGCGGCACAGGCTGCGGAAAACCGTCGGCGCCGCGAGCGCAACCCCCTCGTCGAGGACATATCTCCCGCCACCTCAAAGCTCACGTTTGAGCGCTTTGTTAGAGGAGACGAGAACGACATCGCCTACCAGGCGGCGCTGCAGGTTGCCAACGGAATGAACACCACCTACAACCCGCTGTTCATCTACGGAAAGAGCGGCCTGGGAAAGACGCACCTCCTGCGTGCGGTACAAAACTACATCGCGAGAAACGACCCCTCCCGCCTGTGCGTCTACAGCGACGCCCCGACGTTCATATCGGACTACACCGAGGCCATGCGCCACTCCGAGCGCTCTGCGGCGTCGGTGCTGCGCCAGAACTACGCCGACATCGACGTCCTCATCATCGACGACATCCAGAAGATGGCCGGCAAAGCGGGAACGGTCGGCTTCTTCTTTGACACGTTCAACGAGCTCATCTCAAACGGAAAGCAGATCGTCCTTGCCGCCGACCGCACCCCGGCACAGCTCGGGATGGGCAAGGACGGCTTCGACGAGCGCGTGACGAGCCGCCTGGGCTCCGGTTTCACCACTCCGATCCAGGTTCCCAGCTACGAGCTCAAGCTCCGCCTCATCGACACCTTCTGCGAGCGGATGAGAGACGACGCGCTGAGGGAGAACGTCCCGGCACTCTCGGGCGCCATCCCCGAATCGGCGAGGCAGTACATGGCCGAGCGAGCGGGAACAAACATCCGCGTCATCGAGGGCTTCTGCCAGCGCTGCCTCTTCACGGCCACGGCGGCCGAGAAGAGGGGCTCTCAGATCTCGCGCGACGAGATCGAGTCAATAGCAAAGGAGTGCTGGCCGAGTGCCGGAAAGACCGTCTCCATCGAGGACGTCCAGAGGGCTGTAGAGAAGTACTACGACATCGACCACTCGAGTCTGGTGGGGACCAAGCGGCACAAGTCAATCATGGAGGCCCGCCACGTTGCCATCTGGCTCTCGAGGGAACTCTGCGACCGCACGCTCGCGGACATCGGAAAGCACTTTGGAGGACGCAGCCACGCGACGATCATGCACAGCATCAGTGTTGTCGATGAGGCGAGAAAGGCCGACAAGCTCTTCTACGATCGACTCACGCAGATTCGCGAGGCTATTACGGGAAACCTCTAGGCTTGTAGAAAGAGACGAAGACAACCTGTCGAAAGGGGGAGAAAAGTGGCCGGCGCAGGTCGAAGAAGTTTTCTACACCGGCGCGCCTGTTGAGGGAAGTTGAGGGAAAGCGTGTTTTCTGAAAGGCTTTATAAGCGCGTCTACCTTGTATTTTCCTGAGTTATTAGACTTTTCGACAGCCTCTATTACTACTACTGTTTTTAGATATATATAAAGAGAATTAGGAGAAAGGACCCTCATGAAATTCACCGTCAGCCAGTCGTCCCTCATGAAGGCTCTCTCCGTGGTTGCAAAGGGAATGGGCGCAAACTCCACGCTTCCCATTCTCTCCGGCATCTACGTCCGCGCCGCCGAGGGCCAGCTCGAGTTCCAGACGAACAACCTCACGATCTCCATCAGGCACTACATCCCCGCCAACGTTGAGGAGGAGGGTGAGGCGGTCATCTCGGGCAAGGTGCTGACCAGCATTGCGAAGAACCTTCCCGATGCCGCAGTGACCTTCGAGGGTGCTGGTCGCACGCTCACCATCTCGTGCGACAAGTCGACCTTCCGTCTCAACACGCTCAACCCGGCCGACTGGTCCGGTTTTCCCGAGGTGGCGCCCGACCGCACGATCGAGCTTCCGAGTGACCTTCTCAGCCAGATGGTCGACAAGGTCTATCGCGTGACCTCAAAGGACACCTCGCGTCCCATCCTGCAGGGAATCCTTCTCACGGTGGAGGACAACACCATTCGCCTTGTTGCCACTGACTCCTTCCGCCTTGCGGTGTGCGACTCCTCCGTCGAGGCCGCGCCGGGCGAGGCCTTCCGCGCCATCGTGGGCGGCGCGGTCTTCCACGATGTTCTCGCCATGCCGTCTATGACCGATACCATCCAGATTGGCATCACCGAGAGCCAGGTCGTCTTCACCTTTGGAAACACGACCTTCCTCGCCCGTCGCATTGAGGGGAACTTCCCCGACTACAAGCAGCTCCTGCCTCCCACCTGTGCCACGGCGCTCACGCTTGACGTGGCGGCGTTCTCCGCCGCGCTCAAGCGCGTCTCGGTCATCGCGCTTCAGAATGCCTCGGTTCGCTTTGACATCGACGCCGACGCCGGCTTCATGCGCCTCTCCGCCAGCTCTCCCGAGCAGGGCGAGTCCTCCGAGACGATCCCCTGTGGCATCGAGGGGCAGAGCATGTCCATCGCTCTCAACTATCACTACGTCTTTGACTGCGTGAATGCCGTTTCCGGGAGCAAGGACATGAGGCTCGAACTCATCGGGTCGGTCAACCCGGGCATCTTCAAGTGCAACGGAAAGATTAACTACCTTTACCTGCTCATGCCGGTTCGTCTCTAGGCTTGGGATGGGTCTTCTCGTCACAGAGCTCTCGCTCGCGGACTTCAGGAGCTTTGAGCGCCTCACGGTGAGGCTGTCTCCCGGCGTGACCATCTTTGTGGGACCAAACGCCGCGGGAAAGACCAACACCGTTGAGGCGCTGCAGCTCCTCACGGCGGGGCAGTCGTTTAGAAAGCCGACCCCCTCACAGCTCGTGCGAGAGGGGGCCGATTCGGCAAGAATAGACGCGCGGCTCGAGGGAGACGGCCGCGTGGTGGACGTACGCTGCGACGTGGCGCCGGGCAAGCGAAACTTCTTTAGGAACGGCAAGCGCATACAGTCCTCTGAGGTACCCGAGAGCCTCATGTCCGTGATCTTTACTCCGGACGACCTTGCCATCGTCAAGCGCGGCGCCTCCGTGCGCCGTGTGGAGCTCGATGACTTTGGGAGACAGGCAAACCGAGGCTATGCCAAGGTCCTCACCACCTACCAGCGCTCCATCGAGCAGAGAAACCGCCTCGTCAAGGAGGAGTGCCCCGATCTCTCGCTCCTTGACGCCTGGGACGCCTCGGTGGCGCTGGGAGGGGCAACGCTGCTCGCCGCGCGCCTCAGGCTCTTCTCGCGTCTGGCCGAGAGGGTGAGCGAGGTCTACCAGACGGTGTCCGGCGGAGAGACACTTGAGTGTTCCTACGTCTGCACCCTGGGGGACAACCTCATGGGTCTCACGCGCGACGAGCTGCGCGACGTCTTTCTCGAGCGCCTTGCGGAGTCGCGCGAGCAAGATCTTAGGCGCGGACAGACCTGCGTGGGGCCGCATCGAGACGACATTGTCTTTCTCATTGGGGGCAGAGACGCCCGCGCATATGGGTCCCAGGGTCAGCAGCGCTCCGTGGCGCTTGCTCTCAAGATGGCCGAGGTGCAGCTTTCTGGGGAGATTCTCGATTCCAAGCCACTGCTTCTCTTGGACGACGTGATGAGCGAGCTTGACTCGGCGCGGCGGACGGCGGCCATGAGGTTTGTGGAGAGCGGTATTCAGACCGTCATCACAACGACCAACCTTGGCTACTTCACAGGTGAGGTCCTCGACGAGGCCGAGGTGGTGAGCTTCGATGGACGATAGGTCCTCCAGACGACCCATCAGCGAGATAGAGGCCGAGCTCGTAGCACGCGAGAAGAGCCCGGAGGCGGTGGCCGACGTCTTTGACGAGTTTGTGAGGTCCGCAGACTCGGGCGGGCGCGCCCGCACCTCTTGGAGCGTCACGCGGAAGTGGTACGCCGTCAACGGAGACGTTGAGAGGCAGCACACGACGGGCACCTTCGTGAGAAGTCCCAAGGCACATGGCTCACTTCCCACGCTCGTGGTCTACGTCGACTCTCGGGCGCGCATGGTCGACTTTCAGGCAAACCGCGAGATATATCGCGCGCGCATGGAACAGGTGGGCCTGAGGTTTGAAGACGTTGAGTTTAGGGTCTCAAAGTGGGCCAAGGGGGCTGTCTCGCGCCCTGTGACCCACGACGCGCCGCCGGCGCTCCCCGAGCTATCCTCCGAGGAGAGCTCCTGGGTCGATAACATGACCTCAGATCTTCCCGAAAAGCTTAAATCGAGCGTTTCTCGGGCTATGAGAGTCACGATGCAGGCCGAGAAGCGCCGTAACAGCTAAATCTATGAAGGTGCCCTCAAACAGCGTCTCAGGGGCTTACAAACGCTATTATCAAATAGCTTGGGCCGTTTTTGCTCACGGCCCAGCAAAGAACGCATGAAACTGAGCATGGGGCCCTCGGGCCCTTTTGGGAAGGATGTGCGCGTGGCAAAGAAGAACGAGTACGGTGCGGGCGAGATTAAGATCCTCGAGGGTCTTGAGGCCGTCCGCAAGCGCCCCGGCATGTACATCGGCACGACGAGCTCCGCGGGCCTGCACCACCTGGTGTGGGAGATCGTGGACAACTCCGTCGATGAGGCCATGGCCGGTTTCTGCACCAAGATCAAGGTGACGGTCCATCCGGACAACTCCATCACCGTCGAGGACAACGGCCGCGGCATCCCGGTGGAGAAGCACCCCGTCAAGAAGATTCCCACCCTCGAGGTGGTTCTCACCATCCTGCACGCCGGCGGCAAGTTTGACAACAACGCCTACAAGGTCTCCGGCGGCCTGCACGGCGTTGGCGTCTCCGTCGTGAACGCCCTCTCCAAGCGTCTGGTGGCGCAGGTCAAGCGCGATGGCAAGGTCTACGAGATGGCCTTCGAGCGCGGCAAGACCGTCCAGAAGATGAAGGAGATCGGAAACTCCAAGGCCACGGGCACCACGATTACCTTCTGGCCCGACGAGGAGATCTTTGAGACCACTACCTACAGCTATGACGTCCTGCACACGCATCTGCAGGAGACGGCCTTCCTCAACAAGAACCTCAAGATCGTCCTCACCGACGAGCGCGAGCTCACGCCGCGCGTGGAGGAGTTCTGCTACGCCGGCGGCATCATCGACTTCGTGAAGTTTAGAAACGAGGGCAAAGACGTGCTGCCCGGCCTTTCTCGCCCCATCTACATCGAGGGCCGCTCCGACGCGGACGCCCCCGAGTCCCAGATGGGCGAGGTCGAGGTGGCCCTGCAGTGGAACACCGGCTACTCGGAGGACACCCTCTCCTTTGCCAACGACATCTATACCGAGGAGGGCGGTATGCACCTCGAGGGCTTCCGCACGGCCCTCACCAAGGTGATCAACGACTACGGTCGCCGTCAGAACATCATCAAGGAGAAGGACTCAAACCTCGAGGGCGGCGACATCCGAGAGGGCCTTTCCGCGGTCATCTCCGTCAAGCTCCCCGACCCGCAGTTTGAGGGCCAGACCAAGGCCAAGCTCGGCAGCTCCTACATGCGCACGCTCACCAACCGCATCGTGTCGCAGGGCATGGCCGAGTACCTCGAGGAGCACCCCAACCAGGCCAAGGAGATCCTGAAGAAGGCCTCCCAGGCCGCCAAGGGCCGTCTTGCCGCGCAGAAGGCGCGCCAGGCCACGCGCCGCAAGA
>ERZ779889.2850-NODE-2850-length-13472-cov-52.569203_pt1 | contig 13472 bp, 8 predicted proteins | sample MGYA00511030_ERZ779889 | MGnify/ENA primary metagenome ERZ779889 (study PRJEB29588, sample SAMEA2160616) | human gut metagenome | biome: human gut; feature: human-associated habitat; material: faeces | place: Denmark | collected 2008/2010 ...
ATTCTTTTTATCTTTAGCTAAGATACAAATTTTATATTACATTGGCAATCAATTCGTTATAAAGTTTTATTCTTTTTACGACAGTCCCTATTTAATTTCAACACGCCGAAATAATAACAACTTCCATTATTCAGCCAAACCTATTTTGTCCAAGGAGTGTTAAGGATTGTTTTGTGCCGTTCATCGTCACTAACAAACTGAAGATGTTCTACTACCGTGGCCTGGGTAATGCCAACTATCCTAGAATATCTGCGCGAGCCCCACCTCACCACACATGACAAAACGACAAAGTTTGCTCGATTATTATCTGATTATTACCGCAATACCAATCCACACCCTAGTTTGTTGCTATCAACCTTGATTGGGAGTTCTGTCGCAACAAAACGTTGACCTTGGTATTAGACTCCGCCAAACGAACTTAGTAGCAAATGAGCAAACCCACATACTATCACACAATTAGTGTAGCTCGAAAAAATCAGATATTTTGTAGCCAGCCTTTTTGGTAACATTTAATGTACACTCTCTATGTCATCTTCTTTGAAATGTCCATAGTATTTTAACCTACTTATTATATTGCCTCTAAGTACCCAATAGCTTCATCAAGTATCATTTCACCATCAGAGATATTAGTTGGGGTGAAAGAAATAAAATTGCCAGTAGCATCATTCCCGTCCTTATCAGTAAACCAATAACGCCATTGTCCATCCCTGTGAGCTAACTGGAATTCATATTTTTCGCCTGCTTTGTTATTGAAAACAATAAAAATTGCTGAATTTATATCGTAACTTCTCTGCGCATGATATCCATGTTCAAAACTACATTTAGCCCAATTGTATCGGGTATTCAATTCCTTTGACCATAACTCCGAATGATAATGATTCATTTGACTTTGGCTAAAAAGGATTATGTCTGCATCGTTTTGATCCATTTTCGTCCAATCTTCCATATACATAAAGCCTTGCGAACAATAATCAATCAATTCTTTATGGTCAATTAACATTCGCCTCCAAATAGGAATATTAGCATCCGTACTATGATTACGAATGATAATATTTAAATCCTTTTCAATATTATTTACAGAAACATTATCCAACATTGTCTTGAAAATGCATCTACTGCAAGCATTGTCCTTTTCAACAAACAACAACGTTTTCCAACTATTGTAGGGATCATTTAATTGATTACAAAAGTTAAGTCTTCTGGCACTATTCTTTCTCAGATACATACCAAGAGATAACAATGCTCTTTCCAATAGTCTATCAGATACAAGTTTTCCTTGATTGCTTTCCAACGCAACAATGATCTTATTTGCTTTTTCAATATAACGCTTCACATTAACACCGATAGCGTCGATCTCACTTTGACTTAACACTGAAATTTGATTAGCATCATATTTTGTATAAACATCGGCAAATTCAAGAGCGAAGCCCATCTGTCCTTTAAAGTATTTGCTCCTGTCCCCAAATTCAACTGCTTGTTTCACCGAATCGAGACCGAACTCTTTTTCTTTTTTCATAAGTTCAGCTTTGATACATTCTTCTTTCATCACACGTTCACGAAAGAATCTGACATCATAGTTTCGAGCAGATGTTGATAACCATTCTTGAATCTTGCGGTTCCCAACTTTGTCAAGGATATCATCAATACTATCCAAAGCCTGGGAAAACCTTGCAGAATCATCGATATCTGTTGCCTCATCTAAATTTCTGACAAGTCGCATCCACTCTTGCAAATCATTTTCATTAACCAAAGAGTCTTTGTGTATACTAACATATCGAAGATATGAATACAGTCTTAATCTTTGATGATAAGTAGCTCCTTTAGAAATGACTCTGTTTTGGATAAATTCGTTAGCATTGAACCAATCACATTCGAAACTTTCAGGAGTGGTTGTCTCATTGCAGAATATATCGAAAAGATCCATAACTCTTTGAATCATATCCTTCTCAGAATTAATTCTACTCTGGTCAACCTGTTCGTCACGACGATGCATCACTCCCAACTCGCAATACCGGGTGAAAGTAAAGCGCATGAACTTTTTATTTTGCTCAAGAAGATAGTCCATGGTCTCTTTATCTTTAGACCGGAAAGAGAATGCTATAAAATTACGGAAGAGATTTTCCATAATTGTATCAGTATTATCTTTGCCATCTCTATATTTCCACAGATAGTCACACCATTCTCCGTCTACCTTCGTTTTGAATTCATCTTTACACTTCATTCCATCATATTCAATCATGTCTTCAATACGAGCCTTAAAATTTTCGAAGTCACTTAGATGTATACCTCTAGCATTCAGTTTAATATAGAGATCATCAGTACGGCTATATCCATTTAGAGGAAGCAACTGGAAAGTGATGGGATGATTTTTTCCTTCTTCGACTTCAAACAAACGTTTATAAGCTTCAAGCCATGAATACGACTCTTTCAATTCTAGAAACTGATTATCAATCTCATTTAATGTAACGAGCATTCCTGCAATAGTGGGATCTTCAAGCCACGCTTTATAAAACCACCCTTGATCCTGAATCGTATCTGAAAGAAGAGAAGTCTTTTGATTTGCGTTTACTTTTTCAGAATGTTTTAATTGTTCAAAGACATCTGTTTCCTTATTCTCCAATGTATTGAATTTAGACAACAAACGTTCGCAAAACAATGTAGAACTATTTCTTGTCTTATACGAAAACTTATATGTCTGTTCGGCAACTGTCATTTTCTTAATAAAATCATCAAAATGGCCGCTGCGACCAGCTATATACCAATGAAACAAAAACAAAGTGGTTAATCTCTGTTGGCCGTCAAGTGGAATAAACTCTTGGTAACCTGAACTTGTATTGTTCACCGTACCAAAAATGAAGTCCAAATCGTGAGAACAATTATTTACATCGCGAATGTATGAAATGAGATTTCTCACGAAATTCTTTCTTACTTCTGTGGCATGATCGTCTGTTCTTCCTTGTGCATAATCTCTTTGAAGAACAGGAATAACAATACTATATCTTTTAATTAATTGGAGGAAACTCATTCTTTCTCCGCAGAAGTCCTTATCTATGATGCTTTTAAATTCATTCATATCGCAAGTCCTTAATACTTAAATGGGAGTACAAAATTGTTTGGTAAAAAGTCTTTTAGGCATTCGCAGATATAATCCCAATAGTCCTTTGCGTCTGTTCTACCCCAGACCATCATGTTTGACAATTTATGACTATACGCTTTTTCAAACATGGCACGAGTACATATAGGAGTATATATGTAGAACTCGTCATTCATTATTCTCTTTCGTTTAAGAGGGTAAATATCATTACCATAACTCTTGTTCGTAGTGCCGTTCAACAATGCGAAGTTCCAGATATAATCTTTTTCTCTTCTGAAAGATTTTCCGACCAGGACATCATCTTTAAACGTATCTTCTTTCTTCTGGTCAAAATAATCTATGATGTCGAAATATGTGGAATTCATTTTCTTCATATCTTCATCAGTATTCTTAATATCGAAGAATTCTAGAACTTTTTCACATAACTCTTTCTCCTTATTGTCACTTGGATATTGGTTCTGAACTGCTTTCTTATAGTCATCAATAGTATCCATTTCAGTTTTTCTTACACCTGTGAAGTATTCAAGTATAGCAGACGCAAGACCTTCTCGATCTTCGAATTTTGGTGTGTAATCAGAATTTGATGCTATATGTTCTTCGTTCCAACCAACAGTTTTTTTTATTTCTTTATAACTGGAGAATGAGAACCGGGCAGTATCACTTATACGATTTTGCTCAGATTGGATATTGAGCAAAAACAATACTTGAGTAACATAATTGCCCGATTGCGCATGAAACAGTTTTTCCGGTTTAACATCTCTAAGCGAGTGCTTGATCAATTCCTTCAATTTAGCTGTTCTTGCTCTCTTAGAAATACCTGTCAATATGTTTTTTAGATAAGGAATTGAAATATCATTCTCGCTATCCAACTCTTTCCCATATTCAAGAAGATAGCCTATGTAGTGATAGCAAATTCTATCATTATACCATTCTTCCAAAGTAAGCATTATATCTTGAACTTCTTTCCAGCATGTATTTACATAGTCCAATCTCTCATTTAACTCTTTGGGATATTTTTTATTATACTCGTTGAAAGTGTAGTAATAGTAATCTCTTTTATCATTAGTCTTGTTCTGAATCAAATCAAAAAGGTATTCTATATGAGTTTGGTATCTATACGGATGTCGTGTACTGTAAACAAAGCCCCAGAAAAGTGGATTTTGAAGACGTTTTTCAATACGGTCCCACTCAATTGCCATTTGGTCTCGCAAATGTGTTTCTGAGCCAAAATGATCTCCTTGTAACAATAAAGCCTTGATAAGTTCTGCGTTATTCAATTCTATTTTGGTAGCATTGATTCTATCGAAGATGTCAACATTGCTATCTGAAGAATCTGCTAACGATGTGTTATACCAAATAAAACGTATGGATTCATTTAGCATTGATGAAAAGCAAGATCTAATTTCATCTCCCCAACTACGGAAGATTTCCATGGCCTTCTCGAAAGCTTCAATAAAATGATAATAATCTGAATTTTTATCTTTTAGTCTAGTAGATAATTCAACGTCCTTTTGATTGCAATTATCAGCTATATATGCTTGGGTAATTTCAAATAACCATTCTGAACTTGATGTTCTGGTCTCATAATTAATAGCGAATAGTTTCTCCTCAAGCCATTCCGCCTTTTTAATATCATTCCTTTTGAAATCCTTCTGCATGGATCGATATTCTTTTGCTGTGAACAAAGCTTGAAGAAGAATCAATGTTGTGGTGAGTCTTTGCTGACCATCTATGACTTCAAGTTTGCCTGCATCATCACAATTTTTCACAACAATGGCTTGCAAGCAATAAAAAGGACATCTATCATTTTTCGCTTTGTACTCTTCTTCTTTCATAAAACGCAGAAGGTCGTCAATTAACACTTCTATTTCATTGGGCCTCCAGCGATATCCACGTTGGTAACCAGGAACATAAAAGACTAATTTCTTGTCTCGTATTTTGCCAATATTTACAAGCGCAAGTGGTTGAAGATCATCATTTGCAGTTTGACACTCGATTTCTTCATTAAATCTATTTCTCATATTATCAGTATTATAGATTTTTGTTGATTGATCTTTTGATAATTATATCACTAGAGCCAATGGATTATATGAATCTGTACTTATTATGCAAATAAATCCCCCAATGCGATCTCGCTTTATACAACTCCGGAGAGTGAACTCTGACAAACTCCACATATCGTTAACATATAGTAAAATGTATCGCCTTACGCATATTTGGGGCCTCGATGCATGCACTCTTTTTGTTGCGCAATTCTCGTTCATAATCAGCATCTATAGAGAAATTCGATAAAGAGTATTTCATTTCGCAAATATTCATTGCAGCCTTCAGTAAACCAATTTATACTCCCATGTCATTTTCGTCCGATTATCACACAACTATTGAATTAAGCCTCTATAAAAATAGCATAAATAATCAAAACAATCTGTCAAATCGTATAAAATATTGATGGATTATTATAACCCATTTCAGAAATTATATCGATCATCCTTACTCATTAATTTAAAATCAGAATCTTTGTAATTGAAATTATTTGTCGTAATCAGACATGATAATAAAATTAGCCACTTCAATTTTGTTCTCACAAAGATGAAGTTGAGTATGGCACAATACGTACGAAAGTGCTGATTGAAGTACTTTTTGTGTAGTCGCGAAAAATTGAATCGCATCGATTAAAACACCAAAAATACTCGTAATCGATAAGTAAACAAGAAACATCTATTAACATCCGGGCGAATCTTCTTTATCTAATATCTAATGGCTTTGAATAAAAAAGTCGGGCCCCGATTTTCGGAACCCGACTACCCTATCCACAGAGTGTGACGGCTACTTCTTCTTGCGGTACCCGCACTTCGGACATACACCCTAACGCAACACGGCAGACTGCGTTCGACGTCGGCCTATCACCTCTACGATACAGGTATCAACATTCCTTGTACCCACATTCCAGGTTCCGGCGAAAAAATCCTCCTCCAGAGCTTGGAGATCCCACAAAAATTACTACCTTTGCTCATGGAGTCATACCCCTCCGGCGACCCGCTTCAGTGAGGGAAAAGAACCGCCCAAAATCGGACTCCGAACCCGAGTTTTACATTTTTCCGAGAATATCGGACACATGAAATGAAGCGTCAAACAAGGTTTTGCCGCCTCTTTACAGTGCGTCTTTTTGTGGCACCAGTTAACGTCGTAACTAACAGAAAATTAACGAGTTACAATGCTTTTCTGCATCGAAAAGTAACGAAACCTCCTTCTGCCGGCCAATTGTTAGGCAAAATACCGCAAAGAAAACAAACAGTCAAGCCGAAGCGCCGCACACTGGCACCCCGACTTAACAGATTATTCGCCAGCGACTTACACGGACGCGCGTAACGCCCGCAGACAGCCGCGTCGCCACGCCCGCACGCCGCCGCGGGTCAATACTTGTCCTGGATGAAGTGGGTGCGCAGACGCGGCTCGTAGTGCGGCTTCTCGATGCCGTTGCGGCGTCCGCTCTCGATGCAGCGGAGCAGCCACGCCATGTTCTGCCCCAGCACGCGCATCGTCTGCAGCCCCTCGCGGTCCTTGCGCACATCGTCGGGCGTAAAGCCGTGGACCGAATTCCAGTACTGCGACGAGACGATGGGCATGTTGCAGATGGTGAAATACTGGTTGAGCTGCTCGAAGGTGGCCGAGGCGCCGCCCCGGCGGCACGAGACAACCGCAGCGCCGACCTTGCCCGCCATGCGCCCCTCCGTCGCATAGAAGAGCCGGTTGAGGAAGGAGACAAGCTGCCCGGTCGGGCCGCTGTAATAGACCGGAGAGCCGATGACCAGACCGTCGAACTCCTCCAGCCGTGCCTGAATCTCCTGCACCACGTCGTCGCGGAAGCAGTGCCCCGTCTTGAGGCAGTTGCCGCAGGCGATGCAGCCCGCCAGGGGCTTCTTGCCCAGATAGAGCATCTCGGTCTCAATTCCGTTCTTCTGCAGCGTGGCGGCCACCTCGCTCAGGGCCGTATGGGTGCAGCCCTCACGGTTGGGGCTGCCGTTGACAAGCAATACCTTCATCTTCGTTCGTTTTAATTCACGCGCGGGACCGCGCCGCATTCCGCATCGGACGGCAGGCCCCTTCGCCGTTCATTTCCAAAGGTACGTCAACGCCGCCGCTTGTGCAAGCAGCGAAAAATTTTTCAGTGTAGCTTCCCCGGCAACCGGGCAAAGCTCTCCGCAACACCGAAAGCACGGGCCGCGCCGCCCGCCGCCAACGGAGCCGCCGCCCGGCGACGCCAAATGGCAACATATTCGGGCCGCTGCAACCGAACTTCGCGCAAAAGTGCTATCTTTGCAGCGGAAAAAACCTCAAACACAATGAACGCTATCACTCGCACCGATTTCACCTTCGAAGGACAGAAGAGCAAGTATACGGGAAAAGTCCGCGACGTCTACGACATCGACGACAAGTACCTGGTCATGGTGGTCACCGACCGCATCTCGGCCTTCGACGTCGTCCTGCCCGAGGGCATTCCCTACAAGGGCCAGGTTCTGAACCAGATTGCCGCCAAGTTCCTCGACGCCACCGCCGACATCCTCCCGAACTGGAAGCTGGCCGTGCCCGACCCGATGGTCACCGTCGGCCGCAAGTGCGAGCCGTTCAAGGTGGAGATGGTCATCCGCGGCTACCTCTCGGGCCACGCATGGCGCGAGTACAAGGCCGGCAAGCGGACCATCTGCGGCGTGGAGATGCCCGACGGCATGGTCGAGAACCAGAAGTTCCCCGAGCCGATTATCACCCCGACCTCGAAGGCCGCCGAGGGCCACGACGAGGATATCTCGAAGGAGGAGATTATCGCGTCGGGACTCGTAAGCCGCGAGGATTACGAGCAGCTGGAGCGCTACACGCGCGCCATCTACCGCCGCGGCAGCGAGATTGCTGCAAAAATGGGGCTGATTCTCGTCGACACGAAGTATGAGTTCGGCAAGAAGGACGGCGTCATCTACCTCATGGACGAAATCCACACGCCCGACTCGTCGCGCTACTTCTACGCCGAGGGATACGAGGAGCGCCTTGCACGGGGCGAGCGCCAGCGCCAGCTGTCGAAGGAGTTCGTCCGCGAATGGCTCATGGCCAACGGTTTCCAGGGTCAGCAGGGGCAGCGGGTTCCCGAGATGACTCCGGAGATTGTGGCGGGCATCACCGACCGCTACGTGGAGCTCTACGAGCACATCACCGGCGAGAAGTTCGTCAAGGCCGAGGCGGCCGACGCGCAGAGCATCCTGCAGCGCATCGAGAAGAACGTTGAGGAGTGCCTGAAGAGCCTGCGCCAATAGGCGTCCCGACACCACACTACAACGCGAGAGCGGCACCCTCTGCAACAGGGATGCCGCTCTCGTCGTTTCGCCCCGCCCGCATCGTCCGAAAATTTATGCGGCCGAAAGGGTTCCATATCCCCGTTTTTTCGTACCTTTAGAATAAATTGAGCTCCATTCCGGCCACACGGCCGGCAAACGCGGAGCGGATGTTGAGCCTTGCTGATATTTGCGGAGCGCTTCTGCCCCCACAACCGAATGTGGCTCCGCCGTTACAAACCATGAAATCGACCCTGCTGCTTCTGCTGCTGAGCCTTGCCGGCAGCTTTGTTTGCGCCCAGGAGCGCATCGACTCACTCTACTACGACCGCAACGGAATCGCCACCGGCAACCGACTTTTTGCCGACTATCTGCGCATTGCCCGCTATCCGGCCGATACGCTTGCCCGCCGTGAATTCAGGGATTTCTACCCGACGGGCGAACTGCGTCGGGAGGGATATTTCCGGACCATCGACTCGCTCGACGATGCCCGCAGCCGCTTCGACGGTGAAAACACCACCTACTACCGCAACGGCCATGTGCACGAACGGCTTCACTATGCCAACGGGCTGCTCGACGGCGAATACCTCCTCTACGACGAGGAGGGCGGACTGCGCGAGGAGCGCTTCTACGTGGCGGGGGCCGAGACGGGGCTGCGCCGCACCCACCTCGACGACGGCATCTGCCGCATCGAGGAGTACAACGCCGGGCAGCCGCTCCACGACTACTACCTGCTGGCCGACAGCCAGGGCAATACGCTCAAGTTTTCACGGGCGGACAACTCCCAGATTATGGAGTCGCCGCAAATTACCGAACGAGCCGTCAGCTACCACGACGGAAGGCCCTGGCAGTTCTACTTCAAGAACGGTATCACGGTCGCCCTCTCCAACTCCGTCGTCCGGGACTACGGCAAATGGCACCGCATCGAGCTGTCCATCACCAACAATTCGCTCACCCCGATTGACTTTATCCCCGAGCGGGACATCACCTCCTTTTCGATGGACGACAACGCCGCACCCGATTCCATCCGCACGCTGAAGGTCTGGTCGTGCGACGAATATCTGAAGAAGGTCAACCGGCACCAGACCTGGGCGGCCGTGCTGGTGGGGCTGAGCGAGGGTCTCGCCACAGCCGGAGCCGGGTACTCGACCTCCTACACGACGGGCTACAGCTCCGACGGCGGATTCTCCACCTACACGACAAGAAGCTACAGCCCCGCTGCAGCCTCGATGGCTTCGATGGCTTCGGCCGAGCGCGTGGCAAACTTCGGGCTGGCGATGGAGCAGGAGCAGAACGTCAAACGCATGGGCTATCTCAAGCGAAACACCATTCAACCCGGCGAGACCGTCACCGGATTCGTCCATGTTGACTGGGAACGGGGAACGCGCGTCTATTTCATCATCGACATCGAAGGGGCTCAATACATCTATGAATGGGGCTTCGACCGGAAAAGCACCTTCCCCAGATAACCGACATCATCACCGCTACAACTCTCCCACGGCAGGGCCCTTTCGCCCGGGCGGAAAGGTGGTCGCGAACCCGACGGACATCGGCTCCGCCGGGAGGGTGTGCGCCTGTCCCGAGGAGAAAAATGGACAACAATTTGGATAAAACGGAAAGTTTTCCTATCTTACCAACGACGCGACCCTCCCTTCCGCCGGTCGAACCGGGACGAAAGCGTGCTGCCGAAACAGGTCGGCACGACGAAAACGGCAGCATTCCAGAGCGATGAAGTTCACAGGCGGGAAGGGACAAGCCAGCCACAAGAGAGAAAGAGAGCAAGCAACAAAAACGACAAAGAGCCGGGCGCCTGAAAAACGCCCGAAGTGCAAGAGACCGAGCGAGAGCGATGAAGAGTGAATGAGGTGAAATGAAGTGACGGAAGCGTGTGAATGTCGGAGGCAGTGTCCGGTCCGCAGCGCGGCGACGCAGGGCAAATAACACCCGGCGGCCGAGCGGGACGGAACCGGATGAACGGGCAGAACAGGACGGAACGGACGGGACCGGCTGAACGGACAGAACGGAACGGGCCGCGTCGCAAAGTGCAAAGAACCACACCCCCGGCAACGCCTCACGGGGCTGCAGAACCGACGCCGGGAGATTGTTAACCCACAAAACCCTCATCCCATGAAACACCTCAACACTCTGTTGCTCCTTGCGGCTCTTCTGCTCGCACTGATGCCCGAACGGGCCACGGCCCAACGGTTCGAAATCGACCCGCTCTTCACCGATTCGGTCAAGGTGGTCCGCGTCGTGCGGGCCGAAAGCGGATGGACCGAGTACCAGCCCTACTCCTTCGCCACGCTGCCCGACGGCTACACCTTCGACCTGGTCGAGATGGACGAGGGGCGTCTGGTCTTCGATATGGACGGTGTCCACTACCGCGTCATGCCGGGTTCTGTCCTCTTCAGCAGCGACAACGCCCCCGACGTGGCCAACCCCCTTCCGAAAAAGATTGTCCGCCGGCATTCGCCGCTGGCCCACCTCTTCGCCAGTTCGGCCCCCTACCTGGCCATCGTGCTGCTGGTGGTGGCCGGCACGCTGCTCGGACTGCTCGGCCAGCGCAGCCGCGCCCTCCGCTCGGTGGCACTCAAGGCGCTTCCGCTCTGTCTGGCTGCAGCCTCGCTGCTCGAGGTGGCCGCCTTCATCGTCCTGGGGTCCGACATGGCCTGGTGGTGCGACGACGAGCTATGGGGCTTCTGGGGCGCTCTGTGGCGTGCCATCCCCTTCGTGGTGGTCGTGCTGATGCAGTACTACAGCATCCGGCTCTATGCGCGGCTGCTCTTCGACGGCCGTCGCACCGAAGAGGGCGACGAGCCGCGCATCTCGCTCCGTCCCGTGGCGTGGGCCATCGGTCTGCTGCTGCCGGTGCTGGTAGTGGTCATGCTGCTCTTCCAGCTCGCGGGCTTCACGGGCTTCGTGGCCGACCTCCTCTCGCTGCTGATTCCCGTTGCCGTCTCGGCACTGCTCATCGGCCGCGGCGCACGGAAGAACATCGCCACCTTCGGCCGCTCGAACGGCATCCTCATCACGCTCTTCAGCATCGTCTATCTGCTGGGACTCATCATCTCGGCCGTGATGCTGGCGGTGGTCATCTTCAAGATTATCCTGCAGATTATCATCATGGCGGTGCTGGTCGGCCTCTGCATCTTCGCCGTCAACGTGGGGGCCAAGGAGTCGCCCCAGCCCCAGATTTACCGCGCGAAGGACGGCTCGCAGCACAGCACCCTCTACGGCGCCCGGGAGCAGGACCGCAAAATCGACGCCCGGCGCAAGGATTAGATTCGAACCGGCACCGATACACACGACCGCGCTCCGTCGACCCGATACCACAGATACGAATACCCACAAATACCCCCCAAGCCTATGAAAAAGTATCTCTTACTGATTGCAATGTCCGCCGCGCTGCTGACAGGCTGCAAGAACGATGACTCGGGAACGACGGAACAGCCGACCGACGCCCCCGAAATCGAGGTCGGAGCGCAGACCCCGCAGACCATTCCGGCCGAGGGTGGAACCGTCACGCTGGCCTATGAAATCGTGAATCCCGTACAGGGAGGTCTCCTCTCCGCCACGTCGGCCGAAGAGTGGATACACGACTTCGACTGCGACCAGGCCGGCCAGCTCACCTTCACGGCCGACGCCAACGAAAGCGACCAGAGCTGCAGCCGGGTTCGAGCTACTACGGAATCCCCGACGGAAGCTATGCCCTCTACTTCAAGGACGACGTAAGCATCCAGACGGGACTCATCGCCTCGGGAAGCATGACCATCACGGGCGGAGGCGACAGCTACACGGTGACGTGCGACCTGGTCACCGCCGAAGGGTGCAACGTAACGGCCAGCTACACGGGCTCCATCGCTCTGACCGACTCGTCCGGCGAGACGGGCGACGCCGTCTCCACCCTCACGGGCGACTACACGCTCGACCTCGATGGGGCAACGGCCGAAGCCTCCTTCTACGGGGACTACTACGGCACCGGCGGTGGAAACTGGACCATCTCCATCCTGCCCACGACGGGTCCCGACGGCCTGCTCATCGACCTGGTAGCCGGGGAGGGCAGCTTCGACGGCGGCATCACTTCGGGCACCTACACCGCAGCGGACAACGACTACCCCGCACCGGGCGAATATCTTCGCGGCATGGTGAGCAGCGACGGCGGACTGGGTGGAACCATCTACGTCGGCGACTTCGACTCGGAAGGCTACGTATATGCCTATGCCCCCGCCATGTCGGGCAACCTCGACATCACCAACAACGGCGACGGAAGCTACACCCTCTCGTTCGACTTCGTCGACGACCGGGGTTACGCCTGGGACGGAAGCTGGAGCGGAACCATCTCGACGGCCGATTACTCCTATTACAGCGCATCGGCCATGACGCGCAGCCTGCTCCGGGCTCCGCACATCGGCGTTCGGGAGCAGGGACCGTCGGTGCGACCGCTCGACCGCCTCAGGGAGCGCAGCGCAAAGGCTCCGGGCTCCGCACAGCGGATATCCAGGTACAAGAGATAGCCGCATCGCGCAACGCAACAAAGAAAGAGGGAGGTCTCCTGCAACAGGAGACCTTCCTCTTCGTTTCGGGCCGGTCCGCAGGCACGGTTCCGCAACGGGACGCAACGGCACAGACAGAAGCGCAGCGGTGAGGCAACCGAAGCACGGCCGGTCTCCTTACCCGGTTACCGCACACCCGGTCACCGCACCCGAACGGGCGTTACGGGCTGCTCGCGGACGCGGTCGAGCGGTTCGGAGCGGTACTTCACCCGCGCAAAGTCGATATCCGTCAGGTCGAAGCAGCGGATGGCGCTGTCGTACATCGTCCGGTAGTAGAGCCGGCAGTGGGTCAGGTCGGCCGCCGCGGTCCACTGCGTGGCGCTGGGGATATCGGTCGGCTGCTGTCCGGCCGCAAATTCGACTCCGATGGGGATATCGAAGTTGTTGAGAATCTGGAAGCAGCAGCGCACGGCCGCCTCACCCGTCGCCTGACGGGGCGCCGTGGCCTGGTAGAAGGCCGCCCGCACGAAGCGCGACGGCGGAGTGACGTCGCCCGGCAGCCCC
>ERZ779889.2855-NODE-2855-length-13436-cov-2.805470_pt1 | contig 13436 bp, 11 predicted proteins | sample MGYA00511030_ERZ779889 | MGnify/ENA primary metagenome ERZ779889 (study PRJEB29588, sample SAMEA2160616) | human gut metagenome | biome: human gut; feature: human-associated habitat; material: faeces | place: Denmark | collected 2008/2010 ...
AGCATGGAAAGAAAGCCAGCATGTTCTGGAACGATGGCAGGAAACTTGGCGGATCGATCAGAAAGTCTGCCAGGCATTAAAACCGCAGATAGAAGAACGCAGTGAAGTGATGCATCAGTATGAAAAATTAAACGGCCTGTATCAGCTTCTCTCCGGAAACAGGAAAAATTCCAGAATGGATATTGAAACATATGTGCAGCGGCATTATCTGGAGCAGATCCTGGAAGCGGCAAACCAGAGATTTCAGGACATGTCCGCAGGACAGTTTGAACTGCGGATGTGCGATATTGACAAAGCCGGAACAGGCAAAAACAGAGGTCTGGATCTGATGGTTTATTCTGCTGTGACCGGAAAAGTCCGTGAAGTGCGAACGCTCTCCGGCGGCGAGTCCTTTATGGCAGCACTGTCCCTGGCACTTGGCATGGCAGATCAGATCCAGGAAAGTTCCGCAGCGATCAACCTTGATATGATGTTCATCGACGAAGGCTTTGGATCACTGGATGAACATTCCAGAGATCAGGCAGTAAAAGTCCTTCAGAACATGGCAGAAGGCGAGAAACTGATCGGTATTATTTCACATGTGACCGAATTGAAACAGGAGATCGAAGACCAGCTAATCGTGACAAAAGATGATCAGGGCAGCCATACCTGCTGGCAGATCAGTTAAAACGAATATGGACATAAAAAAGCAAGCTCATGTGGATTCAGGTTTTTTATCCCTGAGGTATCATAAATTTGGCGAAAGGAGGGGACAGAACATGCAAAATAAAAAGACAGAAACAATCGTTGTTGACAAGCGCCCAACGATTGCAGAATGGCCGGTTCGAATCTGGGCAATGGAAGAAATACCGAAAGTTTTTGAAATAGAAGCAAGAAAGTCCATGAAAGGAACTTTTGCCCAGTATCATATGGTATATTCTCCGATTCGACGTACGGCACAGGATTCCTTTGAGTATATGTTCGGATATGGCAAAGGTGAAATCTTTTATCTCAAAAATGAGAAAAATGAAGTTCGCAGAACCGTTCTGAAATGCAGTCAGATAGAGGAGATTTACACACAGAGAGAATTGCTCAATGCAAAGATTATCGTGAAATATAAAGCAGATTTACAGGACAGGGAACTGCAAACACTGGAATTCCCTTACATTCCATCGGTATATTATCTTTATGATCCGTTTCTGAACTGGATGCTTGGACTGGAACGGGAATTTGTGCCGGCACTTGCAGAGCGGGAACATCCGCGTCCGGAAAAATTGTACAAAGAAAGTCCGGTCATGTACAATTATGTGCTGGCAGCTTATCGACTGGGAGATCGTATAGAAGATTATAAATATACATCAGAACAGCACCGGCACAAGTGGATGCCGTGGAAAAAAGTACTGGAAGAATGGCTGGAAGTTCCGATGAGCAGAGGAACTTTTACACTGCACAGTCTGGAATATCTGACCGAGTGCGGTTATCTGAATCTGAGGAATAAAAAGGAAACGGTACAGCTCAAAAAACAGTGAACGAAGAGAAGGAATGAAGTATGTGGCTGATTTATGCAGTTGCTTCTGCATTTTTTGCGGGAGTGACTTCGATTCTGGCAAAATGCGGAATCCGAAAAACCGATTCGAACGTAGCGACTGCACTGAGAACCGTAGTGGTACTTATTTTTTCCTGGATCATGGTTTTTCTGACAAAAGTTCAGGGACAGATCACAGGAATTGACGGAAAAACACTGCTGTTTCTGGTTTTGTCGGGTGGAGCGACCGGGGCATCCTGGCTTTGCTATTACCGGGCACTGAAAGAAGGACCGGCGAGTGTTGTCGTGCCGATTGACAAACTGAGCGTGCTGGTTACGGTAGCGTTCTCGTATTTTGTATTTGGAGAAAAATTAGGAAAACGCTCCGCAGTCGGACTGGCACTGCTGACAGCAGGAACAGTCGCCATGGCATTTATATGAGTTGCCCGACAAATGAACACTATAAGTACCTTGAAAATTTAATACATTACCTTGTAAATAAGTAGTACAATAGAGATGAACTTTAGGAGGTTTCATTATGGCATTTTCAGTCAATTCATCTCAACAAATATCACAACCGATCTCAAAGGGACTGATGTGGCAGATATCTATGCAGATTTTAAATTCTCAGAGGACGGAAAAGAAATCATTTCCTGTCCAGCAGGTCATAGACCCAAAAGCAATGTATATGACATCAATACACAAAAATGCAAAGCATCTTTCCCGATAGAACAATGCAAAAATTGTCCACATTTTGCGGAATGTAATCCCCAGCTCCATGTAAGGGTTGCAACTATAAAACTTGCAAAACGAACTTCCTGCCATGCAGAACAGCAAAGGTTCCTTAAAACTAAAAAATTCAGCGAATATGCCCGCTTTAGAAACGGAGTAGAAACCATTCCGGCAGCATTAAGGAAACGACATAACGTTGACAAAATGCCTGCGAGAGGATTACTACGCTGCAGGCTATATTTTGGGTTTAAGATAGCAGCAATGAATGTGCGGAAGCTGGTCAAATATATGAGCAGCTTGGGCAAGTGTGCTCCAACCCCGGAAATAGTTTAATAAAGAGGGTTCCCAAAACTCTGTCCATAGCTCAAACGAAGTTCTTTTCATAGTGATATTACAAAATCAAGATAATGTATTAAATTTTCAAGGTACAAGATAGTACAGAGACAAAAAATATATCTCATTTGTCGTTTAACTCTTTTATATGTTATAAGGAGAAACTAAAGATATGAATAAAAAATTAGAAGCATTACAGGAATATTTAAAAGAACTCGGAAGCGTAGCGATCGCATTTTCAAGCGGTGTGGACTCTACCTTTCTTCTGAAAGTGGCACATGATGTGCTTGGAGATCAGGTGATCGCGGTGACGGCACAGTCCTGCTCCTTCCCGAAACGTGAGCTGGAAGAAGCGAAAGCATTCTGTAAAAAAGAAGGCATCAAACACATTATCTGCGAGTCAGAAGAATTACAGATCGAAGGATTTTCCCATAATCCAAAGAACCGTTGTTATCTTTGCAAACATGAGCTGTTCGAAAAGATCGGAAATATTGCAAAAGAAAATAATATCAAGTATGTTGCAGAGGGTTCTAACATGGATGACAACGGCGATTACCGTCCGGGACTGCAGGCAGTGGCAGAACTTCACGTAAAAAGTCCGATCCGCCACATAGAACTGACAAAACAGGAGATCCGTGAGCTTTCAAAAGAAATGGGACTTCCGACCTGGGACAAACAGTCCTTTGCCTGCCTTTCCTCACGTTTTGTTTACGGAGAAGAAATCACAGAGAGCAAACTTTCTATGGTAGATCAGGCAGAACAACTACTTCTGGACATGGGATTCCATCAGTTGCGTGTCCGCATCCACGGACAGATGGCAAGGATCGAAGTGATGCCGTCCGAATTTTCAAAACTGATGGAAGATGCAAACAGAGAAAAAATTGTTTCCGAATTCAAAAAAATCGGTTTCAGTTATGTGACACTGGATCTTCAGGGATACCGCATGGGAAGCATGAATGAAACAATCAAAACAGATAAATAGTTAGAGCAGGAATTATAAAACAAAAGATGTTCGGATTTCAGTATTATCATAGATGAAAATCGCAGATTAAGACGAAGGAGAAAAAATGACATCAAAAAAATATACAAAAGAAATCGTGTTCAGTGCCATGTGCATCGCACTTGGCTATGTCACATCAATGATTAAAATTTATCATTTTCCATTTGGAGGTTCTGTTACCCTTTGCAGCATGCTGTTCATCTGCCTTCCAGGATATTTCTTCGGATTAAGGGCAGGCCTGATCAGTGCAGCAGCCTATGGAATCCTGCAGTTGCTGGTTGAACCGTACATCCTGTTTCCAATCCAGGTAATCGTGGATTATCTGCTGGCATTTGGCGCGCTGGGACTGTCCGGCATCTTTTCAAAATCCAAATATGGACTGATCAAAGGATATCTGCTCGGAATCTGCGGACGCTATGTTTTTGTAGTCCTTTCCGGATGGCTGTTCTTTGGTGAATACGCCTGGGAAGGATGGGGAGCACTGCCATATTCCCTGGCATACAATGCAGCTTATGTATTCACAGAAGGAGCACTGACTGTTGTGATCCTGCTGATCCCGGCAGTGTCAAAAGCACTGGCGAAAGTAAAGACGATGGCGGTGAACCCTTAAGTGAAACGTTTTTCATGCCAGACACAAAAGGCAGAACACATGGCATATTTTATGCCACAGTGCCTCTGCCTTTTGTGCTGTATGGAGAACTTGAAGATAAACACTTTGTTCCAGGTTTCACGTGCGTTCAACTTGAACTGTATACAAAAAGATTGACAAGGATCGCTTATCTATGTATAATAATCACAAAATAGTTTTAAAACAAATTTTATCTCACATTCATTGCCGTTCGGCAGGAAAATCCAATAAAACTTTATACCTGCACGAAGCGGCTTAAAAAATATAGGGTATCATGTTTGAAAAAATTTACTGATCTTCCAGGCTGTTTTGTGTTAAGGAAATCTATTTGACATAAGAAAAGGAGCAGCCTATGGGACAAAAAGATATTATGGAAAAGATACTGGAAGATTATAATGATATATTTGCAGACATTATAAATGGACTGATTTTCAAAGGAGAGCAGCGGGTTTTGCCGGAATCTCTGGAAAATACACAGGTTCGTTCTCAATATAAAGCAGAAGATGGAGCTGTACACGAACTGGAAAGAGATGTAACAAAATATTGGAAAGATAAAAAAGTAGAGCTTGCAATCTGTGGAATTGAAAATCAAAGCAGCGTAGAAAAAAATATGCCATTTCGTATTATAGGATATGACGGGGCTGCATATCGCAGTCAGTTGCTTAATAACAGAAAAGAAATCTTACTGATTATGACTATTGTATTATACTTTGGCACGAGTCATCACTGGTATGGCAAAAAGAATATCAAAGGGTTGATGAAAATTCCGGAAGGTCTGGATGATTATATCAATGATTATGAAATGAAGGTGTTTGAGATTGCATGGCTTACAGAAACAGAAATCAGCCGCTTCCAGAGTGATTTTAAAGTTGTGGCAAATTTCTTTGTTCAGAAAAGGAAGAACAAGAATTATATTCCGGATGATCCAACAGAGATTAAGCATGTAGATGAAGTACTGAAACTTCTCCAGATTATGACCGGAGATGAAAGGTATCAGATGATATTCCAGAAAAAGAAAGGAGTCCGCAGTATGTGTGATGTAGCAGAAAGACTTGAAAAGATGGGAATGGAAAAAGGAATAGAACAAGGGGTTAAGCAGGGCAAGAAGATAGGAAGAAATGAAGGTATTCACGAAGAAAAAGTCCGTGTATACAAGAAACTACTTGAAAAAGGATTTCCAGAACAGGAAGCACAGGAGATAGCAGAACTGCCGGAAACACTGGGGGTGTAACTAAAAAGTTGTCGAGAAATTGATATACGGAAACAGGACGCCGTTCACTGCAAAACAATCTCCTGACCTGCTGCGTTTTCTGTTCGGTTCGGGCGCCGGTTATCCGCCCTTCGCAGAACTCGCCGCTTTGCGGCTCAGACATCAGCTCTGGGGCGGAAACTAGCCCAAACCTCACGACGAAAGCCTTGCAATGGTCAGAGCGATTTGTTTTGCAGTGGTACGGCTATTGCTGTTTCGCGTCCAGTTTCTCACGTAGCCAGGTGCACGCAGGAAGTTTTAAGAAAACATAATTTCCGCCTTCAGGATTGCTAAGGACGCTGAAGCAGAAGAGTATTTCCTGCCAAAGTACAAAAGGCACACGCATTTTTGTGTTATCTTGATGCGGAAAGTGTTGATTCACAAAATTTCTTGCGTACATTGGCGGGACGGGAGGCTGTTTCTTTCCACAATGTATAGGAAAGGAAACGCAGTAGGTCACGGGTTCTGGCTTTTCGCAGACAGCATACTTCAAAAAATAATCGGTGGTTTCCTTTCCATACATGCGCCAGGAAACCACCGACAATATTTTATTTTACAACTTTTACTTTTATCTTAAATTTCTTATTTCCGGATTTTACGGTAATCGTTGTTTTTCCGGATTTCTTTGCTTTGATAACTCCCTTGGAAGAAATGGTAGCTGCCTTCTTATTAGAAGAGGTGTAGACAAGTTTCTGCTGGGATGTCAGTGGTGTCACAACTGGATCAAGTGTTACTTTGGAACCTTTCTTCAGTGTCATTGTTTTTGACAGTCCCTGGATTTTTGTTGTTTTTATGGTAGTTTTCTGTACTTTGACTTTTACGGTCTTTTTCAGTCCGCTCTTTAAAGTAATGGTCAGAGTTGCACTGCCTTTTTTCTTACCAGCTTTGATCTTACCATTTTTATCAATGGTGAAAATCTTTGGATTGCTGGATAGGTAAGATACAACAGCATCACCATTGGCGAGTCCACTGACTTTAAATTTCTTAGTCGTCTGTTTTACTTTCAGTGGTATGCTTGTCATGTTAACCTCGATAGTCGGAGTGAGAGCAGTTCCAACGGTACGGGTTTCTTTTTCGCCGCATGCACATACTCTTTCCTGTTTTTCTGCTTCAAATACGGTAGCAGCAGAAATAGTTTTCCAGGCACTAAAGCTGTGCTCATGCTTTGGTGGTTCTGGTTTTGGTGGCTGCGGCTGTGTTATCGTGTAAGTTCTTGTGATCTCACCACTGTAAGCACCAAGGAAAGTGATTTTTACAGTTACGTTCTGTCCATCCACAGTTTTGTCTACGGTGTAATCTCTGCCTTCTTTGAGGACTTTATCGCCATCTTTGATGGAAAGAGCGGTAAGGTCTGTGTTCTCATCGATTTCCGGGATGGTCAGTCTGTCTGCTGTGGAAGTTACCAGTAAAGTATCTTTTGGCAGAATGTAAGCAGTTTCGGTGCTGTCTTGTGGTGGATTTGCTACTGTGATCTGGTAAGTTCCTCCAGATGGGATGGTAAGTGTTGCTTTTCCGTTTGCATCGGTTACAGCAGTTGCAGCATTTTTGCCATCTTCATCGACAGCAGCTACGGTATAGCCTTTCTGAACAACAGCAGGTATGAGGTTGCCAGATGCATCATAAGCTGCCGGGTGCATGCCCCATAAGGTCAGATCGACACTTTCACCGGCTTTGATGGTTTCCGGTACAGTTTCAAAATACAGATAAGTATCCTGATATGTTTTCAGGTCACCGTACAGGAATACGGATACGGAATCACCGCTGGATACAAGTGCCTCTGTAATGGTGGCAGAACCAGGGATCTGATCGTTGATACAGAAACCAAGGCTGGAAGTTGTGATGCCGTAGATTTTACTGATAAATCCACCGCTTACAACCAGGTAATCCGTCGGGTTTTCTTTAAATGCATCTTTGTACTGTGCAGCATGCCATGCAACGAGAACATCAAGTGCAGTTACTTTGTTTTTGTAGGCTTCCGGTTTGGAATAGCCATAGTTTGCAGCAGTATGGGCTTTGACGGTCATTTTGCTGACGTTCATGCCTTTGCCGGCTTCCTGATTGATCTTTACGGTAACAAGAGCTTCCGTTTCATTCTGGGAATCCTGTACTGTATTGATCAGGGCAGTGATCTCGGTAATTTTCTGTTCGATCTCTTCGTCTGTTGCATTTTCTTTTTCGAGGAGAGCTTTTGCTGCTGTGATGGCAGTCTGAAGTTTATTCTTTGTTCCTTCCGGATACTGACCGGCTCCGGTTCCTTCTGTTACAGAATCAAGAAGTGCCTGTGCGTTATCAATGGCCGTCTGAAGCTGTTCAGAAACTTTGCTGTCCGGTTGTACGGTTACCGTGACGGATAATTCCTGTTTATAGAGTTTCTGCAAACTTTCATTGTCCGGATGGCTGGATGCATATTTTCCATAACGTTCGCTGCTGAGCCAGGATGTGATCGTGATTTCAGTAGGAGTTTCCGGACGGATAACAACCAGATTTTCATGCTGGATTACAGCATTGTTGGAAGAACGGAATTTGTTGTAGCCAGCACCTTCCATTTCCCATGGATCATCGAAATATCCATCTGCACAGATACCGGCATCGGTAATATTGCTGATATCATATACCCAGACGGCATTTCCGTCTGCATCAAAATACATTTCCTGGAACGGATGCAGATCTTCAGTGATCTTATCTGCGGATACGTTGTTTCCTTTGATACCATCGAAATAATGAGCTTTCGCATAGTCCATCATTGCTACTTCCTGATCCAGGTCATCCTGTGTCAGTTTTTTAACGGTGATTTGGAATATTTCGGAAACAGTCACACCTTCACGTGTAAAGGAAACAGTCAGGTTGACAGTGGTATCCTGTGGCTGGAATACATCCACATTTGCTTTATAGCCATTGATCTTGATGGCATCGTTGTCAGAAGTTACGGTGATTTCTTTATTATTAAAGACATATTCGCCATTATCGTCTTTGATACGTGTATAGCGTGGCAGTTGGATATCGCCGGTGCAGGCTTCCGGATCGATCGCTGTGGTTGTTCCATAATAAACAAGATCTGTAATCTTATAATACTGATTCAGAATGGACTTCAGTTCTTCTTCGGTCGGAGCCGGTTTCCCGGTACCTTTTACAGTTACGATAAATGGTACACTGATTGTATCAATATCAGATGTTTTTTCAACCTGCTCATTCATAACGGAATCGTTTGCAGTGAACGTAGCAGTCAGTGTGACTTCCGTATCTTCTTCCGGCTGATTGATCACACCGGTTGCTTCGTAACTTAAGGAATCCGAAGGATTCTGAATTTGGATCACATCTGTGTTGGAAGAAGTCCAGGTGATTGTAGACCATACGGTACGCAGGCTGTTTCCCATACGTTGCGGAAGTGTCAGATTAGAAGTTACCTCTGTCTGATCAGTATTTTCGCCTTTGATCTTATCCCAGGTAAGCTGGTCTGCTTCAGATTTCATTTTGGAAGCAAAATGTTTCTGGTCCCATCCGATGATCACTCTGCGTTCTGCCGCTTCTGCTGTCGCACCATTTAAGCTGAATTTCAGTACAACGGAAACTGTTTTTGAATTGATTCCGTAAGAATTCAGAGTGTCGGCAGTGGAGTAGTGGATTGTACCATCGGTGCTGAGCCAGTCCGTATCATCAGAAGAAACAACGGATACCGTTATCTGATCTGCCTTCTCAACGGATGTATAGCTGCCGGTTCTGAGTTTTGCTGCAACCAGTGCATTGATACTGGTATAGTCTTTGTAAGATGTACGAAGAGCGCCGATTTCTTTGTCAAAGATTTCTTTTACTTTATCAACGGCAGCCTGATCTTCCGGAGCTACCTGGATATCTTTGTCCATGGCAACTGGTACGGTGATTGTCTCTTCATTTCCAGCCGGTGTATAGGAAATATTTTTTACTTGCTTGTATCCTTCGGCAGTGACAGAGTAGCGATAAACTTCGGACTTGCTCAGAGTGTAAGATCCGTCATCGTTTGCACTTACAGTTTCCCAGTCGCTGTCACCATAGTCATCCTCAACTTCTTCTTCCACTTTGAGGTCAAAGGATGTGATGGCTGTGTCACCGTCCATCGGCTGGAAGGTTACGGTATAGTTGGTAATATTTTTTTCCAGCTCTACATCAATGGTAGTATCTTCGCTTGGTGTGATGGTTCCGTTGGCGGTTTTATAATTGGTTGCCTCAACGGTCCAGTTGTAGCTTATGCCTTTCTGCAGTTTATAGCTGCCATCGGTTTCTGGACTGATCGTTGTATAGTAACCTTGTTTTACTTTGACTGATGCATGATCAATGGTATTACCGGTTACTTTGTCTTTAACAGAAAATCTGACATTCTGCATGACGATCGGGCTTAAGGTTACTGTTTTTGTCAGGGTTGGTTCTGCTGAATTTTCATTATAAGTAAATGTTTCAGTATAATCAGCATAACCATCTTTTTTAACAGTCAGTTTGTAAGATGCACCATCTTCCAATTTGTAACTGCCGTCGTTTTCTGGTGTAACTTTATTCCAGCCATCCTTTTCCAGAGTAACGGTTGCATCGGTGATAGGATTTTTTTCTTCATCCTGAACGGCAATCAGTACCTTGTATTCTGCTTCAGGGACGTCTGCTTCCAGAATAAAGGTAAAATCCTGTGTGGCAAGTGCGGTAGCAGTGCCGTCATTGATGGCAGAGGTATCTGTACCTTCTGCAAATAATTTCAGAGTAACTTTGACCGGGGTATTAACTGTTGGTCTTGTGATGGAAAGCTTTCCAGGTGATGCAGGAGTACCGCCGGATAGATAAGATAAATAATCATTTTCTTCGATGTACCATCCACTTACATAATTACTGGATACTGACACCAGACGCAGAGTATCCATAATAGATCCTGACGGTGTTTTCAGACCAATATTATAGGTAAGACCATCTTCACTTTTGACAACACTGGTGCCACCTGTGGTGATAACCTTGGTTGTACCATCAATAAAATTTTTTTTCAGATACGCTTGTGCTGCAGATTCTGCATCAGCAGTGGTATCGCCTGATTCATCATCTGCCTGAGTGACCTGCTCAACTGCAATTTGTGGGTTCTCACTGGCATAAGCCACGGATGGCAGATTTCCAACTGTCATCATGGCACACAAAGCTAGGGAAAGTGCTCGTTTCATTAGCTCTTTTCTTTTCACTTTTTTTGCCTCCTGAGTTTGAAATGGAATGAATCGTTATAGGTAAATCATGATAGGGTAAAATAAAATTTCCTCTTGCATTTTTTTAAAAGGTGTGCTATCATAGGCAATGCATTAAGAAATGCGGGTGTAGTTCAATGGTAGAACACCAGCCTTCCAAGCTGGATACGTGGGTTCGATTCCCATCACCCGCTTTTTTTGTTACCCGAAAAATCTTAGGAAATGAGAAAACAATCTATGAAAGCAAGTTTATTTGATGTGGATGACACTTTATACGATCAGGTTCAGCCGTTTGCGAGAGCTTATGCCAGAGTGTTTGGAGACAGCTATCCGCTTCGGGAAGGAAAAATAGAAGAAATTTTTGCGGTAAGCCGGAAATACAGCGACGAGGTTTTTAAGGCATCGACAGAAGGAACGATCACCATGGAGCAGATGTACATTTACCGTATTCAGAAGGCACTGGCTGATTTTGAAATTTTGATCACGGATGAGCAGGCACTTACCTTTCAGAAGTATTATCAGGATTTTTAGAAGAAAATCGAGATGTCGGAACTTATGAAACAGACACTGGACAAATGCTTCGGAAAGATTAAGCTTGGAATCATTACAAACGGACCGGCCGAGCACCAGAAGAACAAGATCCGTGCACTGGGACTGATGCAGTGGATTCCGGAAGAATGCATTTTTGTCGGGGATTCGTTTGATAACGATGTGGCAGGAGCAAAAAATGCAGGGTGGAAAGCAGTCTGGTTTAACCGGAGAAATCGCGTCAGCCACGGCGAAAGAACGCCGGATTTTGAGGTCCGGACAGAAAAAGAATTGCAGGAGATTCTTTTACATCAGATGTGAGATGACTCCAGTTTCTGTAGACGGCGAACAACAAATATATATGAAATTTATTTCACGGGAAGAGCATCGGCTCTTCCTTTTTCTTTGTGAAAATCTGAACAAAACGGTGCACTTTTTGTAAAAAAACTTACTTTTCTTTTATCTACTACTTTTTATAGTCTTAAGTTATTCTTAGTTCATTAAGAGGAACACGAAACAAAATCAAATAAAAAACCAGATGAAAAGGAGAAGAAACATGAACAAAAAAGTAAGTATCAAAAAGGCAGTACAGTATGTAGTAAACGCAGAAAAGGACAAATGCACCTTGCTTGGAATCGGCCCGATGTCAGAGAATTTCCTCCGTGCATCCCTGGAGATCTCAAAGGAAAAAGATTTCCCGCTGATGTACATCGCAAGCCGTAATCAGGTTGATGCCTACAAATTCGGCGGCGGATATGTTTTCAACAGTGACCAGAAACTCTTCCGTGAAAAGATCGAAAAAATCTGCAAGGAAATCGATTACGACAACGTATATTACCTTTGCAGAGACCACGGCGGACCATGGCAGAGAGATAAAGAAACGATCATCTGCCGGAAGATGTGGCAACTCTCGATGAAAACACAAAACTGCAGATCACAGAGCTGTGCGGACATTACACATATTCCAAGCCGGAAGTAGAAGCTGAGATTGAAAAGTTGTATAATAACCTCAATAAAGTAAACATCAACAGAAGACGTTATGTTGTTGAAAAATTAAAAGAAGAGATGCAGAAGCATGTGCATTGCTTTAACCTGGAAGGACTTACAAGTAAAATCGAAGCATCCCGCTGATTAGCAGAAAACCGGTTGGTTTTTCAAGGGTTCTGCAATCTCTTCGGAAAGGGAGAGACATGAAGAGCAGAACGTTGAAAATCATCAAATATCTGAATGAGGAACGAATGGCAAGCTACCGTGAAATTGCTCAGGCAGTGGATGAAACAGAAAGGGCGGTTCGCTATGATATCGACAGTATAAACAATGAACTGGCATTCTTGACAAGTGGTCAATTTGTTACATAAATTGACAGGAATTTACCGAGGGTATAGAATGAACGCAGATAAGTAAGCAGCAAGAATGCCAGAGGCATTTTTGAATACGGATGTCTGCTTACAGTGCCGTATACAAAAGGCATGAAAAATTTCAAAGGAGAGGAAAAAAGTGGAAGAAAAACAGGAAAATCGCCTGCAAAAGACCATGCAGGAAAAAGCAAAGTATTACGGAAACCGGATCTGGCGTGATATGTCAAGCCTTGGAAAATGGCTGATCCTTGCAGTTGTGACAGGATGTATTGTCGGTGCTGCGAGCAGCCTGTTTTCTTATGTGCTGAAAACCGTGACCAATGTGCGGGAAGAACATTTATGGATCTTTTATCTGCTTCCGGTGTCCGGTCTGATCATTGTATTTTTGTATCAGAAATTCGGAAAAGATGACGGAGGTCCCAATCAGGTATTTATGACGATCCGTTCCAAAGATGATGTACCGCTCAAATCGGCACCGCTCATTTTTATATCGACTGCCCTCACACATCTGACCGGCGGCTCAGCCGGACGAGAGGGTGCAGTTATCCAGCTTGGAGGCAGTATCGGAAATCAGCTTGGACGTATGTTGCCACTGGATGAAGAGGACCGCCATGTGATGGTAATGTGCGGTATGAGTGCTGCTTTCTCCGCAGTTTTCGGAACACCGATGGCAGCGGCAGTCTTTTCTATGGAGGTCGTGAGCGTTGGCATTATGTATTATACCGCCCTTGTTCCATGTATTATTGCATCTTTGATCGCATCCGGATTTGCGGCATCTATGGGGATTAACCCAGAGGCCTTTCATGTGACGAATATTCCGGCACTTACGATTGAAAGCGGAATCAAAATGGGCATTATAGCACTCTGTTGTGCCGGACTCAGTATTTTATTCTGCATGGCACTGAACGGTATTTCCGC
>ERZ779889.2860-NODE-2860-length-13414-cov-5.168351_pt1 | contig 13414 bp, 10 predicted proteins | sample MGYA00511030_ERZ779889 | MGnify/ENA primary metagenome ERZ779889 (study PRJEB29588, sample SAMEA2160616) | human gut metagenome | biome: human gut; feature: human-associated habitat; material: faeces | place: Denmark | collected 2008/2010 ...
TCGTCACGCTGGTCAGGCTGCTGCAGCCGTAGAAGACAGAGCCGCCAATGCTGGTCACACCCCCCGGAATCGTCACGCCTGTCAGGCTGCTGCAGCCAGAGAAGGCACCGCCGTCAATGCTGGTCACACTATCTGGAATCGTCACACTAGTCATGCCACTGCAGCCCCAGAAGGCACTGTCGCCAATGCTGGTCACACCCTCAGGAATCGTCACGCTGGTCAGGCTGCTGCAGCCGTAGAAGGCTTGGTTGCCAATGCTGGTCACACCCTCTAGAATCGTCACGCTGGTAAGGCCGCTGCAGCCGGAGAAAGCAGAGTTGCCGATGCTGGTCACGCTCTCCGGAATCGTCACGCTGGTCAGACTGCTACAGTCCTCGAAGGTATAGTAGTCAATGCTGGTCACGCCCTCAGGAATCGTCACGCTGGTCAGGCTTCTGCAGCCGGAGAAGGCACTGCTACCGATGCTGGTTACCCCCTCCGGGATCGTCACGCTGGTAAGGCCGCTGCAGCCGTAGAAGGCTCGGTAGCCGATGCTGGTCACTCCCTCCGGAATCTCCACCGCTGTCAGCTTGGCGCAGTCCTGAAAGGCGGACTGACCGACAGATTTAACGCCACCGGGCAGGCTTACGGAGGCCAGCTTCAGGCAAGCGTAAAAGGCATAGTTACCGACGCTTTCTACGCCCGGCTCCACCACCACGGACAGGATCTTGGTTCGGTTGGAATACCATGGGGCTACAGAGGAGCTGCTGTAATCCTTCATATTTCCGCTGCCGGAAATGGTCAGAGTGCCGTCCTCGGTGAGTACCCATGTAATAAGGTTATAGCCGCAGGTGCCATGGGCAATGCTGGGCAGCACGGCCAGAGTTTCATCTTCAACGGTCGTCTCAGTCTCTCCATTGGCATCCTTGAAGACCTTGCCGCAGCGGGAGCAGGTATAGTAGGCGTTATTGCCAGCGTCCCAGTAAGTCGGCTCCACAGCCTCGGTTTTGGCCATATCGTGCCCCAGGGCAGGGATCTCTTTCTGTTCCACAAGCACTTTATTGCAGGCAGAACAATGCTTGCCTTCTGTCAAGCCGGTTTCCGTACAGGTAGGCTCCACCCGGCTGTCCACCACTTCTGTATGGGCGATTTTCGGAATGGCTCTTGTTTCAGTATTTCCGCAGGCAGAGCAAGTGCCCTGCTCTTCGCCCTCTTCTGCGCAAGTCGCCTGTCGGGTCACAGTCCACGCACCGACGATATGGCCAATGGCGGGCACCTGTTTCTGGGCAACCAGAACTTCATTGCAAATAGAGCAGTGCTTGCCTTCTGTCAGGCCGGTTTCCGTACAAGTCGGGGCAACTGCTTCGTCGATTACCTCCGTATGGGCTTTCTTGGCAATCGTAGGGTCAGTTTTCGTTTTCCCCTCAGCATCAGAGAACGTTGCCCCGCAGACTGTACAGGCCCAATGTGCCACACAGCCCTCTTCCACACAGGTTGGCTCCTTCGCCTCGACCGCTTTCAGGGTATGCTTTGGGGAAGCTACGACAGTCTGTCTCACCAAAACTGTCCCGCAGACGGAACAAATCTTTCCTTCTGTCAGGCCGGTGCTAGAACAGGTTGCAGCCACCGCCGGTACAATCTGCTCTGTGTGTTCTGTCGTATCTCCTTCAATCCTGGAAAATGTGAGTTTAATATTTCTGCCAGGCTCAGATTTTGTTTTTTCGACAAGCGCGCTTGCTTTAGAGCAAAGGTATCCATGTACGGTTAACTGCATGACGCTGGAACCATTCGCATTAAATGGGTGGCAAGAATCATGCTCCAAAAAGTAGAATTGCGTGTCCCTATTTGTAAAGGTTACATCCTGCAAAGAATAACAGCTTTCAAAGGCATACGGCCCAACGTAGTCACAATCTACTGTCACTTCCTGCAATTTATTGCAATGGTGAAACAGCCAATATCCGGATCCAGTCCCGGTATAGCTGCCATCCATCTTCACATTCTTCGGAATATGAACACTGAAAGAACGCGTTCAGGCTTTCATCCAGCTGGTTTTCCCAGAGGAAAATACTCTGCGGGGAAATCGGATACCCGAAGCGGTCCGCGGCGGCGACGGCCGCATCCAGAAACGCCATATCGTTTCTGGACGAGGACCAGAACCCTGCCAGAGCGATCCGCTTCCGGTCATAGGACAGCAGATACCTTACCATCTGGGTCATGGCCAGCGCCGAATCCGACGCCACGGAGCAGATGTCGGAGCCAAAGTGGGCGCCGTCCACGCCGGAAAGAATAACCGGGATTCCCGCCTGCCGCAGCTGCTGAACCGCGGAAGTAAGATTTTTCAGGGAGCTGTTCGTCACGATGACCGGAATGCCCGGCTCCAGCCGCAGCTGGCCGATGGTGCCCATGCTGTGGATATGGATTGGAGAATTGTTCCGGTCTTTTGCCGCGGCGTCCCGGAATCCGGCAATGATCTCCTGAAACCAGTTGGATGAATGGTAAAAGGGGTCGCAGAGGATGACAGGCTCAGGCACAGACATATGGTGATCACCGTCCTTCTGACTGGTATTGCAAAAGTATACCAAATTCTCAAATAGAATGCAAGATTATAAAATTCCGGGAAAGAGGCCGGAAAAAAGCAAAAGATAGCCTTGACAAACATAAAAAAGGCGCACACAGGGAGGATATTTATGGGAACACAGAAACTGAAAGCCGCTGTTATCAGCGCCGGAATGATCGCGAATTCCGGGCATATTCCCGCGTACAAGGCGTTTTCGCAGGACGTCAGTCTGGAGGCCGTGTGCGACCTGAACGCGTCGGCCGCAAGGGACACTGCCCTGCGTCATGATATTCCCCGCTGGTACTCTGATGTGGCGGCTATGCTGGAGGAAGTCCATCCCGATCTGGTTTCCGTCTGCACCCCCAATTCCACGCACAAGGGACTGGTTGCGCAGGCGTTGAAGGCCGGCGCGAATGTGATCTGCGAAAAACCGCTGACCCTGCATTACGCCGATACAGTCGAGCTTTACGCGCTGGCCGAAAAGCTGGGCAAGCAGCTGGTGGTGTGCCAGACGTCCCGCTTCCAGCGCGCCTACTTTGCCGCGCGGGATTACATTGCGGACGGGGTTCTTGGAAATATTTACTACGCGGAAATTGACCGAATCCGGCGCAGAGGGGTCCCCTCATGGGGCACCTTCCACCGGAAAGCCGCCAGTGGCGGCGGCGCGTTGGCCGACATCGGCATCCATGCGCTGGACGCGATGCTCTGGATGCTGGGGTCTCCGCAGGTCTCAGCGGTCAGCGGCTTTACCAGCGACCGGATCATCCATTCCGAGCGGGGCGTTATCTACGACCTGAAAGAAAGCGGCGCGTTCAGCGGCGTACATACCGCGCGCAGATTCGATCCGGCGGAATGCGACGTCGAGGAGTTCGCCTCCGGAAGCCTCCGCACGGATGCGGGCATCAGCCTGAATTTCAAGGTGGCGTGGGCAGCCAATCTTTCCGACCGAAACAACATGATGATCCTCGGTGACAAATCCGGTCTCACCCTGCCGGAGCTGAAGCTCTACGGGACGCTCGGCGAGAATCAGACGGATTTCAGCCCCCGGCTGTTCGGTCTGGGCGAGTACGATGACAGGCCGTTTGCCGGGCATTATTACCTGATCCGTCATGTGATTGGGGTCCTGAACGGCACAGAATCCCTGATGATTACCCCCCAGCAGGTCATAAATACCGCGGCCACGCTGGAAATGTTCTATCGCTCCAGCGAGCTCGGCAGAGAAGTCCGGCGCAACGAGATCATGTAGATCGGTCCATGTGGGCGGATGCCCCTTCCGTTGATGCAGATGCAATGGAAAACGCGCAGCCGGTACCGGGGTAGTATTGAGGAGCACCCCGAAGGGGCGGCAGAACACCGGCCGGAGAATTAACGAAATAAAGTGGTACAGCCCACCGGTCAAATGGCCGGTGGGCTGTAATATTGGAAAGATATCGTTCCTGTGCGATAAGGTATCATACTATTCATCGCCTGACGGCGCTGCCAGTTTTGTGATTTATAAGGAAAGAAATCACAAAACAAGTCTCATATGAACTCCTTGCCCTTCGGGCAAGGAGTTTAGTATAACAAAACGATACTGCGTTGCAAATCATCTTTCGCTTAGGTGCGACGAATAGCAAAAATGCCCTTGACAAATCTCGCCCCAGGTACACGCCCTGACGCAAAATGATTCCGAATTTATTTTACCGCCTGCGGGCGGCTTTCCTCTGTGAGGCTTTAAGGGACATTAAGCCGACAGACGCGCGTCTGTCGGCTCAAGTCTCAGCGTATCTTTTCCCCGTTCAGTATCGCTTCCACTAGGGTATCCCCGTGGTAACGCAGGGTCAGCAGGAAGAACGGTGCGTTCTGCCACAGTAAGTCCAGAAAAATCTGGTCGCCCTCCCACTTGGGCAGGGCGTTCAGGAATTCCCGCTCTACCCATTGCAGGTCGCCCTCGTCGCATTGGGTCATGTTCCCTTCAAAGCCGTCGGCGGTAAACAGGTACATGTATTCGCCCTCGCAGGTGTCGTTCAGGAACGTCACCACGCCACGGCACTGCCATGAGGTCAGGGTCAGGCCGGTCTCCTCTTTGGCTTCCCGCAGAAGGCATTCGTCCGGGGATTCTTCCCCCTCGAATTTTCCGCCGATGCCGATCCACTTGTCCTTGTTGATGTCGGCTTTCTTTTTTACCCGGTGGAGCATCAGCACCTGACTGCCCCGGGTGACATAGCACAGTGTTGTGTTAAGCATCCTCATCCTTCTTCTGCATCAGCCGGATGGCGTGGTGCAGATTCTCCACCTCCACCATCTCGTGGCCGTCTTCTTTTTCTCCGTCCAGCGTCCAGGGCATTTCCGGGTCGGCAAAGATCCGCACCTTTTGGGCGCTGCGGAACGTGAGCATGGCGCAGTTGTATTTCTGACTTTGCAGCGCCTGGATGCACTCATGGATTTCCCCCAGATTCTCCGGCGCGCGAACCAGCAGAATTTCAAACAGACCGTCGCCCATGTCCACCTGCTTGGGGTCCAGCGTCAGAATGCCGCCCACGGAGGTGGAATTGCAGATGGCGCCGAAGAGGAAGTCCCCCTCCACCGTCTGCCCGTCGATCTCCATTTTCACATGCTCGTTGCGAATCTGGGACAGCTCCGTAATGCCGCTGAGAACGTAGGCAGTGTGGCCCAGAGCGTTTTTGACATTCTGGGGTGTGGCATAGCTGGATCTGGTAAACGCGCCGAAGGAGGCGACATAGGAAAAATACCGGTCGCCGAACCGCCCCACGTCGTAGCTCACCGGCTCGCCCTCCACAATGGCCTGAGCGGCCTTGAGAATGTTGGTGGGGATTTTCAGGCTGGCAGCAAAGTCGTTGGTGGAACCGGCGGGGATATAGCCGATGGGGGTGTCCGCCCCGGCGCTGAGCAGGCCGGTAATGGTCTCGTTCAGCGTGCCGTCGCCGCCGCAGCAGACCACCAGATCAACATCTTTGCCCTTCTCCCGGGCGACGGCGGTGGCGTCTCCCCGTCCCAGCGTCATGTGGGTGATGACCTCATAGCCCGCCTGTGTAAATGTCAGCAAAATGTCAGCCAGATGCCGGTTCGCCCGCTTCACTCCGGCAAATGGATTCATGATAAACAGCATCTTTTTCATGTCGATAACCTCGATCATCCTGTGGTATGCCCTTCGGGCATCTTTCGCTTATTATACCATTCCCCGCCAAAACCGCAAGTCGTTTTCTCTGCCTTTGGTAAATTCAGGCTGAAAATTTACGATTCATTCACACAATTCTGTGCTGCACCGGAAATAGGACTTGACGCCTATTTTACCCGTTTTTTGCTTTCTTTAGACAAGAAGGTCTGGACTTCTCCCAAAAGAACAGATATAATACGGTTATATCTACATGGGAACGGAGGCTCCTCAATGAAGCTCAACACCAAGCGCACCGTACTGGTCGGTTTCGCGTTTCTGTCCATCTGCGCCTTCTGGCAGATGTACGACAACCTGATCCCCAAAATTCTCACGGAAACCTTCGGCATGGGAGAAAGCGTTTCCGGCATGATCATGGCGGCGGACAATATCCTCGCCCTGTTCCTGCTGCCGCTGTTCGGCGGACTGTCCGATAAATGCACCTCCCGCCTTGGCCGCCGCCGTCCCTATATTCTGTTCGGCACCCTCGCGGCCGTCGCGGTGATGATGGCGCTGCCCATTCTCACCGACAGCTTCCACGCTTCCCCAGATGCCTGGAAACAGGTGTGCTTTATCATCGGTCTGGGAATCCTGCTGACCGCCATGGGTGCTTACCGCAGCCCCGCCGTGGCGCTGATGCCTGACGTCACCCCCAAGCCCCTGCGCTCCAAGGCCAACGCCATCATCAACCTGATGGGCGCCCTGGGCGGCATCATTTACCTGATTATTACCACATTTCTGTACAAAACAACCGCGGATGTGTACGTTTCCTACCTGCCCCTGTTCGCCATTGTGGGGGGCATCATGCTGGCCGCCCTTGCCGTCATTCTGCTGTGCGTGGACGAACCCAAGCTGGTAGCGGAGCAGCGGCGCTATGAGGACGCCCACCCCGAGGACAACCTGACCCAGGTCACGGAAAACGGCGAGACTCTGCCCAAGGATGTCAAACGGAGTCTTGGCTTCCTGCTTGCCTCCATCGCCCTGTGGTTCATCGGCTACAACGGCGTCACCACATGGTTCTCCGTCTATGCAGGCCGCACATGGCACATGACGCTGGCACAGGCCAACACCTGCCTGACCATCGCCACCGCCGGCGCCATCCTCAGCTACATCCCGGTGGGCAACGTGGCGAGCAAAGTCGGCCGCCGGAAGACCATCCGCTTTGGTACGCTGCTGCTGGCGGGCAGCTTCTTTGCCGCCTTTGTCTATACCATGCTGTCCGACTCCTTCAGCCCGGTGCTGTACGGCCTGTTTGTTCTGGTGGGCATGGCATGGGCGGCCATCAACGTCAACAGTCTGCCCATGGTGGTGGAAATGTGCAGCGGCAGCGAGGTGGGCAAGTTTACGGGACTGTATTACACCTTCTCCATGTCCGCCCAGATCATGACCCCCATTGTGGCGGGCTGGCTGCTGGAGCATGTGGACTATAAGACCCTGTTCCCCTACGCCGCCATTTTCGTGTTCGCGTCCTTTGTCACCATGGGCTTTGTGAAGCATGGCGATAACAAGGTGGAAGCGAAAAAGGGGCTGGAAGCCTTTGATGTGGACGATTGATGCATTGGAGGGACAATTATGACTCTGTTGATAATTGTATTGATTTTCGCGCTGCTGTGGGTGCTGGCCGTTCAGGGACGGAGCAGCCATCCCGGCATGAAGGAACTGCGGGGCTGGAACTATGCCCACCGTGGTCTTCACGGCGACGGTGCCGCCGAAAACTCCATGACCGCCTTCCGTCTGGCCGTGGAGAACGGCTACGGCATGGAGTTTGACCTGCATCTGCTCAAGGACGGCAATCTCGGTGTGATGCACGACTCCCTGCTCAACCGCACCACCGGGCAGGCCGGTCGCATCGAAGACCTGTATACGCAAGACCTGAAAAACTACCGTCTGGAAAACACGGAAGACACCATCCCCCGGTTCGCGGACGTTCTGACCCTGGTGGACGGGAAGGTTCCCCTCATCATTGAGCTGAAGCCGGAGGACGGCAACCATGCAAAGCTCGCCGAGACGGCCTGCAAGATGCTGGAGGGGTACAAGGGCGTATTCTGCATCGAGTCCTTTGACCCCCGCTGCATCGCGTGGCTGCGGAAAAACCGTCCGGACATCATTCGCGGGCAGCTTTCGGAGAATTTCTTCCGGGATCGCACCGACCTCTCGGACACGCTAAAATTTTTGCTGACCCACAACCTTGCCAACTTCCTGTCCCGTCCCGATTTCATCGCCTATAAATTTGCCGACCGGAACAGCACGCCAAGCAACTGGCTCTGCCGCAGGCTGTGGCGCGTTCAGGGCGTCAGCTGGACGCTGCGGAGCAAGGAAGACCACGACACCGCCCTGAAAGAAGGCTGGCTGTCTATTTTTGAAGGCTTCCGTCCATAATGATTCACCGCCGGGACTATATGAGCCCCGGCGGTTTTTCGTGCCAGAATCCCCGATTGTAAACTTTTTATGACCCTCTTGCAATTTGAAAAGTGATATGCTAATATGTAGCACGCTACATATTATTGACAAGGTGGTGATCATCCTGACACATCACTATGGGTATCTATTGAAGGTTCTCAGCGGCTGCATGAAGGCATCCATGGATAACGCGCTGGCATCCATGGACTTAACGTCCGCTCAGGGGCACATCATGGGCTACCTCGCACAGCGGTCTCAGCCGCCCTGCTCCCGGGACATTGAGGAAACCTTTCACCTGAGCCACCCCACCGTTTCGGGGCTGCTGTCCCGGCTGGAAAAGAAGGACTTCATCGTGCTTCGGCCGGACGAAACCGACCGCCGCTGCAAGCGCATCTATGTGCTGCCCAAGGGAGACGAGCTTCACGAGACCATGAACCGGGTCATTCTCGACAACGAAGCTCAGGTGGTGGCAGGCTTTTCCCCGGAGGAACGGGAGCTGTTCACTTCCATGCTCCTGCGCGCCATCGACAACATGGGCGCAAGCGCCTGTATCCGTAAAATCAAGGAGGAATCTGATACATGATAAGAAGACTCGCCCGGTGCATCCGGGAATATAAGTGGGCGGCCCTGCTCAGCCCGCTGTGCATGGTCGGCGAGGTCGCCATGGAGGTGCTCATCCCTCTGGTCATGGCCGACCTGTATGACTACGGCATCAAAATGCAGGATATGCAGGTCGTCGCCGCCAAGTCCGGCATTCTGGTGCTGTGCGCTCTGGCGTCGCTGTCCTTCGGCGTCCTGTCCGCCGCCTTCGCGTCCAAGGCCGGTACCGGCTTCGCCAAAAATCTGCGCCATGACATGTACCATCAGGTGCAGGATTTCAGCTTTTCCAACATCGACAAATTTTCCACCGCTTCCATTGTCACCCGGCTGACCTCCGACGTGGCGACATTGCAGAACACCTTCCAGATGATGATCCGTATGGCCATCCGCTGCCCCATGATGCTGATTCTGGCGCTGGTTTCCGCCATGGGCATCAGCGTGCGGCTGAGCCTCGTGTACTGCGTGGCGCTGCCCATTCTGATTTGCGCCCTGCTTTGCCTGATTCCCAAGGTGTTCCGGATTTTTGACCGGGTCTTCCGCACCTACGACAAAATGAACAATGTGGTGCAGGAGAACGTCCACGGCATCCGGGTGGTCAAATCCTTCGTCCGGGAAGACCGGGAGACCGAGAAATTCACCTCCGTATCCGGCACCATTTACAAGGACTTCTGCAAGGCCGAGCGTATCATGTCTCTGGCGAATCCCATCATGCAGCTGTGCGTTTACGGCTGTATGCTGGCCATTTCGTGGATCGGCGCGCACCTTGTCATCGCCTCCGGCAATAACCCCGATCTCGGCCTCACCACCGGCCAGCTCAGCTCCATGTTCACCTACACCAGCCAGATTCTCTCGTCTCTCATGATGCTGTCCATGGTGGCTGTCATGCTGACCATGAGCCGCGCCCCTCTGAAGCGGTGCTATGAGATCCTCACCGAGCAGCCGAACCTGACCTCCCCCACGGAAAACGCCGTCATGGAGGTTCCCGACGGCTCCATCGACTTTGAGAACGTGAGCTTCCGCTATTCCGCCACTGCCAAACACCGGGCGCTGAAGGAAGTGAACCTGCACATCCCCTCCGGCGCGACGGTCGGCATTCTGGGCGGCACCGGTTCCAGCAAAACGACCTTGGTACAGCTGATCCCCCGCCTGTACGACGTCAGCGAGGGCACCTTGAAAGTGGGCGGCATCGACGTCCGGAACTACGATCTTGAGGTGCTCCGGGACAACGTGGCCATGGTGCTGCAAAAGAACGAGCTGTTCTCCGGCACCATCAAGGAAAACCTCCGCTGGGGCAACCCCAACGCCACCGACGAGGAACTGGTTCACGCCTGCCGTCTGGCCTGCGCCGACGAGTTCATCCGGAGCTTCCCCAACGGCTACGACACCCACATTGAGCAAGGCGGCGCCAACGTCTCCGGCGGTCAGAAGCAGCGTCTTTGCATCGCCCGTGCGCTGCTGAAAAAGCCCAAGATCCTCATTCTGGACGACTCCACCTCCGCCGTGGACACCCGTACCGACGCCATGATCCGTCAGGCGTTCCGGGAGGAAATTCCCGGCACCACCAAGCTCATCATCGCCCAGCGGATCGCCTCCGTGCAGGACGCGGACATCATCGTCGTGCTGGACAACGGCATGGTGAAAGACGTAGGCACCCATGAATCCCTGCTGGCCTCGTCGAAAATTTATCAGGAAGTCTACTACTCCCAGCAGAAAGGAGGGGAAGAATAATGCCTCCTGTCAGAATGCGCGGCGACGGCCGCAAAGCCAAGAACCCCAGAAAGACCCTGCTGCGGCTGCTGGGCTACATGAAGCCCTATCTTCCCACTCTGGGCGTGGTGCTGCTGTGCATCATCGCCAACGCCGTCGCCCAGACCACCGGCAGCCGCTCCCTCGGCACACTGGTGGACAGCTATATCCTGCCTATGGTGCGGGATGGCTCTACGGATTTTTCTTCCCTGTGGGGATATCTCAGCAAGCTTGCCTGCATCTTTGCGGTGGGCATGATCTCGTCCTTCCTGTTCATGTTCCTGATGGTCAAGGTCAGTCAGGGTACCCAGAAGCACATCCGGGACGAAATGTTCGCCCATATGCAGACGCTTCCCCTGCGGTATTTTGACACCAACACCGCCGGCAACATCATGTCCCGCTACACCAGCGACATCGACACCCTGCGGCAGATGATCTCCCAGTCCATTCCCCAGTGCGCCTCCTCCCTGGTGACCATTGTGGTGGTCTTTGTGGGAATGCTGCAAACCTCATGGGTGCTGACCATCGTAATGCTCTTCACCGTTACCGGCATCGTCTTTGTCACCATGAAGGTGGCGGGCAAATCCGCCAAATACTTTGTCGGCCAGCAGCAGTCCCTGGGCGCGCTGAACGGCTACGTGGAGGAAATGGTCAACGGCCAGAAGGTGGTCAAGGTCTTCACCCACGAAGAAGCCTGCAAGGAGCAGTTCGACAAGCTCAACGAGGAGCTGTGCCGCAATGCCCGCATCGCCGGAACCCTGTCCAACATGATGGGTCCCATCAACAGCAACCTTGGCTACGTCCAGTATGCCATTCTGGCCATCGTGGGCGGTGCGCTGTGCGTGCTGTCCGGCGGGAATATGCTGTCTCTTGGCAGCCTGATGAGCTTCATGCTCCTGTCCCGCTCCTTCAACATGCCCATCAGTCAGGTCTCCAACCAGATCAACGCCATCGTCATGGCGCTGGCCGGTGCGGAGCGCATCTTCGAGCTGATGGACGAGAAGTCGGAGACGGACGACGGCTATGTCCAGCTGGTCAACGCCAAAATTGACGAAAACGGCAATATCACCGAGACTCCGGAGCATACCGGCCACTGGGCATGGAAGCACCCCCACAAGGCGGACGGCACCGTCACCTATACCGAGCTGAAGGGCGACATCACCATGACCAACGTAGACTTTGGCTACGTCCCCGAGAAGCTGGTGCTGCACGATGTGACTCTGTACGCCAAGCCCGGCCAGAAGATCGCCTTTGTGGGTGCCACCGGCGCGGGCAAGACCACCATCACCAACCTCATCAACCGCTTCTACGACATTGACGACGGCAAAATTCGCTACGACAACATCAACATCAACAAGATCCGCAAGCCCGATCTGCGCCGCTCTCTCGGCATCGTCTTACAGGACACCAACCTGTTCACCGGCACAGTGATGGACAACATTCGCTACGGCAAGCTGGATGCCACTGACGAAGAGTGCATCCACGCGGCGAAGCTGGCAAACGCCCACGATTTCATCACCCGCCTGCCCGACGGCTACAACACCATGCTCACGGGCAACGGAGCCAGTCTGTCCCAAGGTCAGCGGCAGCTGATCGCCATTGCCCGGGCGGCCGTGGCCGATCCTCCCGTCATGATTCTGGACGAGGCAACTTCCTCCATCGACACCCGCACGGAAAAGCTGGTGCAGGACGGCATGGACGCCCTGATGAAGGGCCGCACCACCTTCGTGATCGCCCACCGTCTGAGCACGGTCATGAACTCCGATTGCATCATGGTTCTTGACCATGGCCGCATCATCGAGCGCGGCACCCACGAAGACCTGATTGCCCAGAAGGGCACCTACTATCAGCTCTACACCGGCGCGTTTGAGCTGGAATAATCAGAATCTTCCGAGCAAACAAAAATCCCACGCAGCCGCAAGGCCGCGTGGGATTTTTACCGTAAAGCGTCTTTTGCCGTTACCTCGGCACCACGCCGTTTGTCTGCGCGCCGGTGAAGGTAAAACGGTAGCTGACGTAGTTGTCCTTCGGCTCCTGGGTCATTTCCAGCCCGGTGAGATAGCAGTACCGAATCCCCCAGATGGGATGCTCCAGATTCCCCGGCGTCGTCTCCTTAAAAAGCTTCGCCAGCTTCTTGAACTGGACAAAGGCGTCGTCGCCGAAGAATGCCCCGGTGCCGGTGATGGTCAGCTTTTCGTCCCCCATGGCGTCAAAGTAGTATTCCCCATCGTCCCCTTTGTAGTATTGGGGTTCCCGGAGATATTCCTCCTTGTACACCGTGGGATTGTGGGGCCAGACAAAGGTCTTGTACTTGAGCTTGTCCATTTACTCGTCCTCCTGCTCCTGCCGCAGCATGGCGATGCCCTTCCGGGTCTTCCGCAGGCCCTCTCTGGAAAATTCCCGCTTGACGGATGTCCACCGGCAGTGATAATACAGCTCCGTCTTGACGTCCGTGGAGATCTCCAGCGTAAATGCGCCCACCGGCTCCGCCTTTTCCGGCGTACCGGCGGGGAAAAGCTCTTCCAGCTGGATGTACCACAGGCTGCTTCCCTGACTGGCCCCCGCCGGAGCCGACTCGCCGGTAACATACTCCGCCTGAACCCCCGACATCTCTTCCTCGGAAAAGGCGATGGCGTTGGGCTGAACGATGTCGTTGATGTACGCCCGGAACCCGGGGCCGAGGCTGCACTTGCTGGCCTCCGTCACACAGGTGAAGGTCGCCAGTATCGCCACCACGTACACCTGACTGATCCCGTCGTAGGTGCACCCGTTCTGTATGCACACAGCCCCCGACCAGCGCAGAATTTCCGTCGCCCGCAGAGCCTCCACCTCACAAGCGGTGCCGCCCATGGCGGCGGGGCAGATGATGTTGACCTCCACCGTCACCGTCATGTTCTGATATTCGGCCAAATGCTGCACATCCACCGTTGCGACAATGTTTTCGTCTGCCGTTACAACAATGTTTTCGTCCGTCGTTC
>ERZ779889.2867-NODE-2867-length-13382-cov-3.713589_pt1 | contig 13382 bp, 6 predicted proteins | sample MGYA00511030_ERZ779889 | MGnify/ENA primary metagenome ERZ779889 (study PRJEB29588, sample SAMEA2160616) | human gut metagenome | biome: human gut; feature: human-associated habitat; material: faeces | place: Denmark | collected 2008/2010 ...
GCAAGCCACTCCTCCGGACACCGACCAGGCGTGGCGCGATTTTCAAAACAGCCATGCTCCCTCTCGGCCGCAGCGCAAGCGTTTTTCCTTGTGGCATTTGTCGGCGGCTGCGTTGGCCGGGGCTGCGGCCATGCTGGCACTCGTATTCTTTTTTCCTGCCTCGTTCTTTATGGACGGAGAAGAAGTCTCCAGTTTCGTCGCTTTGCAATACGACCAAGCTCCGCAACAAATCAAATTGGAGCAAAACGATGAGCCCGTGGCCCTGACAGCCGTGGGCGACTCTATATCATTCCTCCCCGCAACAGTTGCTCCAGTTGCAGAAAAACAGGCCGACCCCTTGCCGGCCAAGACACAACGCCTGTCCACTCCTCGCGGCATGGACTTTAAGGTCATACTCCCTGATGGGTCAGAAGTGTGGCTTAATGCCGAAAGCACCATCGAGTTTCCGTCGGCTTTCCGCGACGGCCTGCGTCAAGTACGGTTGCAAGGTGAAGCCTATTTTAAAGTGGCCCGCAACGAGGATGCACCATTCATAGTCATGTCTGAACGTATGAATGTGCGTGTGTTGGGCACGTCGTTCAACTTCCGTAGCTATGCTGCCGAAGCTCCTCATGTGGCGTTGGTGGAGGGTAAAGTAGAAGTGATGCATCCGGAAAGTACGAAGCCCGATGCGACGCTGACACCCGGCGAGGAAGCATGGTTCGATGAGCAAGGCACGCTCCGTGTGCAGGATGTCGACACCTATGCCGTCACGCAGTGGGTCAAGGGATTTTTTTATTTTCATGACAAACCGTTGGTGGAAGTGCTCCGCGATTTGGGCCGATGGTATAATTACGGGGTTGTCTTTCGCAACACCGCTGCTATGCACCAGAAAATACATTTCTCGGCCTTGCGCAATGAAGGCATTGAAGTGGCCATCGAGAGCCTGAACCGTTTGCGCCATGTCTACATTCGGTTGGAAGGCGACAACCTGGTGGTCTACTGATTGGAACTCTGCTTGCCGAATTTTCATGCCCGCATCCGTGAACCGTTCATGGATGCGGGCATGAATGGTTTATGGACACATTTTGGAGATAAGATTGTGGATTCAGTGCTATTTGGCAGGAGGAATTAAAACTTTTTTAGCAAAAAGAGGTACCGATGTTTAAATAAGGTTGTCTTATTGGAGAAAATTGATATTATCTAACTAAAACATTCAACCTATGTTAAACAAAAAGAGAAGAGAAAGTGGGGAGCATTCGGGCAGGTTGCTCCTGTTGTTTGTCCTTTTTTTTCTGTGGGGGGGGGTAAATTATGCCCAATCGACCTCCGGGGCGAGTAGGAAAATCACCTACCAGTGTACGAACCAGCCACTTCACAAAGCGTTGTCCGAAGTGGAACGTCTTTCAGGCTATTACCGCATTCAGTACGTCCTGTCCGACGTGGAACCTTACACCGTGACAGCCGACTTTAAAGAGCAGTCCATTGGTCAGGCAATGTCTCAACTTTTGAAATCTACTCCGTTGAAGTATGAAATCAACCAGCGATTTGTGCAGGTGTATAATCCTCAAAACCGTGTGCAGCAATCGGGTGGGAGCGGAGTAGTGACCGGCCGGGTGGTCGATGAGTTGGGCGAACCGCTCATTGGCGTCACCGTGCGCGAGCCGGATGGCAAGAACGGTACGGTGACCGACATGGACGGCCGCTTTTCGCTGCGCATGACGAACGGCTCCGGACAGTTGGTGTTTTCATATGTAGGTATGAAAACGCAAACCGTTGAATTTAAAGGAGAAGAGGTCCTCAATGTGATTCTGACGGAAGATTCTGAACGGATTGACGAAGTTGTAGTTAATGGATACTATACAAAAAACAAATCGAGTTTTACTGGCAATGCAGTGAGTGTGACTCGTGACGAATTGATGAAAGTCTCTCATAGTAATCTGATGACTGCTTTGCAGGTATTTGACCCATCGTTTAAGTTGCAGGAAGACATTTCGGCGGGTTCAAATCCTAATGCTGTGCCCACAATGCGTATCCGTGGTGATTCTGGTTTTGGAGAGATTTCAGAGACGAATCTGAAAAACGATCCTAACCTTCCGACATTTATTTTGGATGGTTACGAAGTAACAGCCGAAAAAGTTTACGATTTGAATATGGACCGTGTAGAGAGTGTAACTATCTTGAAAGATGCTTCGGCTACGGCTATTTATGGTTCGCGTGCAGCAAACGGTGTGATTGTAATTACTACTAAAGCTCCGGAACCGGGGCGTTTACGCGTGAGCTATCAGTTTGACGGAGTTGTGCAGACACCGGACTTACGCGACTATAACTTAATGAATGCAGCTGAGAAACTAGAAGCTGAGCGTTTGGCCGGTTATTATGAAAACCCAGACGACCCGTTCACGCAGCAAGCTTCTGACAAGGATTATGCCTTGCGCCTAAGCAATGTACTTCGGGGTGTGGACACCTACTGGTTGTCTCAACCGATTCAGACGATTGTCGGTCAGAAGCATTCTTTGTATCTGGAAGGTGGCGACGAGAATATCCGTTATGGGGTGTCGGCTAATTATCAGAACAATCCAGGCGTGATGAAAGAATCTTTTCGTGACCGCTACGGATTGGAGGTGAATTTGCAATACAACTGGAAGAACAAATTGCTTTTCCGCAATATGCTTTCTGTCAATCGGGTGAAATCGCAAGAATCGCCTTACGGTTCTTTTACTGAATATGCTCAAACCAATCCTTACTGGCCGGTACACGACGAAAACGGCGAATTGATAAGGGAGTATGAGCAGTACATTGCAACTTCAAACGTATTGCGCAACCCGTTGGGGGAAGCATTGCTTAACAATCGTGACGAGAGTGAGTATTTGGAAGTGACGGATAATTTCAATTTTGAGTGGTACATCACCTCTCACTGGCGTTTCAAAGGACAGCTTTCCTATACTATGCGCCGCGACCATGCTTATTCGTTTGTAGATCCCAATTCGGTTCGTTACAACTTTAGCGACTATCAGGAAGGTGAGGGGGTGCTGAAAAAAGGAGAAGCCTATAATTATGATGAGAGCAGCCATACGTTGGATGCGAATGCCTTGATGACATATAGTCAGAACTTTGGTTCGCACTACTTGAATGCGGCTTTGGGTGTCAATGTGACGGAAACCAAATATTCCAATGTCGGGTTTGGAGTAATCGGTTTTCCTTCGAGCAACATGGATTATGTATCCTTTGGCAAAGAGTTCCAGAATTCTTCCCCTGACGGTGATGAAGGACTGTCGCGCTTGTTTGGTTCATTTCTCAATTTCAACTATACTTATAATAATATATATTTGTTTGATTTGTCAGGACGTATGGACGGCTCTTCTTCCTTTGGGAAGGATTCACATTTTGCTCCGTTCTGGTCGGTAGGTATTGGTTGGAATGTACACAATGAAAAATGGTTTACCTGCAAAGACATTGTTAATCATCTCAAGTTGACCATGAACGTGGGCGAGACTGGTAAAGCTTCTTTCTCTCCTTATGAAGCGCAAAACATGTTTACCTATTACAAAGGTAAATACTATGCAGGAGGTGTGGGAGCCATTATCACTACTTTTGGCAATGAGGACTTGCAGTGGGAAAAGACGCGTTCATGGGACATCAATTTGGAAACAGAGTTTCTTAATGGCGCAGTTTCAGCCAAGTTCAGTTATTATAACAAGTTGACCAATGATTTGGTGAGCAATGTTACATTGCCGCAATCAAGTGGTTTTACTTATTATCGAGCCAATATAGGCAAGATGGAAAATCGTGGTTATGAAGTGAACCTGCGTATATTCCCAGTTCGTTCTCAGAATTTGCATATCTCATTATTTGGCACTTTGGCACACAACCGAAATATCATCAAAGAAATATCCAATGCGCTGAAAGCGCGCAATGAGCAGATAGACAAAGAGCAAGATGATTATGAGCCGGATTATGGCGAACGCTATGAGACGGCCAAACCGCAAGTAGAGTTCAAAGAAGGAGAATCAACCACCACCATTTATGCCGTACGTTCGTTGGGCATTAATCCGGCTAATGGCAAGGAGGTCTATTTGGATCGTTATGGCAATCCCACTTATACTTAGAGTTCGGCAGACAAGGTGGCTTGTGGAGATACTTCGCCCACGATACAAGGTTCGTTTGGCGCCAATGCCGATTGGAAAGGATTTAATTTGAACATGAGTTTCTTATATGAATGTGGCGGTCAACTGTATAATCAGACCTTGGTAGATCGGGTAGAGAACGCAAGTGTGGCATACAACGTTGACCGTCGTTTCCTTTATGACCGGTGGCAAAAGCCAGGCGACATAGCTCGCTTTAAAGATATACGTGATGACAGCCGTACGGAGTTGACCTCGCGTATGATTCAAGACAATAACGTGTTGCAGTTTAAATCGTTGAGCTTGTCATATACATTTCCGCAAGACTGGACGCGTCGATGGGCTGTAGATCGCTTGAAGTTGACCTTTTTAGTTGAAGACTTGTTTTATTGGTCAACAGTGAAACGGGAACGTGGCACGGACTATCCTTATTCTCATTCCTTTAATTTTGGTTTACAAGTTCAATTCTAATGAAAGATTTTATTATGAAAGCAAGATTATGTAGTATCTGTTTGAGTGCTTGTCTCACTTTTCTTGCCACTGGTTGTAATGATTGGTTGGACGTTACTCCGCAAGCGCAAGTCAGTGCCAATAAGATATTCAGTACGCCCGAAGGTTATGAATCGGTGCTCTATGGCATTTACATTTCTATGACTGAAAGCAATGCTTACGGACAGAACCAGATGTTTGGTTTGATGGATGTTTTGGCGCAATACTATGATATTTATACCAATCAGTCGCATGCGCTTTATCAAGCATCGGTCTATAACTATGCAAATGGGGACATTCGTGACCGTATTGATGCTATGTGGCTTAATGCATATAATACGATTGCTAATTGCAACATACTCCTAGAGCATTTGGCAGGACAAACGTCGGAAGAATTTGCATCTGGACATTATGAAATGTTACAGGCTGAGGCTTTGGCCGTTCGTGCTTATCTGCATTTTGATTTGCTTCGCGCGTTTGCACTGAACTATCAAGACTACCCTGATGCGATGGGCATTCCTTATGCAGACAGTTTCAATCGGAAGATACATCCGCAGTTGACATCGGAAGAAGTGCTGAACAAGGTGGTGGGTGATTTGAAGGAAGCGCAACGTTTGCTTACCAATATTGACCCTTGTTTTGACGAGAATTTCAAAGATCCCATTTATCATTTCGTACAACCTCGTGACAATGGGAATATCTTCGAATCTTATCGTGCCTATCGTATGAATTACTTTGCCGTGACTGGCTTATTGGCTCGTGTGTATGATTATATGGGCCGTCCGGAAGAAGCTTACAAATATGCAAAATACATTATAGACAAGGCCGATGAGGGCTATTTCACTTTTACGGACGAATACGACTTGGCTACTGACTTGAGGTATCGCGATGTCATTATGCAAAATGAGCTACTTTTTGCTTTGGATGGCATTGATGTGAAACAGTTGTTCTATCAGGCCGATGCAGGCAATAATTCCAACTATGCGTTATTAGATGTGGAGTCGCTTTACCCTGATGCCGACGACTTCCGTCATTATTGCGTAGGTGAAAGCTCCAGTACTGGTAACACCATCAGTTACAAGTTTTATAAGACCGATAGTGGTAGTTCTTACGCTGGGAAGATTCCCATGATTCGTCTTTCGGAGATGTATTTGATTGCGGCAAATGCCGCATATGCGACCGATCGTGATGAGGCCGTAGATTATTTGACTACTGTGCGCCGGATGAGGGGAGCTTCGCAGGTGATAAACAGCAATACGTACGAAAGTTTCTTGGCTGAGCTGACCACCGAGGCGCGCCGTGAGTTTCTGGGTGAAGGTCAGATGTTTTATTGGTATAAAAGGCATGGCCTGCCCATTCCCAGACAAGGTGCAGAATTGACACTGACGCCAGCTCAGACTTGTTTGCCTATGCCTGCCAACGAAGTGGAGTTTGGAGATAGAATTGAAGATTACTTAAACATTTAAAAACACGTGTATTATGAAATATCACTTAATAGTCCTCTTAGGATTGGTCGTCATGGCCTTTACTGGCTGCTCAGAAGAGAACATTGACGTGTATCATGGAGATAATTACATATACTTCACAAAGGCTAGTACCGACAGTACCACATTTTCCTTTGCCTACGATGCTTCCTTGCAAGAAGGCGACGTAAGCTTGAAGTTAAATCTCATTGCGCGTCTGGAAAATCGCGACCGTGTGTTCGCTGTCCGTGTGGTGGAGGAGGAAAGCACCGCTCGTGAGGGGCGCGACTTTAGCATAGACCCATCGTCGTGCGTGGTGCGTGCTAACGATAGTATTGCTTACTTGGATGTTCATGTGATGAAAGACGCGTCATTGCAAGGGCGGAGTGTGAAGGCTGTGTTTGAAATCGTAGCTTCCGATGATTTTTTGCCTGGTATTGAGAGAAATCGGAAGGCCAAGTTGGTGATTACAGACAAACTTACGCAACCTGAATGGTGGGATGCTTGGCATGTAAGCAGTGGTTTGGGAACATATAGCGACAAGAAATACCGTCTCTTTATAGAAGTGACAGGGCAGAGTGACCTGACTCTTACGGAAAATGGTGGCACGATGGACTATTCTGACATGCGTGGTTATGTGGTGATGTTTAAATACTGGCTTTATGAAAATCCGCAACAAGAAGACGATGGCTCCGATATGGTGGTGCCAGTCATCGGATAAGGCGGAAGTTACGATTGAAACAAATTTAAACAAAACGATAAAACAAAAACAATATGAAAAAAATAGCTTCTATGCTGTTCTTTTTGACGGTAATTATGCTGGGATTGACCAGTTGTTATGAAGACAAAGGCAATTATAAATATAATGCATCGACAGTACCTACGATTGAGGGTATACCGGAGACTTGCGATGCGTATGTCGGAAGTCCCCTATACATTCCTGTGACCATCATTTATCCAGCCGAAGAGTGGAAAAACGTAACCTACGAGTGGCGAGTCAATTTGAAAGTCATATCCACAGATAAGGATTTGAACCTCGATATGGTAGATCTTGATGTGCAGCCTGGGCAATATGCAGACTTTAAGGTCATCAATAGCGATACAGGTGAGTATGCTATGGTGTCATTCACAATGAATGTTAGTTCGGAGTTTGCCACCGGATGGTTTTTGCTGAGCGAGGGCGATGGATGCTCTGTACTTTCTTACATACGCAGCGACGGGGAGGTTTACCCGGATGTGTACGAAGGATTGAACGGTGAAAAGCTGGACATGGGAGCTGTTCAGGTGAAGGAACATTGGATTCCGTGGGGAGCTTCTACTGGTGAAGTCTTCGTCGGGGTCACTGGCGGCCCGAATTATGCAGTAGAGCTTGATGGCAACAGTTTGAAACGCATGGTGTATAGCAAAGATGAGTTTTTGGGAGGGCAGCCGGACGACTTCGCGCCTACTACGCTCGATTGCGTGATGAATTGGGACTACATGATAAGCAACGGCAAACTCTATACACGCTATGTGGAGAGCGGGATGGACGCGCAGTATCATGAAGGGCGCTTTGTGCGTATGCCCATGCCGGGTGATTATGAGCTTTCGCACCTCACCTTGCGGGGCAACTTGGTCTTTTCCAGTGACGTGATTGCCTTTGACAAAAAGCATAAGAGTTGGAAATTGATTCGGAGCGGCGAGTTGAAGGATTTTGATTATATGAACGACCCCAACCAAGAATTCCAGCCGTCGAACATGGGTAAAACATTGCTGGCAGGCGCAGCAACTTCTGTAGCCACTCCAACCGACGATTTCATTGCTTTCTTACGTGGTGATGACGGGCAAATCTATGTGCAGAAGTTCCGCTTCAGCGGCTGGTCGGCCAAGAGCTATTCTTCGCTTGGCGAAACTGTTTTCCCAGAACCGGGCTTGGTGCAAGACAACACGCAGTGGGCCATCTGTATGGGTCGTACGTATGCATACTTTACCTCAGGTAGTCATCTCTATGCTTATAACTATGCAGAGGGTGCTAACACTGTGAAGGAACTACAGGGCACCACGTTTGAACGTCCTATACGTGCCATAGCACTCAATCCCCTGAGTAAAGGTGAGGAGCTGGCCGTTGTGGTGGAAAATGCCGACGACCCAGAAAAGTCCGATTTCATGTTGCTTGATGTAGGTGTGGTAGCTGACGGGGCAATCATTGATGGTTCCTATCGGGAAGCTGCTTTCGGTAAAGTTTATTATGTCACATATAAGATAGGCGATCAATGGGCAGTATCTAATTAAAATGTATAACGAACTTTTGCGTCTGCTTCATACTTTAAGTAAAAAACATGGATAGGAGGCAGTTAAACTTTGTTCCTGTTTAGCTCGTGAGTAACCTTTTATTGGTTTTAGCAAATATGGGCAAGATGCGGATGTTCATTAGAAAAATAATATCATGATGAATAAAAATTTATTTGTTGCAACTTTATGCGCTTTGGGGGGATGGGCGCAAGCTTTGAACGCACAGACTGCAGATGGGTTTCGTCTGCAAATTCAGTTAGAAACACCTCGTGAAGGACAAATCCTTGTAGCTGAACGAGTACCGGATGCGACAGGATGGTTTGTAGACACGTTGCAGTTGAAGGATGGTTGTGCTGTATACACAGGGAAAGTGAAAGAACCTCGTATGACCACCTTTGTGCTTCACAATGATTCTGAAGATTTTCTGGGCTCTTTTTCGATGTTTTTGGACAATTCGTCGGCAATCGTGGCACGCGGACGTTCTATTAAGGATATAATGGTCACAGGTTCTCCTGCTACGGATGAGTGGAGACGTATAGAAGAAGGAGGTAAGGAAATCTTTCGTCGTTATGGTGATTTGAGCTATCAGCAAAGTAAGGCTTATACAGATTCGTTAAAACATGATTCCTTGGTAGCATTGACTAAGGAAGCTTATGATGAAATGTTTAATTATGTACTTTCTGTACCTGGGTATGAGACAAGTCAAGTGACCCCTTTTTATATTTATGATCGTTTTATGGGGAATACGGACAAACTGGAAAAAGCACTTGGCCTTCTTTCGCCGACTCTTAACAGTAACGCTTATGTGAAAGCTTGTCGAGCTGAACTGGCACGTCAGAAGAAGACGGCTGTTGGGCAGCCCGCTTATGATTTTTCGTTGCAGGATGTTGAAGGTCGCACATATCATTTATCTGATTACCGCGGGCGTTATGTCTTGGTGGAGTTCAGTGCCTCTTGGTGCGGCTGGTGCAAGAAGGAGATACCCTATTTGCGCCAAGTCTATGAGCAGCACAAGGACAATAAGGACTTCGCCATGCTGACTGTCAATCTGGACGATAAGCGGGAGAAATGGGTGGAAGACGTGAAGCACTATGACCTGCCTTGGCCGGTGGTGTCCGACTTGAAAGGCTTTGATGGCGAGGTGACGGAAGCTTACAACGTGCATGGGATTCCGGCCATCTTCCTGATTGACCCGCAAGGGCGCATTGTCGAAAAGAATCTGAGGGGCGAGGAGATGATTCAGACCGTGAACCGGCGTTTGCAGGCAATGCGCGGCATGTCTTTCCGCATCGACGGGCGCATTGAGGGCTTGGACGGAGGAATGGCCCGCCTCTACGCGATGCCGCCTTCCAACCAGTTGCTCGACAGTTGCTTGGTAGAGAACAGTGCGTACACGCTCCGCGGCACTTTGCCGAAGGCGTGTAAGGCCATGCTTTTCATTGACACTGATGGGCATGAGTTTGGCATGATGCAGGACGTGTATCTCCAGCCGGGCATCATCGGCGTTGATTCCAAGCGGGTGGACGGGCGGTATGCCACTTCCTTCACCGGAGCGTCCGTGCAGGAAGAACTGGACCAGCTTGGCAAGGAATTCAAGCAGGCCGCGGCTTACAAGGAGTTCTCCAGCCTAAGCCGTGAGATTCAAGAGGAATACATGACGAAAGGTAGTGCGCCGGACTCACTGAAGGCGGCCCAGCAGGATGCTGTCATCGAGGCTCTTTCGGTTTTGTTTGAGAAGCCGGGGCGCACGGGTAGTGCAGCGTTGGCCTGCTTGGTGTCCGACTATGCGGGGTTGTTGTCGTCCGACCAGATAGAAAACCTGTGCCAGCGTTTTGATGCATCCTTGTGCGACGATTATTACATCACCGAGATGCGCGATTACGTGGCCAGCGAGCGCAAGTTGGCAGCTGGCAAACCAGCTCCCGACTTCGTGGCGCAAGACTTGCAGGGACGACCACATCGCTTGTCTGATTATCGTGGCAAGTATGTCTTTTTGGAGTTCAGTGCTTCCTGGTGTGGTTGGTGCAAAAAAGAAGTACCTTATATCCGCCGTGCTTATGAGGCGCTCAGCGGGAAAGGCATCGTTTTCCTGACCTTGATGATGGACGACCAGAAGGAACTTTGGCAAGGAGAAGTGGAGAAGTTGGGCATTTCCTGGCAGACGCTTTCCGACTTGAAAGGCATTCGTGCCAGCGAGATAGCCAAAGCCTACAATGTGAGCGGCATTCCGGCTTCTTTCGTCATCAGTCCGAATGGGAAAATCATACATCGCGATTTGCGCGGCGAACAAGTGCTTGACACGCTGAGCCGCTACGCGGAGGAATGAAGCCTGGCCAGCACAGTTTGCAAGCGCAAATAGGAGACGAAAGGATGGCATGAGCGGCGGGGGAGAGTCCTTGTCTGTTCATGCCATTGTTTTGCAGGGGGAGCGTTTGTCATGCCGCTGCCGGTCGGGAGCGAGAGAAAATCCGAATTTTTTGGCGAGAAAATGGTACCGATTCTCTTTGCGTGTTGTCATACAAGAGAAAAACAATATTAATCTAACTTAAACATTCATTTTATGTTCAATGTAAAGAGAAGAGAAAATGACAGTCGACCAAGCAGGTTATTCCTCTTGTTTGTCTTGTTTTTTCTAGTGGGGGGGGGTAAATTACGCCCAGTCTGTCCCCGAAGAGAGTAGGAAAATCACCTACCAGTGCACGAACCAACCACTTCACAAAGCGTTGTCCGAAGTGGAACGCCTCTCAGGCTATTATCGCATCCAGTACGTCATGGCCGACGTGGAGCCTTACACCGTGACAGCCGACTTCAAGGAGCAGTCCATTGCCCAAGCCGTGGCCAAGCTGCTGGCAGGCACTCCGCTGAAGTATGAAATCAGCGGGCGTTTCGTGGAGGTATTTAATCCGGAGAACTATGTGAAGGAAAAGAAAAAGCTGGTTTATAGCGGAACGGTCGTAGACACGCAAGGCGAACCGCTTATCGGAGTTTCCGTCAATTTGGAGGGAAGCAGCGGAGTAGGTGTCGTTACAGATATGGATGGTCGTTTTTCACTTCATGTGCTGGAAAACAACGGCGAAAAGAGTCACACATTGCAGTTCTCATACATCGGAATGGAGACGTTGACGCTTCCGGCAAAGGCTGGCATGGAGGTTGTGATGTCAGAAGCAACCCATCAAATGGAGGAAGTGGTGGTCAACGGTGTGTTTGCACGCAAAGCAAATACATTTACCGGTTCGGTGCGCACGATCAGGAATGATGAGTTGAGGCGAGTGGGTAATTCCAATGTGTTCGAATCGTTGAAGAACCTTGACCCTTCTGTGATGTTCATTGACAACATGTCGCTTGGTTCAGATCCAAATGCAGTGCCTGATATGGTAATTCGTGGTAAAAGCAGCATTTCCCTCAATGAAACGGACTTGAAAGCAACTTATGGCAGCGATCCTAATGCTCCGTTGTTCATATTGGATGGTTTTGAAGTGTCGATTCAGAAAGTGATGGACTTGGATATGGATCGTGTGGAAAGCTTGACCATATTGAAAGATGCTTCTGCGAAGGCCATATACGGGTCAAAGGCTGCGAACGGTGTGATTGTCATCGAGCTGAAAAAGAATACAGATGGCGAACTGCGCGTTACTTACAATGGTAGTGCAGCTTTTGAAGCTCCCGACTTGAGCTCGTATAATCTGACCAATGCGGCCCAGAAACTGGAGATAGAACGCCTCTTTGGCATGTATGACGACCCTGAAGCTTCTTACGAGTCGCAGCGCATGATGACACGCATCTATAACCAAAAGCTGGCGGCTGTCGTGGCCGGAATTGATACGGACTGGAAGGCAAAGCCTCTGCAAACGGGAATTGGCACGAAGCATAACGTGTCGGTGGAGTTGGGAGAAAAAGCATTGAAAGCCATCATAGACTTGTCTTATAATTCTGTGGAAGGAGTAATGAAAGGGTCAGACCGCGAAACTATCAGTGGTGGCATTTCTTTGTCGTACCGACACAAGAAGTTCTTATTTCGTAATCAACTAACTGTGACGTCCAATGTGGCAAATGATTCTCCATACGGTAGCTTCAGCGAGTATGTGGCTCTGAATCCGTATTATACGCCTTATGACCAATACGGTAATATTACGGAGAACATTGTGCCTTATTTGGAGCCGGGCAATGATATTGTCGTTTCGGATTGGTACAACGACATTAGCTTTGAAGCAAACCCTCTTTATAATGCGCAACTTAATACACTTCTGCAAAACAAGTATTTTGACTTCACGAACAACTTTGACCTACAATGGTTCATTACGGATGGACTGAAAATGACTGCGCGTTTCGGATTGACAGAACGTCGCGACCGTAAAGATTATTTCTATCCGGCCAATCACCTAAAGTTTTATAACTATACGGAGGAAGAGAAAACAAAAAAAGGCAGTTACGATTTGGAGCAGGGCGAGCAAAGCAATTTCAGTGGAATGTTTGATGTGCAGTGGAATCATAATTTTGCCGGCGTGCACGACTTGTATTTCAATGGCGGATTTGACATCTCCAGTGAAGAATATTCTACGAACCTCCAGCAGGCCGAAGGCTTTCCAAGTGACAAAATGAACGATATTATCTTTGCGCGCCAATACGCAGAGGATACCAAACCGACGGGAACGGAAGCAACCACGCATTCGTTCGGCTATTATCTTTCGCTTAACTATTCCTATGACAATCGTATCAATTGGGACGGGACTTTCCGCCAAAGCGCATCCAGCATGTATGGAGCCGACAGTCGTTGGGGAGCTTTCTGGAGCACGGGTTTGAGTTGGAACATGCACAATGAAGCTTGGTTACAAGACACGGGCGTGACTCAGTTGCGTTTGCGTGCGACCGTTGGGTCTACCGGCTCCCAAAGTTCTGCTTCGTATAATGCTTTGGCATCTTATGAGTATTTCCTTGACAAAACTTATAATGGCTTTCTTGGGGCACAGTTGACAGGGATGCGTAATGAAAGCCTGAAATGGCAAGAGAAATTTGAGCAGAACTTTGCTGTGGACTTCGCTTGGAAAAACCGCTACTA
>ERZ779889.2870-NODE-2870-length-13375-cov-5.271096_pt1 | contig 13375 bp, 10 predicted proteins | sample MGYA00511030_ERZ779889 | MGnify/ENA primary metagenome ERZ779889 (study PRJEB29588, sample SAMEA2160616) | human gut metagenome | biome: human gut; feature: human-associated habitat; material: faeces | place: Denmark | collected 2008/2010 ...
CCGCCCGCGAAGTCTGCACAAAATATATTGACCCGCACCCCACAACCAAGGTATAAAACGGCACTGCCGTAAAAAATAAAACGGAGGCAAAAAACAATGAAAACAAAGCGGAAAAACATTTTTAAATCGCTTTTGGCTCTGACTCTTGCACTCATCATGGTGCTCGGCGTTGCGCCCTTGAACGAGCTTGCGGGCGTTGATTGGGCAAGCCTTTTTGCGCCCAAAGCCGAAGCGGTGGGCAAAACATATAAAGTCGGCGACATCGTCGAATTCGGCTCTTATCCGCAGAGCAAGGTCACGAATTCTTCCCTTGTTTCTGCCCTCAATAAAGTCTCAAAAAGCTGGGTCAGCTATGGCTATTACAGCGGCACGGGATGTTACGCTACAGATTATGGAACGGGTTATGCTACCATGGTACAGGGCGATTGGATGAAATATGCCGATTTTACATATAACGGCACAAAATACCGCGCCGTAACTTTCTCTCAGTACAGACCGTCTTGGACATGCAACCCATCCTCTGCCGGTAAGACAGATCAGGACGACAATGGTTATACTCCAAACAATATATATTATTTTAAATATGAACCCCTGAAATGGCGTGTTCTTGACCCTTCAACGGGTTTCGTCCTTTGTGAGAGCATAGTTGACTCTCAGGCGTACAACAACACGATATACGAGAACGGTAACTATTGGAACAACACAGAGCATACTCAGTATGCTAACGACTATGCCACAAGCAGCATCAGAGCGTGGCTCAACGATAATTTCTATAATACCGCCTTTTCCTCCTCGCAGAAGGCGAGCATTTTGACCTCCGAATTAGATAATAAAGCATATGATAGTAAATATGACAGCGAGACCACCTACGACAAGGTTTTTCTGCTTTCTTATAGTGAGATGCAGAACACCGCATATGGCTTTCCCGCAAACAGAAATCCAAGCCCCGCCCGTCAGGCGAAGGGTACCGACTATGCAAAATGTCAGGGATTGTATGTCGAACCATCGAGCGGATGTGCATTTCAGCGTTTGCGGTCTGCCAGCAGTTTAAGCGAATTTACGTGTGGTGTCGCCATCGAGGGCTATCTTATCCTCGACGACTACTGGATTGTTTTAGATACAGGCTATGGAGTTCGTCCTGCTATAAAAATTTCAAATTTGGCATCTGCAATTTCTGGATCCGGCAGCAATTCGGATACTTTGGATACTGACGGAGATAGTCTGCCCGATGTGTGGGAAAAGGAAGGTTTGGATTATGATGGCGACGGAAAGATTGATGTAGACCTCCCCGCCATGGGAGCAGATCCGAATATCCCCGATATTTTTGTGGAAGTTGACTGGATGGTGAGACCGCAAAAAAAGATTCTTTGGTGGGAAATAAGTAAGTACAGAAACTTGGCTCCGTCTGAGGATGCTATGAAATTAGTATATGACTCATTTAAGCAACATGGAATCAATCTCCATATCGATGTGGGTTCGGACTCAATAGATTTCGTGACGGGCAAAAAATGGGGAAAGCTTTCCGGTGGTAATGAAATTCCATATAAAAAGAAGTTCAATATCAAATCATCTTGGAACAGTACTGTAAATGCCAATTTTTCGAAGGCGAGACATAATGTTTTCAAACATTGTTTATTTGTGGATCAATATAATGGCATAAGGTCTGGTATAGCGAACAATATACCCGGTCAGTTTTTTATTGTTGCAAATCAAGATTGGGTATTTAATGGCGGAAATATTTCTGTCGGTGGCACTTTTATGCATGAACTTGGTCATACTTTGGGGTTACGCCATGGCGGATGTGATCATGAACTCTATAAGCCAAATTATTTGAGTGTTATGAACTATACGTTTCAAACAACAGGATTGGTTGGCTCAGGTATGATTGGCTACTCCGACTACAAATTACCGGATATAAATGAAGCGCACATTAACGAGAATTTGGGAATTGATCCTTCCGGCTTAACGGCGGGAACCGGTTTGGGTACAACATTGTTCTATTGGGCTTCAAATCAAAGAAATGTTATTCCGATCTCCAAAGCTGCAATAGATTTTAATAATAATGGGAATTTGGAGACTGATATTTCACTCGATTTAAATCCGAATGGTAATGTTTATGATAAACCAATTGCGGTACTAAAAGGACACGAAGACTGGAGCGGAATTGTATATAAAAGCGGAGCAATTGGAGAACATAATAATTCTTCAAATGGCAATTCAAGTGGTATAGCATTCCAAATAAATGATACAGGACTTCAAGAAAAAACGCTTGAAGAAGCGCTGAAAACTTCTACTTTGGCGTCAAGCGGGACAGGCTATGTTGAGCTATTGCCCTCAAGTTTAATAACTGATTTGAATGGTCAAAGCTTGGAATTTGAAGTGGGTAATATGTCTGCAAATGAAACAACATTTACAGTTAATATTCAATGCAAATCGCTTTTTGACAATTATACAAAATCAATAACGATTCCCGGCTCAAGAGATAAAATCGAGAGTGAACGCATTGTTGTCCCCATTACAAAAAATATTTTGTCCGACGAATATACAATTACCTGTTCAATTGTTTCAGATGGCAAATCGAGTGATTTTACTTTTTCCCAAGAGGCTGTACAAGTTGACAAAGAGGATATTGAAGAAATGAAAAAGCTTCTTTCTGGAAAAAATGAATTAACTGATGAGGAAGTTAATAAGATTGAATCTGCGATTGAAAAATATGAAAATGCCGAATCGAATAATATTTGTAAATTATGCGGAAAAAACCATGGTACCTCATTCTTCGGAAAGCTTAAAGCTTTTTTTCACAAGATTGCATATTCCATTAAGCGTTTCTTTACACGTCTCTTTTCAAGGTTTCGCTAAATACCATTTAAGCTGATTATTGGGCTGATAAGGCGCGATAATCAACCTCTTCAAGAAGCTTTTCGGTAAATAAGCTTTTATTTCGCAATGCGCGGGATATCGGTCATTTGACCGTTTCTTGAATAAAAACACAAGGAGATTTTGTTTGAAGTTTATCACAAAATCATCGGAGAGTGTGCGCTGACCGGGAGGTCGGCAAATAAAACACACTCTGCCGTCCTCCCGCAGCTCAATCTTCGGGAGGAAAAATGAATCGCGAAAACAAACGCAAACAGTACGAAAAAGGTTATTACAAGACCCACGCCTGCAGCGAAGCTTTTGTTTGCAGGGTGTGCGGACGCACGGCAGTGCCGCAGGGCGCGGGCAGCGAGCACAGAAATCACTGCCCGAATTGCCTCTCGAGCCTGCACGTCGATATCGATCCGGGCGACAGAGCCGCGGACTGCGGGGGCATTATGGACCCCATAGCGGTCTGGGTGAGGAAAAACGGCGAGTGGGCGATAGTCCACCGCTGCCGCATATGCGGCGCTCTGTCATCAAATCGCATCGCTGCGGACGATAATCCGATGAAGCTGATGAGCATGGCATTAAAGCCGCTGTGCTTCCCGCCGTTCCCGATAGAGCGCATAAGAGAGCTGACGGCGCTCATGGGCGGAGACGGGGCGCTCGAATAACCCGAAAGAAAATAGCGGAGCAGGTTTTTTGCCTGCTCCGTTATTTTTTATGCATATCAAAAACGGTGCAGCCCGAGTGAGCTGCACCGCCGTGCTTATTGATTTGTCGGAGACAATCAGTCGTTGCTTCCGTTATTCTTGCTTGCGCGTCTTTCGATAAGCTCGTTGAGTATTCTTGTGTGCTCCTTATCGGTGAGCGAATACTTGAGAGTGGGGATAGCGGAGAGAAGCATACCGATTGCGGGTGGAATGGAAATAAGCAGGAACATCGCCATAGCATATTTTCCGTCGTTTGCCTCGTAGAAATGATACTTTCCTGCCGCCAGGTCGAGGTTAAGAGTCTCGATGTATTCGGCGGTGTAGTGAACAGCCGAATAAATGAAGCCGGAGATGAGCGAGGAAACGCCCATTGCAAGCTTGGTGATGAAGGACTGGCCGGAGAAGAACACGCCGTCGGTGCGAACGCCGTTCTTGTACTCCTCGTAGTCAACACAGTCTGCTATCATTATCGACTGGAGAATGTTTATCGAGCCCATTGCCCAGGAAGCCGCGAACATCATAACAGCCATCAAAACGACATAAACCATGTTCTGCATAAGGTTGCCGCCGGCTATTTTATAGACGACAAAGATCATTGCATAGGGGACTGCACCGGCGATTGAATAGAAATTGTAGAGCTGCTTTTTGCCGAACTTTTTGCTCATCTTGGGAGTGGCGGCAGTACCGATGAGCATACCGCCGAGAAGGCCGATAGCCATGACGAGAAGCTGAACGATTTTTATAATCTGAAGCTGGCCGTCAACAACAAGATTGGCAAGGTTGTTGTCGAAGAAGTAGTACATAACGAGCGACAGGCCGACGATCGAGAGAAGCATGATGGGGCTTCTGAGAATGCCCGAGATGAGGAGTCTTCTGAACGGATCGTTGGAGATCGCAATTTTGAAGTTCTCCTTCATGGTGTACTTCTTTTCGGACTGCTGAACTCTCTCTTTGACAGAGAAGCCGGAAAACTGGAAGAGAACAGTTGCGAATATCGTAAGGATAACGGCGATTATGATATAGGACATCTTGTCCGCATGAATAAGGTCAAGGCCTTTCTTCTCCTGGAACATGGGGGAGAGTGCCTTTCCGGCGAAGGTGATAAGCATACCGATAGCGCCGACGTTGGCGACGATACGGGCGAGCGAGAGAGCCTTTGCTCTGTCGTTCTCATCGTCGGTCATAAGCGAGGTTACACCCCAGAGCGGAATATCGCCGACGGTGTAGCACATACCCCAGAGAATATAGGAGATTGCCGCCCAGGCGATGATAAGAGCGTGCGCTGTGGACGAGGTGTAGTCGGTGTACGTCTTGTTGCAGAATGTGAGAATGGTAATGATTCCTATCGGGATCGGGACGAACATGAGGTAGGGCTTGCACTTACCCCATTTTGTTCTGGTGTGGTCAACTATCGAACCCATCATCGGGTCATTGATAGCATCCCAAACGCGGGCGACGAAGAATATTACCGAGATGGCCATCGCCGGCAAAAAAATAATCGACTGCCAGTAGTACTGGAGTCCGCCTGCGATGATGTTGTAGATGATGTTCTGTCCTGCGAGACCTACTAAGTAACCTGTCAGCTCTTTGCCGGTGTAGGTGTTGTGCTTAATAGCTCCGCTCGGCGCCTTGTTTTTTCCTTTGCTCATTTCTACCTTCCTTTTGTGTGGTTTTTCGATACGGTTTTCATGTGCGAATTTACGTGCAAAATTTTACACATAATTTTAAGGGATTATACCATATGTAGAAAGGTTTTTCAAGTACACGGATATATTTGAGCAGGTTTCACAAAAGGAGCGGCGGCAATTTGGTCAAAATACCGACACGTGTTGTTCGGTGTTCCCGAGACGAAACTTTAAGGGCAAAAAATGTCTCCGCGCAGCCCGGCTGCGAAAAGTTTGTTCCGCAAAGAAAAATACCCCGCTCGAAAGAACGGGGTATTGGTGCACCTGACACTTTCAAATCCGAACCTAATGCCGACTTTTCAAGGTCGGCAAAGGTTATGGTTTCGGTTCCGTCTTTGAAGTTAAAGTTAATTACCATTCTGTCTTCAAATAAGAATACCGAATTTACAAAGTTATTTATCAAGCTTCTTCTGTGGTCGAGTTTCTTGGGGTTAAGCTTACGAAATTTGTAGAACCAATATAAAATCTCCTCACGGGACAATTTTGGCTGCGACATTTCCTCTTTCATAATCTTGATTGAAAGCTCGCTCTTTTCCGCTTCAAGTTCTTCCATTCGCTCCTTGGTGGTAGGTGTAATAATACCTTTTTCCATAGCGGTAATGAGATTGTTGATTGCAGTTAAAGTCTGTGCATATTGCTTTTGCAGTATAGGAAGAACGGTACTTTCCTTATTAAAGGTTTCAAGTGCCAGGTCAGTCAGATATTCAATGGTTTCATCATTCATAATGAGTTTGCGGATACTGTCAATTACCAAATCTTCAATCCAATCCTTTTTAACGGTCTTTTTATCACAACCCTTATGATTTTTAACGCTTACACATTTGTAATAACGATGCACAATTTTTGTCCTGCTTGTACCGCTCTCGCCAACCATAAGACATTGACATTTGCCGCAAAAAAGTTTTGTGGTCAAAAGATATTAAGAACATAACGAGTGCAGCAATAACAATTTCATTCATATTGCACTACCTCTGTAAATAATTGCTATTAGAAAATAAAAATTTTCTTTCTTTTGTTACTTTGACATTTTATGGTACCAATTGTCTTGTGCTTTTGCAGCAGTTACTTTTTCATCTTTATTGTCTATGCTGTTAATACTTGTAGCTTCATCTAATGCAAACATTAGTGAGTATTGACCATCAATTGTATCGAAAGAAATATATCCATCCTTAATTTTAATTGTATCAAGTTTGTATCCCATATCAGAGAAGGCTGATTTAATAATGGATAGTGCATTAGCAACATCTTCACTTATTTCAAGTATTTCACCGTTTCTTGAAGCGAAAGATAGCACAATGTCTTCTTTCGTATAGCCATCAATGCCAAGACAAATATAGTTATCGGTTGGGTTTTCTTCAATTATCGTTATCAAATATTTAATAACGATATTATAACTATCTATATTACTTTTTAAGCTACTATCCGCCATTTTTGTTTCATTTGAAGAATTGAAGAGTTGGGGCATATCAAACAAAGCTTTCATTTCTTCTTTATCTTGTGTTGATAGCGATTTGTCATTATAGAATTGTTCAATCAGAGCCTTGCTATTGCCGTCTAAAGTTTCGTTTTCTATAATACTGTTTTCATCTTCATATTGATTTTGTTCAAAAGAAATCGCTGTTATTGATGTTATTGATGTTATTGATATAATAATAACTAGCGATAAAGCGATTAAAACTATGATTCTTTTCATTGCTTTTTCCTCCTTATATAGTACCTGAAAAACTGACATCAAAAGACATTTTTGACACAAAAGGTTTATATGCTCCATTATACTCTTTAAAATGCTGAAGAATGTACCAGTCTCTGAATCCCTCATGAGTTCCACCATACTTATCAATATCTGGTTCATTTAAACCAAAATGATCATAAAGAGTAAAAGTTAAGGTGCAACTATATGATGAACCGTTACATGTGTATGATTTTACTATTATTTCATTTCCCCATAATCCATTAACACAAAAGGTGAGCCCCTTTATTTTGTCTGATGCTTTGTTAAAAACAGGTTGATTGATATTATTTGCTCGCATTTTTTGAACTAAAGGATTAGATGTTCTTGTAGAAGCCGTATATCGCAATTTATATATGTCCCCTTTATATGTGGATAAAAGGCTTTTAATTTGTCCTTTGACAGCGTTAACATAATTCGTTGTTGTTTCATGTTCTTTAGCAGCCGACGTCAATTTTGTATTTGAATAGGTTGATCCTGAACCACTCATAAACGTTGAAATCATATTTAATGCAACCTCTTATTTAATAGTTTTTGCGAATTCTATAGATTTGTCTAAATTCATTGGAACTTGAAAAGAATAGATAGATAATCCGTCTCTATAAGTTACTGCAGCAGAATTGCCTTGCATAAAGCAATATATCGTTACGTTACCGCTCTTTACTTCTTTTATTTCACTTGTAACATTAAGAAACTCCACATCTGGCACGATTTCATCCATACTATATTTCGTTATATTGAGACTACCAAGTTCATTTTTATATTTAAATGTGATATTGACTGTATTCGTGTATTCGCCTGACTCATATTCAATATTTGTTATTTCATATTCATCAGAGAAAATTGCTTCAGGTAAGAGAACTTTATCAAATCCGTTATCTGCAAGTTCTTTTGCAAGGTCTGTGTCAAGAAGTTGGTAATCTGCAGGCTCATCGTCGGTTTTATCAAAGTTTATACGAATATAATCATTATAAAGTTCAACCATACCGTCAAATATGTTCACATCAAAAATAACGGCAGATACCGACATCGTTCCGACCAACAACACTACGGCAGCAGCGACAATGGCAATAACTCGTCTGAATTTTATCTTTATATGTTTATCATTGGAATCACCGTTTCCTTCCTTAATATTGGCATCGGTTGCGTTGCTGTTAAGTTCGCTCAATTTATCTAAGCAATACTCAATAAGCTCCGTATCCATTTCTTCTTCGGGCTTTTCCATTTCGTCATCAATAATTTTACTGAGATTTTCTTCTAATGAACCATCAAGCTCTTTGTCATTGAGAAAGGCTAAAAACTCTTCATCAGTCAGCATTAATTTTTCCTCCTTCAATTATATAGTCTTGAAATTCTTGTTTTCTTACAAAAAAATTTATAAATTTTTATTCAACACTTCATCAATAATCATTTTTGATTTCGTTTTTAATCTGAATATTTTTTGATAGATGTTATTTTCCGTTGTGTTATACTCTTCGGCAATTTGCGAAATGCTCTTTTTCAAAGTGTATCTGTCATATAACAGTTGCCGTTCACTTTCATTAAATTCATTTATTACTTTTTCTTTTAGTATCAGAATTTGGTCATCGTTAATCGTAAAAGACTCGTCAAATACAACTCCGGAATATGTATTATCGAGATTTTGTGAATCAAAAGGAACAATTTTTTCGGCATCTTTTTTCGCTTGCGAGTAAATATCTTTGATTTTATTGTTTGCAACTTTTGTAAGCCATGCTTTCGGATATTCAATTTTCTTTCCCTTGTGCAAAGCGTCTGCCAAATCAAGAAAGACCTCCTGGACACAATCGTCAATGTGATTGGGAAGACTTTGCAGTTTATATTCACACAATTTGCGAATATATGGCTCAAACTCATGCCACAAATCATTTACCGCTTTTTTGTTGTTTTTTAATTTCATTTATATGGTAGTCCTTCCTCTTTGTGTTTTTTACCCTATGTAAACACAATAAAAAGTTTAGAATCGATTTTCAATGACACGATTTTATCATTTAACAATATTATATCACATATCGTAACAGTTTTGTTATGCAGTTTTGCCTGATTTTTCTACTTTTTGGAAGATGTAATAATTTTTATAACCTTATAATACAAAACTCCGCCTACTAAGTCAAACTTAATTTGCGGAGTTTATATATTATTATTTAGTTTTTATGTTTATAAAAACAATCAAATCCTCGCCATTTTCAGAATGCTGTATCTTATCAACAATACAATTGAAGTTTTCAGTAAGTAAGCTCCAAAGTAAAGGCGAGAGCTTTTTGTCAATTTGAATGTTATATTTCACGCTCATACATATTTAGTCGAATGTGTGGATTTTAAAAAAAAAAGAAATCAGGCAAGAGGAAATTCGAGAGTTGCTTGAAGATTGGTATTAACAGTGTAGTTGATACTTATTGAAAATGTAATTTCAAACTGATTTATATTTCAAATGACAGTGCTTTAATACCAGAAAAAGCTCCGCAAACACGGAGCTTTTTCTATGTAAAATCAAAAACAAACAAAAAATCCGAACCCGTTTCCTATTTGGAAAACTTGGTTCGGATTTTTCTGGTTTGGTGCCGGTGACCGGGGTCGAACCGGTACGGTGTCGCCACCACCGGATTTTGAGTCCGGCACGTCTGCCAATTCCATCACACCGGCGGGTATTCTGAACGCAAGTATTATACACGATATCATTCCGAAAATCAAGATAATTTTCCGCGCCGGCGATTTATTTCAACACTCTGCCCGTAAATTGACCTTTTTGTGCAAACTATGGCAAAAACAGAGAGCTTTTTGTTGAAATTAACGGTTGAGTATAATATAATAAACTCGGTATACTATATCGGAAATTTTGCGCTTCGGCGCACGGACGGAGGTGAGGCGGATGCACAAGGGCAGACTCGGTGTCGCTGTGCTCCTGCTTTTTGCCGCCGTTTTTTGCTTTTCTGGCTGTAATATAAAGTCGGACGAAAAGACTGTGTTTGTCCGCGATACGGACCCCGCCTATATTGACCTGCTCCGCGACATCGCGCCCGACTGCACCGTCCGCGACGGCAAAGGTCTCTCATCTCTGCTCTCGTCCGTTGACGGAGAGGATAAGGCGTTCGCCCTCTTTGACGTTCAGGCACGCGCCTCGAAAGACGCGGGGACGGGCGGAATTTGGTACGAGCATTTTGCCACCGCCGCCGTTATCGCCGTTGACCGCTCGCGCTTTGACGAGGAGATAAAAGGCTGGCGCGATCTCGAAAATATATCCTGTCCCGTGGGCTTTACGTCCCGGTATGAGCGGATGCTTTTTGCCGCCGTGTCCTACGGGCTTGAGAAGAATTATATGTCCGGCGAGGCGGTCGGCCTGCTGCATAAGCTCAACAAAAGCGGAAGGCTGAGCTACGGCAAAATCGACGCCCCCGTCAATATCTGCTGGGATTACCAGGCCGCGCTTATGAAGCGCGAGGGAAAAAATATCGAAATAATAATCCCCTCCGAGGGCACTTTGCTCTACGGAGTCGGCGTCTTGTCGGGCTATGAGATGAAGTTTTCGCAGAATGCCGGGGATGCAATCGCCGCGGCGGGCTTCCGCGCCGACAAAGCTCAGGGCGAAAACTATCCGTCTCTGTCCGAATACGGGCGCGCCGAAAGGGTAGGCGATGCCGTAGAATTTGCGAGGCAGACGGAGAATTTTATCAGCGTTTTCAAACGCGGAGTGTTCAGAAGCCGTCTGTATTCCTCTGCGGAATCGTTTGAGCATAAGCTCTTGGGCGCGGCTGTCATAATGACGGCGATAATCTGGATGGGCTTTGCCCTGCGCAGAGTCCAGCGCAAGGATATCAGAATGCTTGTCCGCGCGCTCGGCGGCATGGTTATAGCCTGGATGCTCGTCTGTATTTTGAAATATCAGACGGACGGGAACCCTGTTATGGGGCGCTATCTTTGGTATGCTTATTATGTTTTTATGATGGGTCTGCCGCTTCTCATGCTTATCCTGTCTCTGATGACCGATTCCTCCGGGAATGTTCGGCAGCGCAAGATATTTGTCTGCTCGGGCTTTGCCGTCTATGCGGTTTTGCTTTTGACGGTGTTCACAAACGACCTGCACGGCTGGGTTTTTAAGTTTGAAGATATAAAAACCTTCAGCGGAGGCTATACATATAACTTCGGCTATTATCTTATTTTTGCCTTTATCGTCGCGGTGGTGATTTTGTCAACCGCGATTTTGGTGCGAAAGGCCATGCGCGGCTTCAACCGTTCGAGGCTCGTTCTGCCGATACTCAGCGAGGTTCTTCTTTTCGTTTACTGCGCGGCATATGCCGCAGGCGTTCCCGTGGCGCGCGACAGCGATATAACAACCGTCTCGTGCATCTTTGCGCTCGCGTTTGCGGAGCTTGCGATGAGAACGGGACTTGTGCCCGTCAATCAAAAATATGCCGTGCTCTTTTCCAATTCACCCCTGAGAATGCAGATAATCGACTCCGAGGGCAATGCCGAGCTCAGCTCTGCCGGTGCTCGGCCGATATCGCGCGAGGATTGGGAAAAGCTCCGCGACGATATAAAGCATCCTCTTCTTCTGCACGGCGACACCCTGCTCTACGCCGACGGCATACCGGGCGGCATGATAGTTTGGCAGGAGAGTATCGCCGAGATACTCAATATGCAGCAGGAGATACGCGAAAACGTCTTGAAGCTGACCTCCGCAAACAAGCTCCTTGTCACGGAGCGCGAGAGCAAGTACAGGCTCGCCGCGGCGGAGGAAAACGTGCGCCTCATGGAGCTTTTAAACGCCGAGATGGAACGCCACCTCGAGCGCATGAACGATATGATAGACGGGCTTGAACGCTCGAACAACAAGCAGCGGGACATCGCCCGAATAACTCTGCTGATGTGCTACATAAAGCGCAGATGCAGCCTGTTCTTCAAGGAGCAGGAGGGCGGGGATATGCCTGCGGAGGAGCTGGCCGTCTATATCGACGAGCTCTCCGAGTTCGCGTCCTACGCCGATATCAGAATAAGCACCGTCTGCACCGCAAAGGGCTCGCTGTCTCCGCGCTGCGGCAGCGTGATGTACGATTTCTTCTATTCCGTGCTTGATTCGTGCGCGGGTGAAGAAAATACGCTGCTCGAGCGTCTTGCAGATACAGACGGCATGACGGAGATGAAGCTGCTCCCCTCATCCTTTGACGGCGGCGAAGAGTTTATGAGCGACGAACTGAAAAAGGCAGTCGAGGGTGTCGGCGGCACAGTGTCGGTAAAGGACCTCGATGAGACTGCGGGCATCAGCCTGCGCGTGCCGAAGGGAGGGAAAGCGCCTTGATGTTTTTATACTCTCTCACGGAGCCCGCCAGAGTGCTCATATGTATGATATCCGTTTTCTGCGTCGGCTTTCAGACGGCTGCGCTCGTCTATACGGTGGTGCGCAGTACGTTCAGGGACAGAAAACGCACGGCCGCATATATTTCTCAGACAGCGGTCACGGCTCAGAGCTTGGTTATGCTCATTATCGTCGCGCGCGCTCAGCTGAATGCTTGGATGTTCCTGCCCGCGGGCAGCGAATATGAGGTGATGAGATACGGCGTGTTTGCGACGGTTGCCGCGTCGTGCATAGCCGTAGCCTGTGTCAGCCGAGTCTATGATGTCCTGCTCTGTGCGGTCGTCTCGTCCGTCTCCCTGCCGTATATAGACCTCCTGCCGTACAAAGCGGCGGCGGTCATCTTCTGCGCGGCGGAGCTTCTGCTGATTGCACGCGCGCTGCTGCTTATGCGCGTGTGCCGCAGGGATATAAAAAACGAGCTGTCGCGCGATTCCGTCAAGCTCGCGCTCGATGAGCTCCATTCGGGTCTGCTTTTCTGCGAGCCGGACGGAAATATACTGCTTGTAAACGGGCGTATGCAGAGACTCATGCAGGTGCTCTGCGGCGAGGTTTACAGGAACGGAAAGAAGTTCTACGAACGCCTGCTCTCGGGCGATGTCTCGGACAGCTGCAGCTCCAATGTTATCGACGGAAAGACCGTGTTTATCCTGCCCGACGGCAAGGTTTGGTTCTTCACAAGATGCGATATATATATTAAAAACAGACGCTATGTTCAGCTTTCGGCGGCGGATGTTACCGAGCAGTGGATGCTCACGAATGAGCTAAACGCCCAGCGCGCCATGCTTCAGAGCAGAGGTCTCGAGCTCAAGGAGATGATATCCGAGGTTCGTTTTCTCTGCCGCGAGGAGGAGCTGCTGAGAATCCGCAGCCGCTTCCACGATATTTTGGGTCAGCGCCTCGCCCTGCTTTTCCGCAGCCTGCGCGAGGGCGAGGAGCCCGATGAGGAGCTTATTCGCAGATTCGCCTATGACCTGCCGGAGGAGCTCAGCGCACAGACGCCGCTCGAGCGCCGCGATGCCTC
>ERZ779889.2875-NODE-2875-length-13363-cov-3.337842_pt1 | contig 13363 bp, 4 predicted proteins | sample MGYA00511030_ERZ779889 | MGnify/ENA primary metagenome ERZ779889 (study PRJEB29588, sample SAMEA2160616) | human gut metagenome | biome: human gut; feature: human-associated habitat; material: faeces | place: Denmark | collected 2008/2010 ...
CATCACCGTGTTCCTCTTTGCAGGCGTCTATGGCGTTCTCGATCAGGTTGCCGAACAGAACGGAAATATCGGTATCCGAAACGAAAATGTTACCGGGGATCTCTGCGTTGACGATGTAGTCGATATCATTATCCTTAGCCTGCTGCGCGAAATAAAGCAGCACGGCATTGGCGGCGGCATTCTCGCAGAAACGAATGAGCGAATCGTCCGGCAGACTGGCGCTGTAGCGATCGAGATATCTGCGCAGCGCCTCAAGCTCACCGTGGTTTACGTATTCCTGCATGAGCGCGATATGATGCCGCACATCGTGCTTGGCACGGCGGGCGTCGGTGATTTTTTCCTGCAGATTCTCATATTGCACCGCCTGCATAGAAAGCTGATGATTCTTTTCCTCCAGCTCCAGCGTTTGATTCTGCTCCAAAATTAAGCGGGTCACGACATAGTAGATCAGAATCGCTCCCACATTGATGATAAACAAAAACAGAGTGTTCTTCGGACGCAGCGCAATTTCCAGCGCCGAACGGGAAACAACGCTGTATATTGCAAAATACCATACGATATAGAAGGTTGCGGGGATCAGCCACAGATACCGCCACTCAAAGCCGGACGGTTCTTTTTCTACTGCCGGAGTGAATACGGACTTCATATAAAGAAAGATCGGCACAGAGAGAAGGATTTCAACGGCAAAGAGCATCATCGAGAACGACCAGCGGTAGCTCTGCATAGCCAATGCCGGAAACAAAAGTCCCTCAATGCATTTGGCGGAGATTACGGCGAAGTTGGCAAGATTGGAGATCATCAGCAGCGTGAAAAGCGTTTTGCCGAAATGCTTCTTCACGGCGAGAAAATAGAAAGCGGCATACAGCGCTGTGCTGAGCGCACTGGCGATTGCGGCATGATTTCCGGGAACAAAGCTGACCCATGCGCCGAGCAGCACCTGAATGACAGACAGCAGTCCGATCAGAATTCCGGTAACGCCTCTTGAAAATCGCAGACTGTGCCGGAACGGATAGAGCGCCAAGGCAAGAAACGGCAGAAAGTTCAGCAGCGAATATACAATGATCTCAATGAACCGATAAACAGGCGGCATCACCGTTTGCCTCCTTTACGCAGCTGCTCAAACAGGAATGAGGAATAGGCATCCGTCACCTCTTTGGCTTTACGGCGGCTGATGGGAATAAGGCTGCCGTTGCTCATGGTAAAGGTGTCTGCGTTCTGTGCGTCGACCTCGTGAAAGTTGATGATCAGCCCTTTCGACGGGATAAAGAAATACGGATAGCCGCAAAGCAACGCTTCGATTTCCGAAAGGTTTGCCCGCAGGATAATATCCTTGCCGTATTTGCAGTGCAGCGTCGTATAATGTGCGGCGTAGTCTGCATAAATGATATCGCGCAGTACGACGCTTTTGCCGTCAGGCAGTTGTATTGTTCGTTCCTTTTCGACCTGGGCAAGATCGATGCGGTCAAGCATTGCTTTGACACGCTCCCGGTCAAACGGCTTGTGCAGATAGTAGCAGGCATTTACCTCGTAGCTCTCGCTGGCAAACTCATTGCTTGTGGTGCCGAATGCGATACGGACATCGCTGTCCGTTTTGCGTATTTCCCTTGCCACATCCATGCCGGTGAGCTTGTCCATGAAAATATCCAGTACGATCAACTCAAAAGCATCGGGCTGCCAAGTCCGCAGAAAATCTTCTCCGCTTTTGAAATATGTAAGTTCGGCAGATGAACCGAGCAGTTCACCGAAATAAGTTTGCAGACATTCATACATCCGTATGTCGTCGTCAACGATTGCGATTCTCAAAACCAAAACTCCTCTTTATGCTATACGGTCGGGTACTACTCAACTGCATTTATTATACCATACAATTGTGAAAAAACAAAGCGTCAATCCCTAAATGATTACCGCTTGAGTCCTTTTTTGACCGCTTGCGCCAAACCGATTGCGGAAATTCCCGACATCAGTTATGATATCTATGTATAAGTATGCCTGTGAAGGAGGTGCCATATGAGGTTGATTCTATACGGAACAAAAACGGACAGAGATGAGTTTATGTGCTCTGTCACCGCCTTGCCGGACCTACGTTACCGTAAAATGCAGATAACAGGCTATCTGGATTATGACAGCTTTATCACAGGACTCGGAGAAAGCCCGCCGGACTGCATCGTGATAGCGATGGACGGCGCAGACGGCATGGAGGGCGTGATCGCCGCCAAAAGCGTCTGCAAAAACGTCCCGGTGCTGTGGTTTTCGAATGATAACGGATTCGGCGCGCAGTCCTACAGGCTCGGCTGTGCGTATTTTCATAAAAAGCCTGTTTCCCCGCAGATCCTCTCTGCGGCGATTGCAAGATGCGTGTAAAGGAGTAACGAGATGAACACAAACATGACACTTGAAAAGCGGATACTTTCCGTGCTGCTGACGGTCATCATGGTATTTTCCATGGTGCCGCTGTCGGTATTTGCTGCGGACAGCAATCAGGCGTCTGTTACCGTAAACGAAACGGTGACAGAGTATGCCACCATTCAGGAGGCATTTGACGCAGCGAAGAAGCTTACCGACCCCTGCACGGTCAAGGTGCTGCAAAGCTTTAAGGGCAGCATGGTCCTTGGGGGTAACCTTTACCGCCGAGGATAACTGCGATATTACGCTTGATGTAAACGGCTTTGATATGTATAACCGCAACACCAGAGATCAGGCGTCGGCAAGCATGTTTACCTTTGAAAAGGGCACAAACGCCCACCTGACCGTGGTAAATAACTCCGAAAACAGGGAAACCCTCGGCGGTATTTTCTACTATCCGAACGGTACCGATATCTCCAACAGCGTGTTTTATATGGAGGGCGGAACGCTCACCATCGAGGATGTCGGCGGCGACGGTATCAAGAACAAAACATCTAACTACGACAAGATCTCGGGCAGTATCGTGTATCTTGACGGCGGAGATGTTATTATAAACGGCAGCAAGTTCGGAGAGGAAAACAACATTGTGCCCCTTTATGTAAAGAGCGGCAATCTGACCGTTAACGGCGGCAAGTTTATCTCCCAGCAGGGCAATGCTCTGTGGATCGCCGAGGGCTTCGACGGCAATGTCAGCCTGTCGGGCGGCAGGTTTTCCAGCACCTTTACAAGCTCTAAGATGGATGAAAAGGGGAACTTCGTTCAGGTTTACAGCATTCCCAGCATTCTGCGTGAGGACGGCGGCAAGGTAGACGATCTGCTTGCAAAGGGCTATGTATACCAAAAGAATGCCGATGATGAAAAAAATTCTGAGTCGGCACTTTACCGTGAGATTTCGGTTGTACCGGAACCCGGCGTGAAATACATCGCGGCGGACGGTACCGAGCAGAGCTGCACGGAGTACACCGAGCTTACCGAGTCTACCGATGGATCCACAGGGTTGAATGGTTGGTACGTTGTCAAGGGAACCGTCAATAAGGAAGGCCTTATCGGTATTGCCGGAGGCAAAACCTTGAACCTGATCCTTTGTGAAGGAGCAACACTCAACCTGCAAAAAACCTTGTATTTGATGGGTGGCGCAACGCTTAATATTTACGGGCAAAACGGCGGTACCGGTACACTGATTGTCAAAGGAACAGCCGGTGTTCGTCAACCCGGCATCGGTATTATGCATAATACTGCCGGCGGCAGCGCCAGCGTAAATATTTACGGCGGTACCGTCACCGCACAAACGGATAACGGCGCGCAGCCTATCGGTACAAACCCTGAACTTATGCCCTACGGCAAGGTTACTGTTACCATTGCTAAAGGCTTGAAATGTGTTAAGACCGACGACCAAAATACGGCGTATGCCTACGATAATACCGACGGTACGTCGATAACCATTACCAAATGCACCGAGCATAAATGGTCATACACAAACATAACAAACGATACCCACGACCGGACCTGCGACCTTTGCGGTACAGCAGAAACCGGTGTTGCACATACAACGGCAAGATATCAATACATCCGTGCAGACATACACCGCCTGATTTGCGCTTGCGGGAAAGGATACAGCACGGAATATCACACTTATACCTATGCCCCCAACAGCGACGGCTTGACCCACACGGCAACATGTAAATGCGAATATTCGGTAGACGATATTGCACATACCTATAAAGGCGAAGACGAAATTTGCATCTGCGGTGCGGTTCATTCGGCAACATACGACGGAAAGAAATATGCATCACTGCAAAGCGCCATTGACGCCGCCGCACCTGTCGGCGGTACGGTAACCCTTGCGCGGCAGGTAAATGAAAATGTTGTCAGCACCGACGGTACGGTCACAATTGACCTGGGCGGTAACAGATGGAGGGGCTATATTGATGATTGGGGGAGCATTGTTCCTCTGACCGTAAATGGTGGTTCCGTTACCTTGAAAAACGGAAATCTCTTCCAGTGGTGGTCCAGCTCCAGCGCCCGAACCGGCATTGAGATAAACGACGGCAGTGTGACGATAGAGGAAGATGTCCGTGTCATGGGCGGTATACCTGAAGGGGACGTTTTGTCTCCTTCTATTACACTGAACGGCGGCACCCTTATCCTGAAAGAGGGCGCGGTTCTGCTGAGCGGCTTGCAGGTGCCGGAGGGCAAGGTACTTGCGGACTATCTGCCCGAGGGAACGGCCTTTGTAAAGTGCAGTTATGATAACAGCAGTGACACCGTGACCGTCTCCGACCCGCAGGAGTTTGTTTCCGATGTGTATTCGACAAACCGGAGCACCGAGGGAATGATGATCGTTTCCCATACCCACGATTTTGGTGGCGGCACGGCCTGCCCCTGCGGCTTCAACTGTGACCACAGCGTGGTGGACAGTGCTACGGGTAAGTGTGAAAACTGCGGCACGCAGATCTATGTTGCCTCCCTTGTCAAAGCGGACGGTACAGTAACAAATTACGAAGCCTTTGACGACGCATGGATTGCGGCAGTCTCAAACGAAGGCTCAACGCTGAAACTGCTCTGTGATATCACTCTTGACAAGGCGGAAAACGGTATTATTGCGCAGTCCGGCAAATTTACCCTTGATCTCAACGGCAAAACCGTCAGCGGTGAAATTACAAATCAGTTGCTTACCGTCAGCGGTACGGCGGATATCACTATCCGAAACGGAAAATTGGTAAATACCTTCAGCAAAGACAGCTCGGATATAAACCAGACATGTGCCAACGCTTTGGCAATTGACGGCGGAACTGTAACCTTGGACGTGGTAGAACTAACTGCCGGTCATGGATTTAAAGGCGCCCGTTCCTGTGCGGCTTATATTTTCAGCGGAAGCCTTACGGTGGTAAACGGAACCTTTACAGGGCTATTCGGCGTGGCTGATGTGTGGGGAGCGCATCCTTCGGTAAAAATCACATCGGCAACGCTGCATGACGGAATTTACTATGATCGTACAGGTATCACCGCCATTGATTATGCAGGGCTGAAAGCGTTTTTTGCCGACGGAAGTATGCTTTTTGATAAGGACGGAAAGTATATTGATGTCGAAGATGAAGCATATTGGCGGATTGACGGAGAGGGAGAAAACACGTATGTCTCCTTTGGCTACAGTGAAGAATGCGTTATCAAGCCGCACACCCACGATACATATGTTGACGGCAAGTGCGCAGAGTGCGATTACGCCTGCCCTCATGACAGCGGCAAAAACGACCGCGAGGCAGGCTATTTCGAAAAGGCGATCTGCTCTGTCTGCCACGCTGAGTACGGCAATTATGCAAAGGACACTAATAAGCCTACAGGTAGAATTGAAATTAAAGAGCGCACATGGTGGGAAAGCTTTATCCATGCGATAACCTTCGGTTTGTTTTATAAGGAAAAGGTTACGGTGGAAATCACTGCTAGTGACGACAGCTACAGTCAGGCAGGATATGATGAAACAAAGCATGCGGTAAAGATTGAATACCTTATCAGCAATACCGAGCTGAGTTTGGAGACAGTTAAGAACTCAGCCTTTACGGAATACAAAGGTGAAATTGACATTTCCGATGACAGCCGTTATGTAGTTTATGCAAGACTTAATGATTTTGCAGGAAATGAAGAATATATTTCTACCGACGGCTTTGTAATAGATACAACGCCGCCTGTAATCGAAGTAGACGCTGACGGTCAAAGTAAAAGATATTCAAACGGTCAGCGGGCGGAAGTCTGCGGCGACACACAAATCAATTTTATCGACGATAATTTTGACACAGCATATAGAACGATAGACGGAGAAAAGGATAAGATATGGAGCAGTCCTTTTCTTGTGGCTGCTTCGGATACCGATCGCACCGAACGGTGGATCACATTTGAGGTGCACGACAAGGCCGGCAATATTTCGACGGTTGAGGTCTATGTGCACAAGGAGCACTCCTTTGACGAGGAGACCGGCGTATGCGCATACTGCGGATATCAGGCTGCCGTATTGATCAAATGCAGCAATGATAATAACGAGGAAGAGTTTGTATCAGGCGGCGGCTTGGATGAGACAATGCGTAAAGCTGATGAGAATAGATTCGACCGATTCTACCTGAAGCTTTACGGAAATGTTGAAAAAAAGTCTGGAGCCGGGACGTATGGCAGTACGAGCAAAAAATGGACATTTGATTTGAACGGCTACACAATTTCTAATCCTCCGAGTGTTGACCCGAATCCCGTGGCTGCCCTATTCTATGTCGCGGGCGATATTACATTCGTAGGCAATGGTGCTATGAATGCGGATGTCATGGTGGACGGAGGTCAGCTGACGATCGACGGCGAATGCTCCTTCCAAAAGCTGGAACATAAGCGCGGCACACTGACGGTCAACGCCGGTTCCTTTGAATCACTTATCATTTCCAAACTTGATGTAAATTGGTCATACACAAGAGAAACTGCGCTTTACGGCGGACATTACGGCGAGGTAAAGATCGTCGATATCGAAGGACTTACCTGTGCCGATCTGCTCGCCAGGGGCTACCGCTTTGAAGGTCTGACTCTTGAGCAGGCAAAGGTAACGGAGCTGAAAGATGCCACCATCGTTGCCTGCGATCATGCAGATATCGGTAGTGACGGCATCTGCCCCGACTGCGGAATGGAGTTTTTCCTCTCTGTTGAAGCAAACGGAACAACAAAATTGTTTGAAACATTTGAAAGCGCTATCCGCTATGCCGAGCAGAACGACGGCTGCACCGTGAAGCTTTTGAAGGATATTACCGTTGCGGGCACGAGTTCCATGGTATCACACTCTCGTCTCGCCCTTACCGAAGGCTCGTATACTCTTGACCTTGCAGGAAAAACGCTGACGGTCGGAGCGGTGGAGGGCAGCTATCTGACGGTCAGTGTCGAGTGTGATCTCACGATCTCCGACTCCGTCGGAGGCGGCAAAATCGTCGGCGAAACGGGCGCGGAAGCGATCGAGGTCAGGGGAAAGCTGACGGTCTCTGGCGGCGACTTTACGGAAATCTACAAAATAGAAGCCTACGGCGCCGATAGCCTTGTGCTTGAGGGCGGCAGCTTCAAAATGGTAAGCAGTGCGCAGAGCGCCGAGGCGGTCTCGCCTCTGAGCTATCTTGCCGAGGAGCGCGCCTATCAACTGACAACCGGAGACAATCGGTATGCAAACGAAAGCGATGTTGTGCGTGATACGGTCGGCACGATGACCACGTGCTATATCAGAAATGTCTCTGTGGTGTCGGCGCCTTTGAAATTCTATGGTCAGCCTCGTGACGACATCTACTATCTCACTATGCCGAAATACGAAAAGTGGGCCATTTTTACGTTTTTATACAGCGGCGGTTATCCGTCAAAAGGGGACATCGCCATTACCGGTGAAAGGATAGACGGAACGGTCGTGCATACAAACACGGTCAAACCCACAAGAATTTTCCAGGATGGCATTAATCTCTGGGATTTCACTACGGAGGATTCCGGGCAATACCGCATCAAGCTGGAATACAACGGCTATGTGCTCTATTCAAATACTTTTACAATCACTATGGCAGTGTGCGAGCACCCGGGCTATGACGAGTATAACAAGTGCTCCCAGTGCTACTGCGACCTTGCGGCGGCTATTGTAAAAGACGGCAAAACGAGCGGATATGTGACCTTTGCGGACGCACTTACAGCGGCGCAGACCGATGAAAACAAAGGCTGTGTGCTTTGGCTTTTGACCGATGTGAACGGCAGGGTCACCGTCAGCGGCGGCGACTTCAAGTTTAGTATTAACGGCCATAGTATCGGCGGGCTCGGTGTTACGAAAACCGCTAAGCTGAACATTTTCAGCGGTACCGTAAACGGAATCGTTACCGTTGCAAAGACGGCGAACCTTATCGCATCGGTTACCAATTTCATGGAAGCGGTCAATGATATCGGCAATATGAGCTCATTTATCAATTGTGTATTTGCACAGTCGCTCAATGCCAAAGGAAGTAATACCAACCTCAACAACTGTACAATAAACGGTGCGCTTAATGTTTCCGGCAACGAGGTTACGCTGACCGCAAGCACGGTATACGGCAAGACCACCATAAACAACGGCGGTTTGCTCAGATTTATGGGCAACGGCGGTAAATACGGCGAGACCCTTGTAAAATCCGGCGGTGGGCTTGAAGTATACTCAAACAATACAGTCAGCGGTACGATCACGGCACAGTCGGGCAGTGAGGTGAAACTTTCCGGCGGTGTTTATACCGAAATTGCGGCCGAGAGCGGTGCCAAGCTGACAGTTTCGGGCGGCGAATTTACCAATATCACCGTTAACGGTCAGCATCTTATCGACTGCCTTGCGGAGGGTAAGGCTTTTGAGGATATGAATAACAGCTTTATCATCGACGGCCGTGTGGGCATCGCCGGGGATGTTAAGGTCGTAGACCACACTCACACCTGCGTTTGGAAAACCTCCACTCACGAAAAGCTCTGCGGCTGCGGCTATGTGGAGGCTGTCGACACCGAAGCGCCGGTCATTTCCGGCATTGATCCGGAGAATAATCACTACGGCTCGCTGGAGTTCACCGTTACCGATGAAAACGACTTCACCGTGTGGCTGGACGGCGAGAAGATTACGCTCGTCAACGGGAAATATACCATGGAGCCGGACAACGAGACGCATTTGATCACGGCGACCGACGTTGCGGGCAACACGGTCAGCTTCCGCTTCGGGATCTTTAAGACCTATCATGTCACGCTGCCCACCGGCGCAGGCTATACGCTATTTTCTTCAGACGGGCTCACTGTCAGACACGGCAACAGCTTTAGCTTTATCGTGCAGTTCAACAACGGTTATTCCAAGACTGAGGACTTTAAGGTACTTGTGAACGGTAATAAACTTGACGAGTGGGACTCTGATGCAAACAGCGCTTCCTTTGCGATTCGAAATGTAAGCGAAAACCTCGTTATTACCGTTGAGGGCGTTGCGGATATTACCGCACCCGAGGTAGAGGTCAGCATTCGCGGAAACAGCTTCAAGGAATTCCTGAACCGAATCACCTTCGGGCTGTTCTTCAAGCAGACGCAGACGGTGGAAGTGAAGGCTCACGATTTCGGCAGCGGAATTAGAAAGGTTGAATACCTCCTGTCCGAAACCGCATTTGCGGATAAGGATGCGATTACCGGCAACTGGACAGAGCTGACGCTTAATGACGACCGTAAGGCATATTTCAGCATTGAGCCGAACCAAAAGGCGTTCGTCTATGTTCGTGTGACGGATCAGAGCGGCAATATTGCCGTCGTCAACACCGACGGCGTGGTGGTTTACACCGACGCAGAGGCGATCACCGGCGCACAGACCTTTACAAAGAATACCGATTTCGATGTGGTTTACAAGCTGAATCTGAACGGTAACTTCGTTGCTAAGGTTTATAACGGTACAGAGGAAATCGGTGCCGGCTCAGACTATGCCTTACTTGCCAACGGCATGCTTATGCTGAAAAACAGCTATCTTCGCACGTTGGCAGCAGGCGAATATACTATCCGCCTGACAATCAAGCCGATGGGTGAAAATTATGCGGACAACTCCGGCAATGATGCTCCTGCAGATGTTGTTATGAAGCTGACCGTCGAAAAGAAGGCTCCGACGCTCGACCATACGCCGAGCGACGGAAAGATTTATGACGGAAAGCCGACAGGCAAGCCGACCCTCAATACCGATTCCGACGGAGCTCTGACATTTGAATACAAGAGAGCGGATGAGGAAGATACGGCATATACGACCGAAGCACCGAAGAATGTCGGAAAGTATACGATCCGTATCACCACAGCCGAGACGGATACCTTCAAGTCAGCTTCCTCGACAATGGAATTTGAGATTCAGCCGAAAGAGGTTACGATCTCTGATGTCAAGGTTGCTGATAAGACCTATGACGGTACGACGAATGCGACCATTACAAATGCAGGAACACTGTCGGTAAACTATGACGGAGATAACCTCGCAATCGTAATCGGAAAGGCAGCCTACGACAACAAGAATGTCGGTACCGATAAGGCGGTATCCTTTACCGGATTTGAGCTTTCCGGCTCGGCGGCAGGCAACTACAAGCTGATCACACAGCCGGCAGACACAACCGCCGACATTACTGCCAAGGAGATCACGATTAACGGTGCGACCGTGGAAGGCTCCAAGGTTTATGACGGCACGGTCGAAGCAAAGATCACAAATGCAGGAACGCTGTCCGACAACTACGACGGCGAAAACCTTACGATCGTAACCGGTTCGGCAGCCTACGACAACAAAAATGTCGGCACGGGCAAAACGGTAGCCTTTACCGGATTTGCTCTGGCAGGCGATGCGGCAGGCAACTATACTCTTGCTTCCCAACCTGCGGACACCGCAGCTGACATCACCGTCAAGGAGATCACAATCAACGGCGCGGCGGTTGAGGCGAGCAGGATCTACGACGGCACGACCGATGCGAAGATCACGAACGCAGGTGCACCGTCCGTCAACTACGACGGCGAAAACCTCAAGGTGGCAGCCGGTAAAGCTGCCTACGACAATAAGAATGTCGGCAAGGGCAAGGCGGTAACGTTCACCGGCTTTGCGCTTGAAGGTGATGCTGCAGCAAACTACAAGTTGACCGCTCAGCCCGAGGCCGTAACTGCGGATATCACGGTCAAGGAAATCAAGATCGTGGATACGGCGGTTGAAGCTTCCAAAGTCTACGACGGCAGCACCGATGCCAAGATTACGGAAAAGGGCACATTCGACGGACTGATTGACGGCGACAAGGTTGATATCGTCACCGGTAAGGCGGCGTATGACGACAAGAATGTCGGCAACGGGAAGACGGTCGCATTCTATGAGTTTGCCCTTTCGGGAGACGATGCTGTAAACTATGTGCTGGCGGCTCAGCCTGCAAGCACCACGGCAAGTATTTCTGCCAAGGAGCTGACGATCGCGGACCTCAAGGTCAAGGATAAGCAGTATGACGGCAAAAACACCGCCGAGATCGACGGCACACCTGCGCTTGTCGGTGTGGTCGACGGCGATGTGCTGACGCTCGTGAACGGTGTTCCGACCTTTGACAGTGTGAAGATCGGTAAAAACATTGCTATCAGCTTCACCGCATTTACCCTTTCCGGCGACCGTGAGACCGTCGGCAACTACACGCTTACTCAGCCGACCGGCATTACGGCGAGTATCGTGGAATATTCTGCTGACGGCAGCGAGTATGAGGTGAATTCCAACGACTGGATCAATAAAGACTTTGTTATCACGGCAAAAGCGGGCTACAAGCTCAGCCTGACCGACACGGCAAACGGCGAGTGGGTGGATTCCCTTACCGCATCGGATGAAACCGGTAACGGCAAGCTTACCTTCTTCGTGAAGAACACCGGAACCGGAGCTGTTTCTGCGGCAGTTACCGAGAACTACAAGATCGATAAGACCGCGCCGACCGGTGAAGTTAAGCTGAACGAACGCACGGCGTTCCAAAAGCTCATCAATACGATCACCTTCGGTCTGTTCTTCAAGGACGATGTCAATGTCAAGCTGACGGCAGAGGATGACGCTTCAGGCGTGAAGTCGGTGCTGTACTTCAGGTCCGATAAGGTGCTTACCGACGATGAAGTCCGTGCAATCACCGATTGGACTGATAACAGCGATTTCGATATTGAAGCAAGGGATATGGATAAGTTTGTTATCTATGTCCGCATTGAGGACAATGCCGGAAATGTCACCTTCATCGGCTCGGACGGTGCGACATTCGACACCGCCGCACCCGAGATCGTCGGTGTAGAGAACGGCAAGACCTATTATGTGACCAAGAAGGTCGCAATCGATGACGAAAACCTTGAGTCGGCAACGCTGAACGGCGAGTCTGTCGAAGATGTATTCACTCTTGTCGGTGACAAAGACGCTACCTATATTATTCGCGCGGTGGATAAGGCGGGTAATGTGACGGAGTATACGGTTTATATGAAGCCGATCTCGTCCGTTACCGACGCTATTGCGGCGATTACGGACGAAAACGTGAAATCGAGCGACGCAGAGACAATATCCTCTGTTGAACGGCAGATTCTCGACATTGCAGAAGCGTTTGACGATGGCGAATCCACCGACGATGAGTGGAACAAGCTGACCGAGGCGGCTGCAAAATGCAAGGATCTGAATAAGCGTATTGCAGATGTTGCAGACGAAATCACACGCCTGACCGACGCTGTGACCGCTTACGATATCGACAAGGTGACGAGCGCCGACAAGGCGGACATTGAAAGGCTGATCTCCGATATCGACACGCTGCTTTCCGGCGACAACCTGACGGAATCAGAGAGAACCGCTCTGGAGGCTTTGAAGGGCACAGCCCGTGCGCTCCTTGACCGCATTGCTGCGGCGAAGGACGCTGCCGAGGCCGATGAGATCAAGGCGGTTGACGGCATCACCAAGGACAATGTGAGGCTCGAAAACAAGGAAGCCCTTGAAAAGGCTGAAAAGGCTTTGGAGGGCGCTCTGCGCGATTTTGACGGCAACTATACCGAAGAAGAGAATAAGGATCTTGAAACCAAGCTTGAAACCGTAAAAGCGGCACTGGCCGCCATTGGCAATGCCGAAAAGGCGGCTGAGGAGATCGGCAAGCTGCCCTCTGCGGATGACGCCAAGCTCAGCGACAAGAGTGCGCTCGACCAAGTGAAGAAGCTCCTTGACGGGCTTACCGAGAATGAAAAAGCCATGCTCGGCAAGGACGCTCTGGGCAAGGTTGACGCTTTAGCTGAGAAGATCAAAAAGCTGGCGGAAGAGGCCAACTCTCCCAAGACCGGAGATACAAGCAATTCGGCTCTGTGGATCGCTCTGCTATTCATCAGCGGCGGTTTTGTGATCGGTACTACGGTTGTAGGCAAAAAGAAAAAGCGCTCCGTGAAATAACGGACGGCGGGACAGTCATTTTATAGTGGCTGTCCCGCTTTT